>Ga0265294_10002679_pt1 | contig 23243 bp, 24 predicted proteins | sample MunlanPumphouse3_FD_192504 | JGI IMG/M metagenome (GOLD analysis project Ga0265294, IMG submission 192504) | Groundwater microbial communities from a municipal landfill in Southern Ontario, Canada - Pumphouse #3 | ecosystem: Environmental > Aquatic > Deep subsurface > Groundwater | place... | reverse complement strand
TCCTCAAGTTGATATTCCCAATCTTGATATACTAAGTAATATATACGGAAAGAATATTGCAAAAGATTTACCTAAGAACTCTTTTATAGATATACTAACTCCTCCAACTTCTCCTACTAATGCTGAGCCTATGGGTAAGGATGGGTTTAAGGTAAGGGGAGATAAGCCTAAGCTTGATATAGGAAATACTCTTTACTTTGTGTTTTATGATACCAATGCAAAACACACCAAATATCTAAAAAGTTCAGCAACTAAAGTATATAATGAACTAAAACAAGAGATAAATAAAAAACCAGATAAACAGTACCATATAGTATATTTACAAGAGATAAAATCACCAGATGAACTAAAAAACTTTGTACAAAGTAAAATTGAACAAAATGGTGGTAAGGAAAAGGTACTGCTAGGAAGTATAGAAGCAATAAGACAAATACCTCAATCTACTTCCATATATCAATATGTAAAAAATACTTTAAATATAAAGCCAAACCAAGAACACCTAAAACCAAAGCCCTACTTCCAAGGCAATATAGACCAACAATCCATAAATACCCATAATGAAAATATACTAAGAAATGAAAAACTACATAAAACTATAGCTAGTAAAGAACATCAGAAGTATGTTATGTTGGATGTGGCGGGGGATTTGGAATGGGCTTCGGATAAACTTGGGTTAGCTGGAGCTGCTTCTTTGACAACGGCTAGATTATTTCCTCCAGCAGCTCCAATAACAGTTCCTATAGGAAAAGGACTAACTATATTATCCGAAGGTGCAATGTACGGTAAACATCTATTTAAATACTTTGCAGATGAGTTTAAAAAAGAAGAACTTCTTGTGGATGTAGTACTAGCTAAAACTATCTATTGTAAAAAAAATGAATTAGCAGAATATGCTTATGATAAAGGCTTTAGTGAAATGGCTAAATACTTATATGAGGACAAATAAGAATGAAAAAAGCATTTAAAATTATATTTAAAGAAATAGGAAGAATTTTAGGAGTGATGGCAATCCCTACATTTGCACTTTATGTTGGATTGCTTGGAAGAGAAGGCATACAAATTCATCATAGGATGAAAGCTGAAAATGCAGAAAGTTATATAATTACAGCAATACTTTTATACATTGCTGTTACAATAGCAATTATCTACAGTTGGTACCACGAATACTACCTACCCTACAAAAAAAGAAAAGAACAACAATCCAATCCACAAGAACACCAAGAAGGAACATTACAAGCCAACAAAGAAGAACCTACTTCTTCTACCATAGAGCCAACTTCAAATGAAAAAAAAGAATTAACATATTGGGATAGGATAGTAAAACCTTGTAAAAATATAATGACCATAGTAATAGTACTTATATTTATAAGATTTACGATTCCAAATGAAAATTGGTTTTTAAATATTGTATTTTTAGGCTTTTTGGGATATATGATATGGTGTATGAATAAAGCAAATAAAGATACTAATTCAAGATAAAAGGATTTGACACAACAAACCATCCAGCTCTTTCAACGAGTCAATTTTATATGTACTTTTGGAAAAGTCATGAGTACTTGTGAAATCATTTTTGACAGTTACACACTCTATCCCTGCACTCACAGCAGCACTTAAACCTCTCTGGGAATCTTCTATTATGAGTGCTTCAGATTTATCACAGCCAAATATTTCTACTGCTTTTAGGTATGGTTCTGGATGTGGTTTGGCGTGGGTGTAGTCTTCTTCGCAAAGAATAAAATCCATATATTTTGTGATATTTGTTTTAGAGTGGATTAGTTCAAAATCAACTCTTCTGGAAGTGGTGACTATTGCCATTGAATAATCTTTGCTAAGTCTCTCCAAAAGCTCTTCTACGCCATCAATAGCTAAATCTTTTGTACGGAGGAACTCTTGATAGTATTTGTTTCTTTTTTCTCTTGCTTTTTGAATAATTTCTTCAGAAATGCCACTTTTTAAAGGCTCTTCCCAAACAGTAGTACCATGTGCCATCATTTGCATATATTTCTCAAAAGGCAACTCAAAACCTAGCTCAAATAAAGCTCTGACATTGGCTTCGTAGTACCACATTTCTGTTTCTACCAAAACTCCATCATTATCAAACAATAGATATTTTTTCAACCCCAACCTCTCTAATAGTTTTTGTCTTTGAAAATATAAAGTGCCCAATAAAAAGGATATAAAAAGGGTACAAAATGATTCCAACAATAGGAACTAGTGCTACCAAAAACAATACAAAAGTTTTGACTTTTAGACTTCCCCAATTGAGAGCTTTGATTTGTTGATATTCTTGTGTTGAGTTGATAATGCTACTTACATCAAAAACCAAAGTTTTATGAAAAAAATAATACATAGGTAAAAATATCACAAGATTTAAAATAGGGATAAAATAAAAAGGTAATAACAATATAAATAAGACCACAGTTATCAGAACTGTTTTAATATAAAACCATATAGACGAACCTATACTAATGCCATCAAGCCTTATATCTTCATAATATTTTGATTGTAAATCTTTGATAATAACTATACTAAAAAAACCTATAACAAAAGAATAAATCATAAAAAATATATAATAAATAATTAACCCAAATCCCATCAAAAATAAGAAATTTAAAACAAAAGAAAAAATAGCATGTTTTATCAAAAAGTCTATAATGAAATTTTCTTTTAATCCCTCAAGAAAAAGCCAATTTTCTGATTGTATAACCAATAAAATTTCATCTTTCAAGCCACCAAAACCATCAAAAGCAAAATACAAACCAAACAAAACTATAAAAACAGTAATTATCAAACTTGTCACACTAGTCATAATGATTTTGGGTGATAAAAAGTCCTTAAATGACCTAATTAATAGCTCTGAATTCATTATTTAGCCAATCTCCTTAACCCTGCCTACATTGCCATCGATTAAACGCACTTTTATCCCATGTGGATGAGAGGGGGAAGATGTAAGAATATCTTTTACAACTCCATCCGTTAGCTTTCCACTTCTTTGGTCTTGTTTCAAAACAATTTTCACTTTTGCACCTATTTTGACACTTGAGCGTAAATTTCCACTCATTTAAGTGCTATTCCATTTTCATCAACTGTTATTTTGCCACTTTCACTCAAACTTGTAAGTGCTTTTTTAAATATTTTACGACTTAGTCCAAACATCAAATTTATCTCTTCAGGAGTACTTTTATAGTGATATTTCATCTTGCCATTGTTAGCAGTTAGTACTTCCATAACTTTTTGGCTTGCTAAATTTTCATTTGCTTCACCTGTTGGTCTAAGTGCAATATCTAGCTTTCCGTCTTCTCTTATAAGCTTGATATAACCACTCTTTTTATCACCAGTTCTCAATGGGCCAAAGACTTCACTATGAAAGATAAGTCCATCATATTGATTTTCTACAATTACTTTGAACCCAAGTTCTGTTTCTTTATATACAATAAACTTAACTTCTTGATTTTTTGATAAGTTTTGTGTATCTTTGTTGATATATTGTGTATATTTATGATTTCCTACTACTCTATCTGTATCATCATCTTTACACACTCTCAAAACTGTTTTCATACCTACTTTGAATGGTATTTTTTGCATAGATTTAGGAACAAACAAATCTTTAGGTAATCCCCAGTCAACAAAAGCACCAAAATGTGCAACATCTACAACTTCAAAATAACCAAACTCCCCAACTATTGCTTGTGGGAATGTAGTAACTGCTACTATTCTATCTTCAGAATCATGATACAAAAATACATCAACCTCACCGCCAATCTTCATAGATGGTGTGATATATTGATTTGGTAATAAAACCTCATTTTCATCTTGTGCTCTAAGATAAAATCCATTATCTGTTTGTCTAAATATTTCAAGTCTATTTTTTTCGCCAATTACGAGTTTTTGATTCAATATCAACCCTTTTTTTTCTTAACTATATCATAATCTTGAATAAAAAGAGATAAGTTCTGTTGGTTAAATATAGACTAAACCATATCCATATCAATACTAGCACTATTTGAGCTAATCTGATACAAGGCATTTAAAAGTGCTTTTGGGCTTGAACTACGAAGTAATATTTGATACCTATATTTATTGGAAACCTTAAAAACTGGCTGTTCTCCATAACCAATTACTTGAATATTATCAATTTTCAAAAGTTTTTCAAGTTCATATTGCATATGTTCAAATGCAATTTTGTGATTTGTATGAGAAAAGATAATTTTCGCTAATTTCACAAATGGAGGATAAAGCTCTTTTCTATATTCTATCTCTTCTTTCAAAAACCCCTCATAGTCTATATCATTACAATAATATTCAAAAAACTCTTGATTTTGTGTCTGTATGATTACTTCACCAAAACCTTTTCTTCCACTTCTTCCTGCAATTTGTAGCAAAAGTGAGAGTGCATTTTCTCTTGCTTTATAGTTATTTGAAGAAAGAATTGAATCTATTCCCAAAATTACTGCCAGTTTGACATTGTGATAATCATGACCTTTACTAAGCATCTGAGTACCTACCAAAATATCAATCTTTTCATCATTAAAATCACTAAGAGTTGCTTTTAGTTTTTTTTGTGTTGTTATCTCATCCCTGTCAAATCTTGATATTTGAGAATCTGGAAATATATTTTTTAGCTGTGTTTCAACTTCTGCCGTACCAAGACGGAAATTTTTGATAATCCCTATTTTACAAGATGGGCAATGTTCTGGAATCATTTGAGTGTATCCACAATAATGGCACTTTAAAGCCTTTAGATTCTTATGTAAACTCATACTTACACTACAATAAGGACATTCTACACTTTTACCACAAGTATCACATATTTGGTATTTAAAGTTTGCTCTTGTAGGCAAAAATACTATAACTTGATTTTTATTTTCTAATGTTTGCTTTATCTTATCCACGATTAAGTTACTAAGACTTAGTTTCGTAGTATCAAAAATGAAATTCTTATTTGTTTCAAAATATGTTTTAGATAGCCTAATATACGGTATTTTATGATAAGAGGTCATAGATGGAGTTGCACTTCCTAAAACTACTGTTTTATCAAAAGTTTTACCTATATAAATAGCTAAGTCTTTTGCATTATATCTTGGACTTTGATCACTCTTATATGACTCATCATGCTCTTCATCAACAACAATCAATCCAAGATTTGTATATGGCAAAAACAGTGCTGACCTAGCCCCTGCAATTATTTTGATATTTCCTTTGAGCAAACCATCAAGAATAGCTTCTTTGTTCTTTTTGCTAATCTTAGAATGCCACAAAGCAACACTATCTCCAAAAACAGCATGAAGTCTTTTTTCCATTTGAGGTGTCAAAGAAATTTCTGGCATCATAAGCAATGCTGATTGACCTAATAAAACAGCATCTTTGATAAGTTTTATATAAATCTCTGTTTTTCCACTACCAGTATCAGCAAATAAAACAGCCTGTTTGGTTTCTTTTATAAATTCATAAGCTTTTTCTTGTTCTGGATTTAATTCTATATTGTCATTTATCGTTATATCACAATTTATATATGATATTTTTTTGTCAAATGGTGTAAATAAAGCAAATACAATACCAAGATGTGAGATATAATAGCTTGATATAAAGGTAGCCATTTTTATGATTTCTTGACTAAAGTAATAATCACTAATTCCCAAAATATCGCTACACTCAAATTTTTGAGGCTTTTGTACCTCACATACAACTACCCCTTTAGTTAATTTGGTTCTATTTTTCAATGCAATCTCTACAATAGTCCCAATGTCAAGAGCTTCTTGATATTTATAAGTAAGGTTTTGTAGCTTTGTCCCTAAAATTGCTATTTCATAATAATACATCTAAACCTACTGTGATAATTGCTGACATAAAGTTTCTCCATAATTACACTCAAAAAGATTTTTAGTAGCCGCGTATTCAAAATCAACAAATTCATTTGAAGAAAGATAGGCTCTATATGCAGTAGATGAAAGCTTCACCCAGTCACCACTTTTTGCACTTGATATTGAACTTGAAAAAATAGGATAAGATAAAAGTTTTATATTATTTACACCAATAAATAGTTTTTCATTTTGTGTATTAATAGAGGCATCATCCAAAGAACTAATACTAAATCCACTATTTCCTTGGAGTATGCTTTGTGTTTTTGCATCTTGAAGTGAAGTTCTAATAAGAGCAATATCAGATTTTATCTTCACAGTATTAGCTATATTGGCACTTGAGCTAAATTTGGATACCCCAACGATAGCCAAAAAAGAGAGTACTATCAAAACAACTATAACTTCAAATGTACTAAAAGCTTTTGAATACACCATAACTAAAGTTTTGGAATTTTTGATGATATTTTATAGATGTCATTTTTTAGATTTAAACACTCTTGGGATTTTCGTACATAAGCTGCCAATAACTCTTGGATATTAAGATTTTCATCTTTTTTTAGATACATTGTCATCTCTTTTTCCAAAGATTCATCAATCTCTAAAGAATATGCCAAATGATTAATATGAAATACTATCTTTTTTTTCACTTATTGCCTTTGAAAATGCCAATGTTCTATCTATATTTAAGAGCATATCTTCATTGTTTCTTAATAATTCATCATTCATATCTTTTAATTGCTCTACTTGAACCTTTAAAGATTGATTTTCAAACTTAAGTTCTTCATAACTTTGTAATAATTTATCAATTTGATTATTTAGTGTCTCTACTATTTCCATAATAGTATTTTACCAAAAAAACTTAAATTGTAGGTATAATGATTGTAAATTTAGCACCATTTTGTGAATTTGATACAATAATATTACCATTATGATGTTTGTATATCATCTCTTTACACATATATAAACTCACTCCCACACCTTGTTTTTGATGTTTTGTAGTAAAATATGGGTCAAAAATTTTCTCAATATATTGCTCAGGAATTCCACCTGCATTATCCTCAATCTCAATTTGTATATCGCTATCTTTTTTGTATGTTGTAATTTTTATCTTTTTATTATAATCTATTTGTTTATTCTCAAATGCTTCTATTGCATTATTGAGTAGATTTAACAATACTTGAAATATCTCATTTTGGTAACCATATATTAATAAGTTTTGTTCCAAACTAGTATCAAGTGTAATATTTTTTTCATCCAATGTGGCTACAATAATAGTTGAAAGTTTTGATATAGTTTCATTTATATCAAAATTAGTTTTGTTTTCACTGTGTTCTTCAATAAAAAATTTACGGAAATCATCAATAGTAGAAGAGAGTTTTTTAGTTTGTGTCATAATCGTATCTATAGAGTTTATAAAATCTTTATCATCAAGCATACCAAATTCTTTTTGTATCTTCAAACCAGATGCAGTAGTACTTATGGCACTCAGTGGCTGTCTCCAGTGATGAGCTATATTACTCAACATCTCACCCATTTGTAAGAATTTTGATTGATTGTATATCTCTTTTTCTCTTTTACTATTCTTTTCCACTTCAAATTGTATTCTTTTTTCTAAATCATTATTTAAACTCTCCAAATCTTCTAATGTAGAATTTATAGTATCTTGCATTTCATTAAATTCATCTGCCAATAGTTTAAATTCGTCATTTGTATCTATTACTATTTTTTGATTATATTTTTTATTTTTTCTGATTTCACTAATAGATTTTTTTAAGATTTTAAGATTTTTGATGACAAAACTATCAAGGGAAAGTTTGAAAACTATTGATACAAAAATCAGCACCACAAGAAATTGTAAAGTAAATGCCATAAAATTATTCCAAAGCTTATCATTCATAATTCTTTCGTCAAAAATAATCTTTACATTAGCGATATGTTCATCCATAAAATAAACCTGAAAAGTACTTGTTTGATTATCATGGATATCTACCCCATTATGTTTTGCGATACTTATAATCGCTCCATCAATATCTGTTATAATGATTGAAGATACATATGGGTCTTGCACTTCTATATCTATAATATTTTTAACCAAATCATAGTGAAGATTCCAAATAGGTGAAGCAATACCTAGCTTTAACCTTTTTTCTAAAAGTTGTGCTTTTTGGGTTCGTTCTAAATTATATGTATCATGACTACTGTAGTAATTGATAGGAACTCTAACCAAAAAGACTAGAATAAGTGCAAAAATAAGAATTAAGATTAATTTTCTTGAAATACTATACTTTACCATTTAATTACCTCTGTGACAAAAATTATATCACAAATAAGATAAAAAGTATACTAAAAGAATTATAAGTTTTGATTATGTTATTTTAAACAAAAAAGTTACAAATATAAACAAAGAAGAGTAACCTCTCCTTTGTTTATTAACTATGTACTAAATATTTAAGCTCATCAGCACCAAACTCATGGAAGTTTAGGTATTTGTAGATTTTAGATTTTTTATCATCTGTTATTTTTTTAGTTACTATATCATAGTATTCTTTTGCTGTTGGAATTTTTCCAAGCATTGCACAAACAGCAGCAAGTTCAGCACTTCCTAGATAACACTGTGCGTCTTTACCCATTCTGTTATCAAAATTTCTTGTACTTGTACTAAATATTACGGCTTTGTCAGCAACTCTTGCTTGGTTACCCATACATAAGCTACATCCTGGTACTTCAAGTCTTGCACCTGCTGTTCCAAATACTGAGTAATAACCCTCTTCAGTAAGTTGTTTTTGATCCATTTTTGTTGGAGGACATACCCATAATCTTGTAGGTACTGCACCCTCTCCTCTTAAAACTTCACCTAAAGCTCTAAACAAACCAATATTTGTCATACAACTTCCAACAAATACTTCATCTATATTTTTTGGTCTTTTTGGATCATTTAATATTTCACTTAAAGTTGCAACATCATCTGGATCGTTTGGACAAGCTAAAATTGGCTCTGTAATTTCATTTAAATCGATTTCAATTACAGTTTTATATTCAGCATCTTTGTCAGCTTCCATTAACGATGGATTAGCCAACCACTCTTTCATTTTTTCTGCTCTTCTAGCTAATGTTCTAGCATCTTGGTAACCTTCAGCTATCATTTGCTCTATAAGCTTAACATTTGAGCTTAAATACTCTTTTACTGGCTCAATTCCTAGTTTTACAGTACATGCTGCTGCACTTCGTTCAGCCGAAGCATCACTTAGCTCAAATGCTTGTTCTACTTTAAGGTCATCTAACCCTTCAATTTCCAAAATAGTTCCATCAAAAATATTCTTTTTACCTTTTTTCTCAACTGTTAAAAGTCTTGCTTTGATAGCATAATAAGGAATTGCATTTACAAGGTCTCTAAGAGTAATACCTGCTTGCATTTTACCTTTGAATCTAACAAGTACAGATTCTGGCATATTAAGTGGCATAGCGCCAGTAACTCCAGCAAATGCGACAAGTCCAGACCCAGCTGGGAAAGAGATACCTATTGGGAATCTTGTATGGCTATCTCCTCCCGTTCCTACAGTATCAGGTAAACACAATCTATTCAACCATGAGTGAATAACACCATCACCTGGTCTAAGGATTACTCCACCTCTACTTGTGATAAACTCTGGTAAAGTATGTTGTAATTTAATATCAGCTGGTTTTGGATAAGCAGCTGTATGACAGAATGATTGCATAACCATATCTGCACTAAAGCTTAGAGCTGAAAGCTCTTTTACTTCATCTCTTGTCATTGGTCCTGTTGTATCTTGGCTTCCAACTGTTGTACAAATTGGCTCTACATACATACCAGCTCTAACTCCAGCAACACCACAAGCTTTACCTACCATTTTTTGTGCTAGTGTATAACCTTTGCCACTATCAGTTGGCTGCTCTGGTCTTGCAAATATTGTATCTTCAGCCATACCAAGAACAGCTCTAGCTTTTGTAGTCAAACCTCTACCTATGATAAGTGGGATTCTTCCACCTGCTCTTACCTCATCAGCTATTGTATTTGGCTCAGCTTTAAATTCACTTACTACTGCACCATCTTTATAGATTTTACCTTCATAAAATTTAACAACAATAACATCACCAGTTTCTATACCTGATACATCAGCTTTGATTGGTAAACAACCACTATCTTCTGCAGTATTGAAGAAAATTGGAGCAATAATAGAACCAATCACTACACCACCAGTTCTTTTATTTGGAACACCTGGGATATCTACACCCATATGCCATTGAACGGAGTTAATCCCTGATTTTCTACTACTTCCAGTACCTACAACATCTCCAACATAAGCTATTGAGTGACCTTTATCTTTCAAAGATTTGATAGTATTAAGTGGGTCATTCATTCTTGCACCAAGCATAGAATTTGCATGTAATGGAATATCACTTCTTGTGAAAGCTTCACCAGCTGGACTTAAATCATCTGTATTTGTCTCACCTGGAACTTTATATACAGTTAGTGTCATTTCTTCAGCAACTGCTGGTTTATTTGTAAACCACTCAGCATTTGCCCAAGATGTAATAACTTCTTTTGCAAAGCTATTTCCAGCATCCATCAAATCTTTTACATCATTAAACGCATCATATACTAGTAATGTATTTTTCAATTCATTCGCAGCAGATTGTGCTATATCACCACCAATTTTAAGTGCATCTACAAGTGGGGTCACATTATATCCACCCATCATTTTACCAAGTATTTCAATAGCTTTTATTTTTGAAATCGCTTTACAAGTTGCCTTACTTTGAACTATATCATTCAAAAATGCAGCTTTTACATAAGCAGCATCATCAACACCTGGATTGATTCTATTTTCTAAAAGGTCCATTAAATAATCAGCTTCTATTATATTGTCAGCTTTCAATAATTCTACTAAATCAGCAGTTTGTTTAACTGTTAGTGGAAGTGGTGGAACACCAAGAGTTTCTCGTTCGCTTGTGTGAACCTTATATTCTTCTATTAAAGCCATTAAAATCTCCTTGTATTTTATAGGTAAAAAGTAAAAAGTAAAAGATAAAAACTACCATTTACAACCTACACTCTACCAACTGTTTTTTTGTAAAGTAATGATAGCAAAAAATGATTTTTTTAAAAAGATATTTAATATCAGTAGAAGAAAAAAGTGCAACTAATGAGTTGTTTAGTTACACTTTTATTCTAGATTAGATTTTTCTGTAGAGATATGAAACAAATAGAATAATTCCTAAGATTACAGCAACACCATAATATTTATATTCCTCTGCATAAGTAAGTACAATTTCACCCAACATATATGAAATACTACCTATTACAACAGCCCATAATATAGAAGCAAAAATATTATAAAAAGCAAATCTAGCCTGACTATATTTGGTAAGTCCAATAGCAAGAGGCACTAAAGTCTTTACACCATAAAGATATTTCTGAATAAATATTGCAATGTAACCATATTTTCTCATAAGTAAATGTGTATATGCTACTTTTCTACCATATTTTTGCATTATATCTTTTGCAAAGTGCTTATTAGTTCTCGCCATATAAAATAAAAACTGATCACCTATAAAGTTGGCAACAGCTGCAACTGCAATAGTCACATAAATATTAAGCTCACCACTGAAGCTAAGAACCCCAGCAGCCACAAGTGCTACAAAACCACCACCAAAGGAATATAAAAATAGTATTAAATATCCCCAGTCCCTTATTAAATCTTCCATAATTGCCTTTTATTTTTTATAATATTCATCATCATTAGATTCTCTTGAAAAATATCCTTCAAAAAAATTCCTATCAATCAGACTTTTATCTATTCTTTCATCAAATTGTATTGATTTATCAAGTAAATAACACTCATCGCATATACTTACTACAAAACTACCATCATAATCTATTATTAATAAATCACTACTCACATCATAAGTATGAACAAAATAAAACTCTTTACCATCTTTTGCATACAAAAAGATATTGTACTTATCCTTTGTAAAACTTTTTATTAATTGTAATTTCTTAATATTTAAATTCAGGAAATTTTGATAAAAACTACTTGATAATCCATTCCACTGACACCAAGAGTGTAGTTTTATATACTCTATATGTGTATTTTTGTCATCTATGGTAAAACCATTAAATACACAAGAATCAAATCTATATACTTTTCTTGGATTTTGTAGTTTTAGAATATTGGTTGTATCTTTATCATTTAAATATATTGCATTATGTGAAAACTGCATATAAGGAGTATAATTACAACCACTCAAGAATAAAACCAAGCCTAAAGTTGCTAGTGAGAGTTTTACTTTGTTCATTATTTTACCTTGTTTTGTGTGGTACTGAGCGACTTAGGTACTGAGTTTTAATATCTTAGAATATCTCAGTACCTTAGTACCCCAGTAGCTAAGCAACTTCCTAAAACACTTTAGCCATAACGCTATTTAGTCTTTTTACGAAACCAATAGGGTCTTTTATCTCAATACCTTCACTTATTTTTGCATTATCTAACAGTAACCAAGAAATATCAGCTATCAAGCTATCATCAGCACAACCATTTAGTTTTTTGATTATATCATGTTCTGGGTTGATTTCAAGTATTGGTGCAGCTTCTGGCATCTCTTGCCCCATAGCTCTAAACATATGAGCCATAGAAGCCATAGGGTCATTGCCATCTTTTACTACACAGCTTGGGCTATCACTTAATCTGTTTGTTACTTTTACATCTTTTACAGCGTCACCTAAGTTTGATTTGATTTTTTCTACGATTGATTTGTATTTCTCTTCAATCTCTTTTTTCTCTTCTTCACTTTGCTCTGATGCTGGTGCTTCACAAGATGTGATATCTTTGAATTGCCATTCTTGATATGCACCAAAAGCAGGAGTGATAATATCATCTATCTCTTTATCATCAAGAATAAGTACTTCAATATCAGCTTTTTTGTAGCTTTCAAGTAGTGGTGAGCTTCTCAAAATCTTCTCATTTTCACCAACTATATAATAAATAGCTTTCTGCTCTGTAGAAGCTCTATCTTTATACTCAGCAAATGATGTCATACCATCTGCTTTTGTTGATTTGTATCTTAAAAGCTCTAAAATAGCCTCTTTATTTGTAAAGTCTTGATAAGCACCCTCTTTTAATGCTTTTCCAAACTCTTTATAAAACTGTCCATATTTTTCTTTGTCTTCACTAAGTTTTTTGAACTCGCTAAGTATTTTTTTGACACTTGATTGTTTGATATTTGCTAGGATTCTATTTTCTTGTAGGATTTCTCTACTTACATTTAGAGGTAAATCCTCACTATCTATGATACCTCTTACAAATCTTAGGTATGTAGGAAGAAGTTCTTTATCATCATCAGTGATAAATACTCTTTTTACATAAAGTTTTACACCGCTTTGATAATCTACTCTATACATATCAAATGGAGCTTTTTGAGGTACATAAAATAGCGTTGTATAGTTATTTACCCCTTCTGCTTTTGTATGTACATGAAGTAAAGAATCAGAGCTATCATGTGAAATTGACTTATAAAACTCATTATATTCTTCTGGTTTTACTTTTGATTTAGGAAGTGTCCAAAGAGCCGTAGCTGCATTTATTTGCTCTTTTTTACTTTCAAGAGTTTTTTCTTTTGTTTCTTCGTTTTCTACTTCTTCTTTGTAGTTTAAGAATATTGGATAAGCTATGTGATTTGAATATTTCTTGATTATTGTTTCAATTCTATGTTTACTTGCAAAGTCTTCTACTTCATCATCTTTTAGTTTGATATATATTACAGTTCCTTGGGAATCTTTAGTAACTGGCTTGATTTCAAATTCACCTCTACCATCACTATTCCATTTGTAAGCTTGTTCACTTCCAGCTTTTTTGGTAATCACATCTACGAAGTCTGCTACCATAAATACTGAATAAAACCCTACCCCAAATTGACCTATTAGATTGCTATCTTTTTTTGCATCACCTGTAAGCTTTTCTACAAATGACTTAGTTCCACTTTTTGCAATAGTTCCAATATTAGCCACTAAATCAGCCTCATCCATACCTATACCATTATCAGCTATTGTCAAAGATTTATCATCTTTATCAAAACTAATACTTATTTGTGGAGTCCACTCCAAACTTTTCAAAGACTCATCTGTCAAAGTTAAATATTTTAGTTTATCAATAGCATCACTACTATTTGATACAAGCTCTCTTATGAAAATCTCTTTATTTGAGTAAAGCGAGTGTGTCATAAGATATAAAAGTTGCCCTACTTCTGTTTGAAATTGTTGTTTTGCCATGTAAGCACTCCTTGTTTTTTTTGTTGTAATTCAGTTTTGAGCATATCTATTGAATATACTCTTCGGAGACTGGATAAATCGCTAAAGCGATGTATGCCATATAAGCACTCCTTGTTTTAAAGTAACTGAGAAACTAAGTGACTGAGAAACTAAGTTTTAATTGCTAAGTCTCTCAGTTTCTCAGTCTCTTGTGCAAAATTTTATCACAAACTTTATAAAAGTTCACTAAAGTTTTTTAAATAATTAGCACTTTAGCTATGCAAGTGCCAGTTTATTTAACTTCTCCACTACTGATGTACATGAATAGCCACTTGCTGTTTTTAGGTTTTGCTCACCAATGAGCTTCAAATCACTTTCACTTTGTAGTATTCTTTCTATTTTGAAAAGCACTGTCATATCGTTGTGTGAATGCATTAAAGAGTAGTTATCAAGTATTTCACTTGCGTCATTGTCTATAGAAGTAAATACAATATTTGCATAAGACATAGCTTTTAATATATTTGTATTAAATGTTTTTTTTTGTGTAGGAGAGATAAACACATCACTAGCACTTAATACCATATCAATATTATCCTCTTCTATCAACAAAAACCTATGTTTTGTTTTGAGTCTTGCTACAAATAGTCTTATTGTGTCTAAAGATTTAGTATCACCTATAATACAAGCTTTTACAAATTTGAAATTGAGGCTATTTATCATAGAAATAAACTCTTTGATTCCACCATTTTTAAAGTCACTATCATAGAATGTTACAAATTTTGTCTCAGTTCTTAGACCATAAATATCACCCATTTCTTGTTTGGCTTGAGGTTTTGAAAAGGAGTTTGATATATCAATACAAGGGTATATTAGCTCTATATTTTTGTTTTCATACCTTGTTTTTAAAATACCATATATTCTTTTGGAGTTTGCTATTATTGTTTTTGCATTTTTGCATAAAGTATCTTTGTTTTTATCTGATGAATTATAAAAATATATATCTGGATATGTTTTTTTGGAAAAAAACTTTTTAAGCCCTTTTTGTTCTTTAAATTCTTGTAAATTTTCAATAGTATCTATAAAATCCATCTTTGTTGATGAGGAATAAGTCATAATCTCTCCAATACATCACTTGCAGTAATTTTTTTCATACATTCATGATGACCAAGTGGGCATACTCTTTTCATACAAGGAGCACATTCTATATCGTGCCTTACTATTATTTCATTTGGGTTATTCCATTGGTGGGTTTCCATATGTTTGGTAGGTCCAAATATAGCAACTGTTTTGACTTTAAAAGCTGCTGCTAGGTGCATAGGACCGCTGTCATTGGTGATAAATAAATCAAGATTTTTGATATATTCTATAAGTTCTGTTACGGTAGTTTTTCCTGCAAGATTGGTATAATTTGTGACACCAAGCTCTTGTAGATATTTTTCTATCTCTCCAGCTTGTTCTACCTCTGTAGGGCCACCAAAAATAAGGATATCATACTCTTTGCTTAGTTCTTTGGCTACTAGTGCAAATTCTTTTGGGTACCATCTTTTGGCACTTCCGTATGTTGCACCTGGGTTTAGACCTAGTTTTTTAGGTGGTAGGTGGTAGGTGTTAGGTGTTAGAGAAGAACTAGTATAGATTTTTAAATCACCTGCTTGATAGTTTGTTTTTAGTGTGTGGTTTACAAAGTCGTTGTATCTAAGAACTAAGTGGATTTGCTCTGAAGTGAGTCTTTTATATCCGTATTTTGCTTTTGAATTTACGAAAAACTGCAAAATTCTTGCACTAAAAGACCTTCTAAAAGAAAAAAACACATCAACACTACCAAATGATTTGGCAAGATTGTAGATATTTAGATACCTAAAACCACCTTTTTTGGTATCATCTACTATGATTTGTGATATTTTTGGGTGAAATTCAAAGATTTTTACCGATACGCTTGAGCCAAGCACGATATACTTATAATCATCTCCAAAATGTTGTATTATATTTTCTATAGCAGGTGTTGCCATGACAGCATCCCCTAGCCATGTTGGTATTTGCAAAACTATTTTTTTATCCATTTTGAACCATCTTTTTAAACTCATAAAATGCTTTTGTTTTGATTATCTTACCATCACGATTATCTACTAGCCCATATCCTGGAGCTATAAGCTGATGCCAAAATACTTTTGATATTTTTCCACTTTTTCTAGCTATATCGTAGTATTCTACCATATATTTAGCATACTCATCATATCCTACACACTCTTTTTCACTTGTCGGAGCATATGGAGCCGTATTAGACAATGGCCAGTTGACTTCAGTGATATATATATCATCGCTTTTTGTTTTGGGACTTAATCTTGTCAGAGCATATAGTAAATCTATTTTATTTGAAGTATCAAATATCCCCATTTGGGTGCTATAAGGACTTCCTCTTCTATCCACATAAAGTAAACTTGATAGCTTATCAAATGATATATCATAGCCATTAAAAAGAGCTCGTACGGTGTAATAGTACTCAAAATCTATCACACTAGGACCTATTAATTTGATATTCTTAAAACTGCTATCTCTGATATCTTGTACATACTTATAGAACTTTAAGTACTCTCCAATACTAAAAAATCCCCACTTGGTACGATTGATGGCATTGCCTATTTGAAACTCATTTGTAACAGTCTTAAATGTATTAAATATTATACTAATATCTTCTTGCAAAAGCTCAGAATCATCAATATGCTCTCTATCTTGCAAAATATTGATAACTATCTGTTTATTGCCATTTTGTATAAATTTAAGTGTAAAATCGTAGTATTTTTGTATATTTTGTATATCACTTAAAGGGAGTCTGATTAACAGATTTTTCACTCCAAGCTCTTCAATAAGCTCCACTTGAACATCACCTTTGTCAAGATTGACACCGATACCATATATATCGTTTCCTTTTGGCTTGGATGGTTTAAAAACTTTCATCAAAGTCGTGGCAATAGGAAATACAAAAGCGGTACTAATTACAAGTTTTAGATAATCCAAACTATGCTTTTTTTTCATCTGTTTTTTATATGCTTTATCTCGTATAACATGAGGTTGGTCTGAATAACTATCCCAAATAAAAGGTGATTTCAAGATAATATCTCCAACATTGTACTTTTTATTTTTTCTAAAGTTTGTATTGAATATGAGGCGTTTATCATAAAGTTGTGCTGTTTTGTAGTATCACTCATTGTTGCCCACCTCTTAGAACTTGCAAATAAATTATCCCCAAAAAATGAGAGTGTTTTTATATTTACAGCACCTGCAAGGTGCATAGGTCCAGTTGAAGTGCTTACAAAAAGCTCACAACCACTTAAAAACTGGCAAAATTCTATCAAACTCATCTTAGATTGTAAAATAGTAGCTTCAAAATCAAGATGAGTGCTTATATACTCTTTTGATATAGTATCATCTGGTCCAAAAGTAAAAATCACTTCTATATTTGGTAATTTTGAAGCCTCACAAGCTAGTACTAAATAGTCATCTAATCTTAAATTTCCATCGCTACTACCACCAAAACCGGGGTGAAAAACTACTTTTTTGAGTGTTGAGTATTGAGTGCTGAGTGCTGAGCCCAGAAGAGGTTTTGAAAACTCTTCTTTTAAATCAGGAAATAAAACTTTTCCCAAGTCCATATTATACTGCCACTCTGTTTTTTCTACCCTACTTCTTCTTTGGGTAATTTTCTTATTAAAAAATATTTGTGCTATTTTTGTTGCTGGGGCAACTCTAGTTTTTATACCACTTAAAAAAAGTAAAAACCCAAGCCTTGTATCTATAAATGCACTTATACTTGCATCAAATCTTTGTTCTTTAATTCTCTTTAAAGTTCCCAAAAAATCATCTTTATCATACAAAATTACATCATCAATAAAATCTATATTTTTAGCAAAATTGAAATTCACTTTTGATACAAGAGCTGTGATAGAAATTGATGGATTTTGCTCTTTTATAGCTTTAAAAAGTGGAAGGGTAACGCAAAAATCTCCTATTTTATCATGCCTAGTAATTAGTATTTTCATTTTTTTAACTCTTTATTAGCTTCATAAAGTTTGATATATTTATAAAAATTGGTTACCATATGAGAATATGCTATTATTAGCCCAACATAGCCATCTCTAAAGCCTTGTTTAAATATATATGTACGGATAAAGGAATACATCCCATTAAAAAATGCTTTTGTAGGACTTGAGTTTTTCTTTCCTACATTATTCAAAGCAAAAAGCGTAGAATATCTATCAGCTTTGATTACAAACTCCGATATACTATGATAGCTGTAATGCTCCACATTGCCTTTTAAAACTTCTATTTTCAAACCATCAGTTACAATATCCTCATGAACATCATTGTCATTATAAGATGTTGTAGCTCTATTATAAAGTCGTTTTATTTTTTGATTATTCCATCCGCAATGTTTTACTTGAATGTTTTTATAAAATGCTTTAAAATTGAGCTTATATACACAATTTTTGTCTAAAGTTTTTGATTTTAGTTCAGATAAAAGCTCGCTATCAATAACCTCATCACTATCTATTATCAAAATCCAATCATTTTTTGCATAGCTTGCAGCTTTGTTCTTACTCCAGCCAAATCCTCTGAATTCACCTTCTATTAGGTCTACATTAGGAAAACTTTTGGCTATCTTTATAGTTTCATCAACAGAGCCATTATCATAGACCACCACATCATCAAAGCTTTCTAGGCTTTTTAGTGTATTATGAATTGTTTTTTCATTGTTTTTTGCTAATACTACTGCACTTATATTCATTTGTTACCCAATCTTTTGATAAAACCTTTAAATTTGTAATTAAGCAATTTCTTAAACCCGAAAATCTCATCAATAGTTTTTAGTCCATCCCCATCAACTCTATAAATCACACCATTTATCCCACTAAAATCTTTGTGCAAGGCATTACCTATTCTAAAGGAGTATTTATAGTATTTTTTGGTATGTTTCAAAACCTCTTGATTATATTTGCCAAAAGGAAAAACAAAACTCTCTACTACAGTATCTAGTTTATTTTCTAATAGCTCTTTTGAATGTTTTAACTCAACTTCTAAATCAACCCCACTAGCCGTCAAATCAATATGAGAGTGTGAATGTGAGCCTATTTGAACCAGACCACTATCAAGCATCTCTTTTAGCTCTTTAAATGTACAAAAAGTCCCTTGTGCGAAATTAGCAAATAAATCATTGTGTTCAAATCCCATTCTATTTTGTGCTTCATTTTCACATTCATTTAATATATACTTACTTGGAACTGCCAATAATGCTTTTAAGTTATACTTTTTTAGTAATGGATATATTAAAAAATAAAAATCAGCATACGCATCATCAAATGTCAAACATACACATCTGCTTTTTATCTCTTCACCTGGAAGAATTGTAGTGAAGTTTTGTTTGATATATTTTAGGTGTTCTTCAAAAATAGCTAAATCATTACTACATCTATTACTATTTACATGATGATACATAATACTAATCAACAACTTTTATCCCTTTTAATCTTTTTTTAAAATTGATCCTAGCTTTATGGGCATGAGAATATTTCAAAGCATCTTCTATAGCTCTTTTTTCATTCATTCCAGCACTCGCAGCATATGATTGAACAATAGTTATCAAGTCATCATCACTTGCCCAAAGTTTAGCAAAGTTTTTAAGTCTTTCATCATAATAAAGTTCTTTAAACTCCATTCTATTAATATCAACAATACTAAAAATATAGCTATTAAAACTTTTTTTAATTAAGATATTACCAGGAGAATAATCATTATGCAAAATCCCATTATTATGCAAGTCAAATGTAAACTCACCAAACTCCTTGAGTATTTCTTCTTTGTTATCAAACCCAATATCCAATAAAGGCTCTCTGATAGTAAAATCATATTCAAATTTTATAGATACAAAAAAGCTCTCTTTAATCAATCCATTCTCAAAAAACTCAATATATCCTAAAGGCGTGGGTGTATTTATACCCAATGTAATAAGCTTTATTGCATTATCATATGATTTTTTTGCTTTTGATGGTTTATAATGAGTATATACAAATCTATTTATAATATGTGGAATTTTGAAAGACTTGACCACAAGGCTCAATCCTTCATAATCTATTACCTTTAACTCATTTCGTGCTTTATGAATAGTATTTGAATTTTGATTAAAATAATCCTTTATATTCATTAAAAAAGTCTCAAAGTTACCGAACTCACTATTTAAAACTAGTTTACTATTATTCACAATATTATTACCTCTTTATTTCAATACAAATATTTTAACAAAATAGTAGTTAATTTGGGTTTAATTCATTTTAAAGTAAAATTCAAGTAAATTTATATAAAAGATGTATATGAAAAATATTCTAGAAATTTGTCTTTCCCCAGATCTTGGTGGACTTGAGCTACATATGAAAAACTTATCTATATATCTTGATGCTTTTACCGTAATAAATCAAAAATCAAAATTATCTCAATTGTTTCATACTAGTAAAAACAAATGCTCTAAGATATCAAGATATGATTTTTTTACTTTATCAAAGATAATTGATAACAATAATATTGATATAGTACATTTACATTGGACAAAAGATATTCCAGTGGTTGTATTAGCAAAACTTTTATCAAAAAGAAAACCAAAAATAGTTCAAACTAGACATATGCATATGACAAGATTTAAAAGTGACTTTTATCATAAATTTTTATATAAAAATATAGATGCAATAATAGCCGTAACAAATCTAGTAAAAGAACAACTTGAAAAATTTATTCCTACAGAAATAGCACCAAAAATAGAAATATGTTATATTGGTGCAAACACTCCAAAAACTTTATCTTTTAAAGAAAAAGAAGAATTCAAAAATTCACTAAATCTCAAAGATGAATTTATAGTTTGTATTGTTGGAAGAATAGAAGAAGCAAAAGGACAACATATCGTCTTAGAAGCACTAGAAAAGCTAAGAAACAAAGGGATAAAGGCTAAAGCCTTAGTTGTAGGACATTATATGGATGAAACATATTTCAATCAACTAAAAGATAAATATTTATCTGATATTTTCACGGGCTTTGTAAACAACCCAACTGATTATATGCAAATTGCCGATTGTGTAGTATTAGCAACCAAAAAAGAGACTTTTGGTCTTGTTCTTGTAGAAGCTATGAAATGTGGTATTTGTGTACTAGGAAGTAACCAAGGTGGTCCGATTGAAATCATAGATGATGGAGAAAATGGACTTTTATTTGAGAGTATGAATAGTAATAGATTGTATGAAAAATTACAATTAATTATTCATGACAATGAATTAAAAGAAAAACTTGCCATTAATGGTAAAATAAAAGCCGATAAAGTTTTTGATAGCAAACAACAATTTAAAAAAATAAAAAATATTTTGGAGAGTATATGAAAGTTAGTCTAATTGTAGCAGTTTATAAAGATATAGAAGCACTAAAACTTATAATTCAAGCTTTAGAAAATCAAACTTATAAAAATTTTGAAGTAATCATAGCCGAAGATGGTGAATACCCACCAATGAAAGAGTATATTAACACAATAAAAACATTACAAGTCAAACACACAACACAAGAAGATTTAGGTGTAAGAAAAGCAAGAAGTCAAAATAATGGCATATTGGCCTCAAGTGGAGAATATTTAATTTTTATAGATGGTGATTGCATCCCTTATACTACTTTTGTCGAAGGTCATTTATCTTTATCTCAAAAAGGTATAGTTTTGAGTGGAAGAAGAGTCAATCTCAATCAAGAGCTTACAAGAAAAGTTAAAAATTCAGAATTATCAACACTAGATATAGAAAAAAATATCTTCCAATACATTCATTTGATTTTTGACAAAGAAGCACGATACAGACAAGGAATATATCTAAAGCCAAATTCTTTTATATATAAACTTTTATCACTTAGACAACCTTCTGCGTCAATTCTTGGATGTAACTTTTCTTGTTTCAAAAAAGATTTAATAGATATTAACGGTTTTGATGAGAGTTATGGAGAAACTGCAATTCCTGATGATATGGATTTAGACTGGAGATTTAGAGCATATGGACTCAAATTAAAATCTTGTAAAAATGTAGCAAATATGTTTCATTTATGGCATAAAATACATGACAGAGGAGATGCTAAACCTTATTTAGAAATTATGTATGATAGAGAAAAAAACAACCAATTCTTGTGTTGTTGTGGACTAAATATACATGAATAAATTGTTGATATATATTAATAATTTCTTTCAAGTCAAAAACTATTTTCACACTATTAAAAATAACTATATCAGACTTAACACTATTCTTAGACAATCTCGTATAAATATCAAAGGAATAAATAATCACATAGTAATTGAAAATGGTGATATAAAGAGATTAAAAATAGGTATAAATGGTACTAACAACATACTAAATATTCATTCTAATTCAATTCTTAGAGATTTAAATATTATTATAGAAGGTGAGAATTTAGAAATAGTAATTAAAGAAAACTGTGAAATAGGAAGTGCTGATTTGGTATGCTGTGGTAAAAAAACATCTATTTCCATAGGGGAAAATTGCCTTTTAGCAAACAATATTGAAATTAGAAATTGTGATGGTCATTCTATTTTAGAAAATAATCAAATTATAAATCATAGCAAATCAATTGATATCTCTAACAATGTTTGGATTTGTCAAAATGTTAAAATACTAAAAGGTGTGAAAATTGATAGCAATAGCGTAGTAGCTCTTAATTCTTTAGTTACACATGGTGATTATCCAGCAAATGTTATATTGGCTGGAAGTCCTGCAAAAATCATTAAAACTAATATATCTTGGAGTAAAGAAAGAACAGATTAATTATAAACTATTAATTAGTTTATAAATATTGAAGTATTTACCAAAATGCTTCCATTCGTCATGAACTCTACCATGATTTTCAAATTGTTTTATCCATATATTACTAGACAAAGTATCAAATGATTTAGATGTAAATAAAACTTTATTTTTAAATGGTAGTTTTTCAAACCTATATGCCATTTCTTCTTCAAACAAATCTCCATCACTAAATTTGAAAATTAATTTGTCTGTATTTATTCTTTTACATCTATTGAGCCATTTATTTTTGGCTTC
>Ga0265294_10002678_pt1 | contig 23248 bp, 31 predicted proteins | sample MunlanPumphouse3_FD_192504 | JGI IMG/M metagenome (GOLD analysis project Ga0265294, IMG submission 192504) | Groundwater microbial communities from a municipal landfill in Southern Ontario, Canada - Pumphouse #3 | ecosystem: Environmental > Aquatic > Deep subsurface > Groundwater | place... | reverse complement strand
GGCAGGGTATACACATGCATATTTCACGGACTCATTGGTATTAGGACTGGTGGATACCATTCTCTCGGTACATCGTGTGTGAACCAGATCTGATTTAGGTTTGAAATCATCTGGTTACGAGAGGCTGATGATTTTACCATTCGATACTGATATTTTTCTCATTATTTTCTTTGATTTGACGACAAATGATCATCACTTTATTTGTTATACGACAAATTGTGTCTATCAATGTCACTCAAAGGTGGACCGACCCAGGACGAGGTGATGGCGATATCCCTCTTCAAACTCCAGATACATGACGGGGACGTCATGGCTGACGTCGGGTGCGGAACCGGTAAGATCTCTATTCACGCCGCTTCCCGGTGCAGACATGTCTTTGCCATAGACTGGAGGGCTGACGCGATTGCCTATGCAAAACAGGAGATTGAAACGGCTAAACGAGATAATATCACCCTGATTCACGAGGATGCTGTCCATGCTTTGGATGAGATCAATGCCCTTGACTGTGCCTTTGTCGGCGGTTCGGGAAACATCGAGACCGTTCTTGAAAAACTGAATGACAAAGTCCATGGAAGAATTGTGGTGAATGCCGTTTTGTTGGACACGGTTTCCCGGACGGTTAAAAAGATGAAAGAACTGGACATATTTATTGAGGTCATTCATGTACAGGTGTCGCGGTCGTATGAATTGGTGGACGATCTGATGTTTAAACCCATTAATCCGGTTTTTATCATCGTTGGTGAGGTAAAAAAGTAAATGCTTGTTGCAGTTGGTATTGGCCCCGGAGATCCGGAATTATTGACGGTTAAAGCCGTGAACCTGATCAAACAGGCTGATCAGGTATTTGTTCCCGGTAATGTGGCAAAGAAGATCATCGCACCGTACCGAACAGACCCGGTTGTTCTCTCCTTTCCCATGACCGATGATGAAGATTACATCACCCGGTGCATTGAGGAGAGCGCTGATATCATCGCCCCGGTTGCAAAGACGGGTCTTGCGGTATTCTGCATTCTCGGTGACCCGAATTTCTACGGGACATTCGGGAGACTCTGTGAGGTTCTGGACAGAAAATATCCCGATATTGCCTATTCATCGGTTCCTGGTGTCAGTTCTATAACCGCCTTTGCCTCCTTTGCGGGTGTCACGCTTAACGGGGGAATCGAGATAACAGACGGCTCTGAAAAGGCGTCTCTCCTCCGGATGAAAGTGAGACGGCCAAGAGAGACCGCTGATGAACTGAGGCAATCCGGCTACACCACATTTATTCTGGCCGAGAAAATGTATATGGACGACCAGAAAATATACCCTGAAGACGAACTCCCCGAGGAAAGTGCGTATTTCAGCATATTATACGCCGGGAAATGAGAAGATGCCAACAATATATATTGTCGGGGCCGGATGCGGTGATCCGGGCCTTATTACGGTAAAAGGAAAAGCATTGCTGGATCAAACTGACGTGCTTATCTATGCAGGGTCTCTTGTGAACCCGGAGCTGGTTGATGCATGCCCCGCTCCTGAAAAATATGACAGCTGGGGGATGAAGCTTGCAGAGATGACGGATATCATGATTGAAGCCGCAAATGCTGGTAAGACGGTGGTTCGCCTCCATTCCGGAGACCCCGCACTCTACGGTGCGATCATAGAACAGGTGGATATTCTGCACAAGGCAGGTATTGACGTCGAACGTGTGCCGGGCGTCTCATCGTTTTTTGGGGCGGCGGCATCCCTCGGTATCCAGTATACCCTTAAGGGCGTCTCAGAGTCGGTTATTATCACCCGCCCGGCCGGAAAGACGCTCGAAGAGGATCAGATCGCTGAATTCTCTGCGCTTGGGCAGACGATGGTGATATTTCTCGGCACCGAACACCTTGAAACGATCATGGCAAAATTGCAGTGTCCCCAAGAGACGCCTGTGGCTGTCATCTATCATGCGACATGGCCTGATGAAAAGATTGTCCGCGGGACAGTCGCCGATATCGCACAGAAGGCACGAGACGCAGGTATTGAGAAGACCGCACTCATCATCATTGGTGATGTGGTGAATCCTGACGGGCCGTCCTACACCCATTCCCACCTCTACGGATGACTGACACCATCGTAATATCCCTAAAAAATACTGCCGAAAGAGCACAGGAGTTAGCTCGCCGGATGGACGCTGATTTTGTTTTGTATTCCGCAGAAGCCTTTGGCAGGGCATTTGCTGAGTATACCACAATCATTGCGGTCATGTCCACGGGGATTGCGGTCAGGGCTTTTGCACCCCACCTGAACGACAAATGGACAGACCCGTGTGTTGTGGTGGTGAGTCCTGACTTCCGGTATGCCATTCCGGTGTTGGGAGGGCATCACGGCGGAAATGCCATGGTAAAGCGGCTGGAAAAAGAGGGCCTACATCCGGTTATAACCACCGCAACCGAGACACGGGGACTGCCTTCGGTGGAGTCGTCTGCAACAGAACGGGGACTTGAGGTAATCAACAAGGACTCGACACGGGCAGTCAATGCAGGGATCCTTGATGGCGAGGTTGCCGTGCACGTAATTACAGCCCCGGCAATTGCCGTTGTGCCGCCCGGTGTGTCTGTTCTGTTAAAGAGCGGGGAGTATATTGTTGGGATCGGGTGCCGGAGGGGGATTTTAAAAGAAGAAGTCCTCGAAGCCCTTGCATCCGCATTCACGGAGGCGGGCATTATGCCCGGTGAAGTGCTCGCATATGCGACAGCCGCGATAAAGTGCGACGAGGCCGGCCTCATTCAGGCAATCAGGGAACTGAACGGAACCCTTGTCTGTGTGGATGATGCCTTCATCCGGGCAGAAGACCCCCCGTCCCCGTCACGTGCGAGCGATAAACTGGGGCTTCCCGGGGTTGCAGAACCCGCGGCTATGGCCCTTTCGAAGAGAAAAGAGATCATTATGAAGAAGCAGATTTATGGAGGAGTGACCGTTGCCATCATCAGATAAGAAAGGAAAACTCTCAATCGTGGGCATCGGCCCCGGAAGAATTGAACAGCTGACCGAATGCGCAAAAGATGCCATCCGAGGATCGGATATCGTCATCGGGAATGATTTCTATCTCTGCCAGATTGAGAGTCTCTTAGACGGTCAGGAGATCATCCGGAGTTCCATGGGAAAAGAGGTGGAACGGGCCCGGGCGTGCGTGGAACTGGCGCATGACAAGATTGTCTGCATGGTCAGCGGCGGCGACCCGGGTGTATACGGGATGGCAAGCATCGTTCTCGAAGTGCTTGAGCGGGACAATTCCTGCATTGAATACGAGGTAATACCGGGAGTAACCGCCGCAACCGCCGCGGCATCCCGTGCCGGTTCGCCTCTTTCCGGTGATTATGTCACTCTTTCCCTCTCCGACCTCTTGACACCGTGGGAGGTTATTCTAAAACGGATGAACTTGGCCTTCCAGATGGGAGTGCCGGTCGCCATCTACAACCCAAAGAGCAGGGGGAGACGGGATAATCTGGCACAGGCATTGTCTATCGCATCGAACTATCTGGATAAAGACACACCCATTGTCGTGGTAAAAAACGCATTCCGGGAAGAACAGGAAGTCCGGTTCTTTACGCTTGAATCGCTCTTTGCCGATGACAGTTTTGTTGATATGCGATCTATTGTGATCATCGGAGGAGAGGAGTCACGCATGGGAACCGTCTGTGGAAAAGAATTAATGCTCACACCGAGGGGTTATGACAGAAAATACGTATATTGATCCGGGTGCAGACACCCGGGAAGGCTACCAGATATCATCGACGAGCAGGAGTCTTGCCCGTCAGGTGGTCGGTGATGCAACACCGGAAGACCGAATCCGCCAGCGCTGTGCCATATCTGTCGGAGATTTTGTGATGGCAGACCTCATGGTCTTCTCTCATAATCCGGTGGAAGCAGGACTTCGTGCCCTCACGGAAGAACGTCCCATTATAACCGATATCCGGATGGTTCAGATGGGCATCCGAAAAAATGAGCATCAGTCAGAGGTGCTCTGTGCTCTGGATTTTGGAGACGATATATCGCGGGATACGGGGATTACCCGTTCATCTGCGGGATTTATCGCATTACGCGATAGACTTGAGGATGCCATCATCGTTATCGGGAATGCTCCATCTGCCCTCTTAACCGTCTGCCGTATGATTGATGAAGGACTGAAACCTGCTCTTGTCATCGGCACCCCGGTAGGGTTTGTCAATGCCAAGGAATCAAAAGAGGTGCTCAGGACAAAAGATGTTTCATCGGTCTCAAACGTGGGCACACGCGGTGGCACACCCCCGGCGGTTGCTGCCTTAAACGAGATCATCACGATGTATATTGAACAAAAGCGTTGAGTGGATGAAGATACACGATCCGGTAACCGGCTTTCTCTATCCCGATGAATGGGTTAAAGCATGCAGGGATAGCGATGCCCTTGGAGAGGTCAAAACGGGACGTGCAATTCTCACCTCCAGTGGAACAATCCTGAGACGGGGGTTTACCACCGGAACAACAGCCGCGGCGGCATGCAAGGCGGCTGTGCTCTCTCTTTGTGAGCCGGTACCGTCTGTTTTCATCACCCTTCCCTGCAACCTCAGATATGAGGTCATTGCAGAGGGACGGGATGGACGGGGTTCTGCGAGAAAATATCCGGGGGATTATATGAATGATATCACGGCGGATTTGCTGTTCTGTGCAGAGGCAACGGAAACCGAGTCTGGCATCACTCTTGTGGTGGGAGAGGGCGTTGGCCGGTTTGTGCGAAAGACGCCCCGGTACCAGGTCGGTGATGCCGCCATCAGTCCTCCTGCGATGGCAGCGATTCAGACGGCGATTGAGGAAGCGGCCCGTGACCTTAATCTAAAAGGAGTGTCGGTCGCACTCACCATCCCGGACGGTGCAGAGATCGGTAAACAGACCCTCAATCCCAAGGTAGGGGTTGAAGGCGGAATATCGGTGCTGGGTTCAACAGGGCTTGTTGAACCGTGGGATGATCACCTCTCAGAGGATGTATTTGAAAGAATTCGCTCTGTTGAAATGCCGGTTCTCACCACCGGACGAGTGGGTCTGCGGTATGCGAGGATGCACTTCCCCGACCATGAGGTAATATTGGTGGGCAAATTTATGGAACGGGGTATTGAGGCGGCACAAGGACGAGCAGTTCTCTGCGGTCTTCCGGCACTCATTCTGAAGTTTATCAACCCGCACATTCTGGATGGCACCGGATACGGAACCGTTGAAGAACTGACAATGTCTCCTCGCTGGAAGGATATTATGAGAGATAATCTTGCAGAGTATGCACAAAGACGGCCCGGCGTGCGGGTCGTTATCATTGACCGCGAGGGACGAATACAGGGGGATTCATTGTGAAGGTCGTGGGTGTCGGGTGCGGGCCGGGGATGCTCACCGAGGCAGCCATCTTCGCAATCCAGCATGCAGACGTCATCTACGGATCTGACCGAGCGATAGAACGTGCAGAGGCGTTCATCCCTGCCGGTTGTGCGGTTCATGTGATTGCGGACTATAAGGCACTCAAAAGTTTGCCGGATACGGCGGTTGTTCTTTCAACCGGTGACCCCATGCTTGCAGGACTGGGGTATCTGGGAGGAGAAATCATCTCCGGTATCTCATCCTATCAGTATGCCTGTGCAAAACTGCATATCCCGATGACAAAGACCGCAATCGTAAACGCCCATGCCAAAGATCACGAACAGGCGATTGAGGATATATTGTTTGAAGTCAAAAGAGGAAAGATTGCCTTTGTCATCGCAGACCCTGAGTTTGATGTTGCATCCCTTGCAAAACAGTTGCATAATGAGGAATTGGATTGCAGGATTGCGGTATGTGAAAAGTTGGGATATCCGGATGAAAGAATTGTTCTGGGTGATGTAGATACCCCGCCGGTTCCTGTTTCAGACCTGTTTGTGCTTATGGCAGGAAATTTTTAGCGTTCAGACCCTGCATTTTGCAGACAATGTATGGTATCCTGAGATGTCATAGAAACCATCTTTCTGAATTAAACCCGAAAAAACAGATTGTGTGGTGCAGGTTAAATGCAGTCGTTATCCAAATCATGTAATTAACTGATTACCGTCAATTATTCTGCAGATAATCACTAAATGGGATAACTTCAATGGTATTTCCGCTTTCGGCATTAAAACCTTCAACACGACTGAGAACTCTTTTGATCATGCCGCCGCTGGTGATAATGAGACTGTTTTGTCCTGAAATTGCTTTCAAAAGGCATTTGTCAATGACACCATGGGTATAGGTGAGAGATATTCCTAATGCTTCCGCCTGTTTCTTAGCAACGGAGCCCATTCCTCCAACAATCTTTATCGCTTCATTATGATCGATTTTCTCTACCAGATCTTCGGTAAGAGATTCAGCATCTGCAAGGATGATGAATCCTGAAGGTTTGCAACTGCCAGAACGGTGGCATTCCCTGTTTAGCATTCCCACAATATCGAGGACAGACCGTGGTATCTTCTCCGATTTTGCCATTCCCAGTTCACAAAGTGCGTCATAAAGCTCGACAAGAATAGGTTTCGATAATTTTGCATCTCTCAATAATTCTCTCTCAGAAAATGCATCTGCGGGTTTGCTGGAGGTAATTATCTTGCCCTGATTCATGAGGACGATTCGGTCGGCCCACGTATAGGCAAGTTCCACATCATGGGTTGAGATGATGATGCTCTTTCCTGCATGCTGAAGTTCATCGAGAAGCTCCATAATGCTTCGGGCACTCTCAGGATCAAGACCACTGGTTGGTTCATCGAATACCAGCAGATCAGGGTTCATCGCAAGAACGCCTGCCATCGCCACTTTTTTCTTCTCTCCGCCTGAGAGGTTGTGGGGTGGGCGGCGTTCGAAACCAGTAAGGCCCACATACATCAGGGCTTCAGTTACTGACTTTTCTACCTCCTCTTCTGTATAGTCGAGATTAACCGGTCCGAATGCTACATCCTGATACACCGTAGGGGCGATGATCTGGTGGTCCGGATTCTGGAATACGAAACCCACCTTTTTTCTCAGGTTCATCAGTTCTCTACGGGTGTATGAAATAGGTTCTCCCTGAAACCAGACTGCCCCCGAATCGGGTTTGAGCATTCCGTTCAACATAAGAAGCAGAGTTGATTTCCCTGCCCCGTTTGGGCCTACAAGAGCGATCTTCTCGCCCTGCATTACACGCAGACTGACGTTATTCAGCGCTTTAGGTCCATTCGGATATTGATATTCCAGTTTTTTTAATTCAAGTATGCAGTTCACGCGATCAGACTCCCAAATAGGTGAATGTTGCTGGTGAGGTTCATCATTCCAAAGAGGGATGCCAGATAGATTATTGACAGATACAGGGCAGGGCCAAAGAATACTCCCTGTTCCCCAAGTAATGCATATTTTCCATCATAACACCTGCAGTCCATGGCACTCACGATCTTTTCACCTGATTCCCATGAATAAATGAAAAGTGCACCTGCCATACATCCAAAGGATTCAATGGAACCTTTCCTTTTCATATACCCGAGACGCATCATCTGTGCACGGTAGATCATCTCCGCCTGTTCGATGATAATGAAAATAAACCGGTAGATGAGCATGGTGAGTTCAATCATGAATTCCGGAACATGAAATCTTTTTGCAAGTGAGAAGATCTCGGTCGTGGGTGTTGAGAGTGATATGAAAAATAATGAACACATCCCCCCAAATATTCGGGAGAATATGAGTGTTCCTTCATTGACACTCCCTGTCGTAATGGTCAACGTCAACCACCCGAAGAGATCAGTCGAAAAGAGTACATCTCCACTGTTTCTGATAAAGAGTATGACGAGCACACTGAGAATGGCAAATCCGAGCGGTATGCAAAGCATTCTGAGATAATAACGGAGATTAATGCCTCCAAGAATGATCGTAATGAGACTAATGGATACAGCGATAATAAATGGCGTGAGAAAACTCTCTGAGGAAACGGAGATGAGGATACACCCCAGTCCTAATATCAGCTTTACTGCAGAATTCACATTCCTGAGTCCGTTGTTCTGGGCAATATTTTCAAATAATTCGTAATTCGTCAAAATATCTTAAAAAATGATTAGTTTGGGTTCTTTTTAATCCTTCTTTCTGTTGCCCATGACCCAAATATCCATCCGATCAAAAGACCGCCGAATACTGCCTGAAGGGCAAATAGGCAGGACTCAATCTCACCCGAAGGAGGAGTGAAGGTATAGTCAGAATTGTCAATCCACGGTTCATAACCGAGTTCTTCAACCATCTCAGAACCGACACCGTCCGTTCCTTCCCAACCTTCTCCTCCTGCTGCCTGAATGATGGTATCTGTGTACAGGAAAACCCCGGTGAAGACGATGAGTGCAATCACGGTGATTATTTCAAAGAGATATTTCATTCTTCCAATCCTCCTTTTACCTTTTCCATTTTATCTGCAGTCAGCACTTTCATTTTTAACAGAAGGTCAGGCTTCAGAATGATGATGTACTTGAAGATGACCACGAAGACCAAACCTTCAATGATTGCAATCGGAACCTGTGTTACCGCAAATACGCTAAGGAATGCGATAAAAGACGCTAAGAGTCCTCCTGATACTGCAGGGAATGCAAGTGCAAGTTCAAGTGCAGTTACCACGTATGTCATGAGATCACAGAGGAATGCTGCGATAAAGACGGTAAGGAAGAAATTTACATTCACCTTATTCAGGCCGCGGTAAACATAATAACCAACGAATGGTCCAACGATGGCCATGGAAACCATGTTTGCACCAAGGGTCGTCAGACCACCGTGTGCCAAAAACAAGGCCTGGAACAAAAGGACGATAAAGCCCAGTACTGCGGTAATCCATGGACCAAAGGTAATTGCTGACAGTGCTGTCCCCGTTGGGTGGGAACAACTTCCGGTTACCGAAGGGAGTTTCAGGGCTGAGAGGACAAAAATAAATCCGGCTGCAACACCAAGCAGCGGGAGCACTTCACGGTTCGTCTCCATAATCTTCTTTAGTTTGTAGAAACCGTATATCAGGCACGGCAGTGCCAGAATCCACCATATCTGCCACCACGGGCTGGGCAGAAAACCTTCCATTATATGCATCATATCACCAGAGTAACTGTAGTTATAATAACTAGATACAAGTAAACTTGTGTTAAATTTTGTTGTTTTATTGCTATTTAATTTTATTTACTTGGTGGGGTGAAGGAGGTTGTTTTTTGAATTATACAGGAGAAAGAAGGTGTCGTTTCATTATTTTAGACGAGAATTTACAAAAATGGCATCCCCGGACAATCGTGGCTACCCAAACTGTTATCATGCCCGACTCAGAAGAAAGATTATCCATGACATTGACTATCCTGCGGCACTGCACGATCACCGACCTTTTTTTACTCATCTTCGGTGTCATCGTGTTTTTTGTTACTTACTTTGCCACTTCATGGTTTCTCATTCTGATAGGTGTGTTTATTCTGGTAAAGGCATATTTCAGGAGTCAGGGGGTCTTTTCAGTCTGCGCCGTGCATGGCCCTCCTCCCGGTGGAGACACTCTCAATAAAGACCGTACCCGTAATGATGATGACTGGGACGACGATGATGACGGTGTCGCAACCGGTCTGTATGACTGATTGGGATGACCCTCTGCCCTTTCATTTGTTCATTCTCAATTTCGTAGACCCGTTTCCGGATCTCGTAAGAATGCATTGGTTCATTCAGTCTGTGTTATTATTCATGTTCTGCCGCTTTTTCCCGGACGCGTGATAGTTTGTAATTCCCCCTGAACCACCGGTATTTATTGCCTCAATTTCCCGAATATAACATGACAGTAACACATCCCCGATGAGTCAGACAATCATCGTCGCAGTCATCCTTGCCCTTGTCCTTGTGCTGATTGCGCTTCGTAATGTTGGCGGCATCCGGCTTGCCATCTGGCAGATAATGCTTGGAGGAGCTGTTACTGTCCTTGTTCTCGGGCAGATAACTCCTTTGGACGCGTTGTATGCCATCAATACCGATGTCATGATCTTTCTCTTTGGGATGTTTGTTGTCGGTGAGGCCATTCAGGCGAGTGGGATTTTAGTCACCCTGTCCAACCGGCTCTTCCGGCGTGAGATGAGTATGGACTTCTTTATCCTGCTCTTAATTGGTGGCACCGGGTTTTTTTCTGCGGTTCTCATGAACGACACCGTGGCCATTATCGGCACTCCCTTTGTTCTGTATCTCGCACGAAAATACCATATATCAGCGGTGATGTTGCTCCTTGTTCTTGCCTTCTCTGTGACAACCGGCAGTGTTCTAAGTCCCATCGGGAATCCTCAGAATCTTCTCATCGCCCTTGAAAGCGGCCTTGAAAACCCGTTTATAGACTTTGTATTCTACCTCGCGATTCCGTCTTTTGTTGGCCTGTTTGTGATCTATGGGGCGATGAAGGTCTTTTATCCGCGTGAATTTGACAAATGCGTTCTTTCATCCTCTGAATTGGAACCAGCAGGTGACCCTTCCCTCACCCGCCCGGCACTGCTGTCGCTCGTTCTCATCTTTATCCTGATCGGCCTCCGAGTGCTCTTCACCCTTCTCCAAACCGGGATAACCATCCCTTTGACAGCGATCGCCATCGGTGCAGCACTGCCCACCCTGCTTTTATCCCCCAAACGGGTTCGTATCGTGCGCACTATTGATTGGGGCACTCTTGTCTTTTTTGCGGCACTCTTTGTTTTGATGCAAAGCGTCTGGAACACCGGCATCTTCCAGCAGGCGATGGCATCAGCGGCATATCCCATTACCAGTGTCCCGGTCATCTTCACACTGGGTATCATCGTCAGCCAGTTTATCTCAAACGTCCCCTTTGTGGCACTTGCTCTTCCCCTGATGACGCAGGCAGGTGCATCAAACGCTGTCTTCATGGCGCTTGCCGCCGGAAGCACGCTTGCAGGAAATCTGCTCATTCTCGGTGCTGCAAGTAACGTCATCATCATCCAGAATGCTGAGAAAGAAGGGCAGACCATCCGGTTTTGGGAATTTGCCCGCATTGGTATTCCCCTGACGTGTGCTCAGACGTTTGTCTACTGGATATACTTCCAATTCCTGCTGTTCTAAGATTTCCTTTCCTTTGTGCGGAATGCTGAAATCAGGAATATTGAATCATACCGGAGATGAGACTCAGGGCAGCGTATCTCTACGAATTCAGGCAAATGGAAAGGATTGAATATACATGTGTGATAACCCAACAGGGAGTGCAACCGTGAACGGTACTACTCCGGATGACACTACTTACCATACCATTCCCCGTGCGTAACGAAAATCCATGAAAAATATTGAACTGCTGGCTCCGGCCGGTACCTGGTCCTGTTTACAGACGGCTATCGAAAATGGAGCCGATGCTGTATACTTCGGCATTACGCACATGAATATGCGGGATAACGCCGGCAATTTCGAGATAAATGAACTGCCGGGGATTATGCGGTATCTGCATGAGCACACGGCAAAAGGATACCTGACCCTCAATACCATCTATTACAATCGAGAGTTACCCAAACTCCGGCAGATAGTGTCTGCGGCCAAGGATGCCGGTGTGGATGCCATCATCTGCTGGGATATGGCCGTGCTTCGTATGGCCCGGGACGCAGGGATTCCGGTTCACATCTCCACACAGGCAAGTGTCTCCAACTATCAGGCATTTACCTTCTATGCAGAATTGGGTGCTTCCCGAATCATTCTGGCACGGGAATGTGCCCTTGAGGATATCGCACATATCAGCAGACAGGCCAAAGAAGACGGGGTGGACTGCGATATCGAAACCTTTGTTCATGGTGCGATGTGTGTGAGTGAGTCAGGCCGGTGTTTTCTCTCAGCTCAGACTTTTGGGAAATCTGCTAATCGGGGACGATGCATACAGCCCTGCCGGCGACTGTATCGTATCACTGATGTGGAGGATGAGGAGAATGCATATGTTATCGGGCATAATTATGTCCTCAGCCCCAAGGATCTGTGCTCGATTGAGTTTCTGCCTGATCTGATTGCCGCAGGCATCCGTTCGTTTAAGATTGAAGGACGCATCCGGCCCCCGGAATATGTGAAAACTACCGTGTCCTGTTACCGGCAGGCACTGGACGCAATTAGTGAAGGTGTGTATACCCCCACGTTCGCGGCCCAACTCAAAGAAAAACTGGCGAAGACCTACAACCGGGGATTCTCCAAAGGGTTTTACCACGGACTGGATGCCGACTGGATCAGCCCGGGTCCTGCTGCCACCGAGGTAAAAATCTACTGCGGCGAAGTGGTGAACTATTACACGAACATTCAGGTGGCAGAATGTATTATTCGGGCCGATGGGCTGAGTGTCGGTGATAAAATTCTCATCTACGGCAAAAATACCCCGGCCCACTACCACGTTATTAGAGAAATTCAGATTCATCACGAGTCGGTTCCTTCCGTTGTGAGAGGAGAGAATTGCGGCATAAAAATACCATTTCAGGTCAGACCCGGTGATAAACTATTCCGGATTACCGACGCTAAAGAAATAATCTAAAATATCTAAACGGGCTATTACTATGGGCCCAATGCGACATTTTTCGGTGCCTGCACGTTAGAAGGGCGATTATCGGCAAAACGGTTTGTCTGCCTGCGTCATCATTATATATGACGTTCACGTTATACCCCTTTAGGATAGGAGATGATGTGTCATGGGATATCGATGGAATAATAAAATTGACGTGGATGAAGCAATTGTTGTGATCATGAACTCTCTGGATCAGGGTGAAGTTCTGCCGGGTTGGCTGGTTCATACCATCCAGCAGTCTATTGGGGATTCTGGCCCGGAGTATGTGAAATACTTTTACGAGCAGATCGGGGAGCACGCCCCCGCGGCCGTGGAATTCTTTCAGGGCTCCTGTGCGGGAAATTAAAATTTCCTGAGGTTACTTTTTTTCCTTACCTGTGTTTATCAGCCTTCGGTGTTTTGGCCCTATATTGATGATTCTCACTGCCATTCATCAGGGATGAACATGCCGTTCACCGAACGTTTCTCCGAAGGGCATCTTATGCCATTAAGGTTGGCATGAATCGGTATATTAAACTCCTTTCAAATTTTGAAGTAATACACAATGCATCTGGTGAGCACATGTATATCCTGATTGTCGAAGACAGTCGTACTCAGGCAGAATTCCTGAGTGGTATGCTGAAGCGGCATGGGCATGAAGCAGTGATAGCAAAAGACGGCAAAAGAGCCTTTGAACTGGTCCGGTTGAGAAAACCGTCTCTCATTATCAGTGATGTCATTATGCCGGTGATGGATGGGTATGAACTCTGTACCCTGCTGAAAAAAGATCCTGCATTCTGCGAAATCCCGATTATCCTCCTTACTGCTCTCTCTGATAGCAGAGATGTTGCACGGGCTCTTCAGGCAGGAGCTGACAATTTCATCACCAAACCGTATCAGGAAGAATATCTTATCGGGCGGGTAAAGAGTATTTTATCTGAACCTAAACGGGATAGAACTGCTGAGAATGACTTTAAATCGGTTGCCGTTTCTCATGATGGTGAAGACTATCATCTCCCTGCAAACAGCATGAAGACGTTTGACTTTCTTTTGTCTGCGTACGAGGCCGCGATTCTGCAGCACAAGGAACTTCTCCGTGCACAGGAAAATCTGCGAATTTCAAATGAGAATCTCAATAACCTGAATCAGATCATCAGTATTGGGAACCGTTCCGGTAATCCGGATGAGACTATTTCTGCCCTACTGGAAAAAACCGTTATTCTCCTTGGGTACCGGATGGGGGGAATATTCTCTCTGAGTGAGGGCCACCATTCTGCAGTGTGCAAATATGTATACGGGAAAAATGCCGACGATACACGGGTAATGCAGATGTTTGATACCTTGGATATCAATAATCCGCTGATCCAAACGGTTGTCCCCAGAGGCAAATCCGTGTATATATCCCGCAGTCAGGATGCGTCCGGGATGGCAGATTTCATCTTTCAAAACCCCGGGATAACGAATGCTACATTTCTTCCGTTGGTTCATGATGCAGAGGTTGTGGGAGCCATTCTCCTTTTCAATGGGGTAAATCCCCTTGTTTCAGATGAGGCAAAGGCGTTTTTGGAAACAGTCCGATCAGAGATCTCAAATGCAATAGAACGGGCGTTTTTACTCAGGCGGCTCGAAATGGCCAATAATGAGACGAATCTCTATCTCGATATTATGGCGCATGACATCAACAATGCCAATACCGGAGCCTTGGGGTACCTTGAGATCCTCTCAGATTCACTGGAGGGGAAAGAGAAGGGATATGCCGAGAAATCCCTCGGAGCAGTGAATCAGAGTATTGATATCATCACGAATGTTTCCACCATCCGAACCCTGCATGAACGGACCAATACCCTGCGTGCGGTTAACCTTGATGCGGTTATCCGAACGGAGATGTTGCGATATGGAAATGTCACGTTTCACTATGCAGGGACGGACGTTCTTATTTTAGCTGATGATCTTCTTGGACAAATTTTTATGAATCTCCTGGGAAACAGTGTCAAATTTACCGCACCGAACTCGGAGATTACTATCTCAGTCGTCCGGGAAGGGTCTGTTGTCGCAGTTTGTGTGGCAGATAACGGGCCGGGAATTCCTGATGATATGAAACCCCAAATATTTGACCGATTTCGGAAAGGAGCTATTCGGAGTGGGAAAGGATTGGGACTCTTTATTGTTCGAAGTCTCGTGGAAGAGTATGGGGGCACCATCCGTGCGGACGATCGGATACCCGGGGAGCCTAAGAAGGGTGCCGCCATCTGGTTCACCTTACAGGCGGCAGACTGAGGTGAGGAACTCTTTTTTTAGATAGTATTTCTGGCGGCATACATCCGGATATCTGAATTCAGTGTAATTTGCGATTTACATAAAAAAATATTAGTCTGAAATACTTTTTTTTTCATCTGTAACTGAATCCTGGGGCAGGAACGGTTGAATATGAAGTTTATATGCGCCATGGCAGGAGTTGCAGACATAGAATTCCTGTGTCCAGCAGGACGGGCAGGCCCATCTGCCGCAAAGCGTGCACTGGCGCAGTCCGGTAAGAGGAACGGCTTCATTGCAGAGATCACAAAAATACCTGGAAAAGGATGACACGTCCTTCTGCGGAGACTCACCAGGCTTTCGCATATGTGGAATAGCTCCCCTCAGCTGTGAGTAAAAACGACTCTGCTCAGTGGATCGGCTATTTCCCGTTGGTCTCTGTTTCCAGAACATTCAGTCGCTCCTCAAGGCTGGTAAGGGTGTCAGTCATTTCATGCCGGAACTCTTTCAGGCTACCCATGCGTCTCTCTTCTTGTATGAGTGCCGAATCTTTATGGGTACGAAATGTTCGTACCTGATTCTTATCCATCAGAGCCCATTCTTCGATCAAATCTTCAAAGTGTTGGTCAAGATACTCGTCCACCCGATTTTCAACCGGGCGGTCTATCGATACATTCCAGGATGTTCCTTTGAAATAGTAATAGAGAAGGAACGAGAGGAGTGCGAGGAGTGCAACGATGATGATTATGAGAATAATCTCAGCTGTTGTCATTGCTTTGCCTCCCTGACTTTCTGAAGCCTCTGGTTAATTTCGGTAAGTTTCGTGTCGGCTTGCCGGGTGAATCGGCCCATATCCTGTATTTCAGTTTCGACACTTCGTAGGCGTTCGGGATAATCTTCTAAATCCCGCACCGTGCCCAGGTTCCACTCTTCAATGATATCCCTCATCCTTCGGTCAAGATAGGCATTCATGTAACCGTCAAACCCTGTTGTCATTTCTCTTCCACCTCACTCAGGGCCAGTTCAAGGACAGAGGCCCGCTCTTTCAGGGTGAGCTTTGTTCTCTCAAGCGCAGTGATCTCTGTACTGACCGCATCAAGGCGGTGTTCAAGATTATCGAGGGTGGACTGTGTCACAAGCCCCCATTCTGAAATAATTTGGGGCATGTGTGCATCCAGATATCTCCCCAGCCGTTTATCCATTGAAGGCAGACTTCTATCAATGGATTCCGGGATTGATGCAAGTGATTCTCTAAATGAGACCTTTTGCTGTGTCCTGTAACCTTCTGTTTCATACATCATGCATCACCTGATTTTTTTCTCCTCGCCTTTTATCTTGTCAACCAGATCGTCCAGTTTTCTGTTTTTTACCGAATTTTCGAGCAACTGAATTCTCTGGTCAACCGCAGTCTGTTTGGCAAATATCTCGGCTTCCAGACGGGTATTCTCCATATCAAGTGTGTTGATCTCATCAAGTTTCTCTGGGGTGACCCGGAAAAAGGGCTGGCCCCTATGAGTGAAATCAAGCTTCATCAGTTGAAGTTTCTCTTTCTCAAGTTCTATCTCAGCAAGACGGGGGGTCACTTTCGCATCGTGCATCTCTTTGACGATGTAATAGAGAATGATAACTCCGACTAAGATGAGTATGACCCAGAGAAATGATTGAAACCATGCCCACCATTCAAGAGTAAATGATTCTGTGGCCATCTCACCTCACTCCTTTGGTTTGCGTTCTGATTGACCGTTTTCTTTATCCGGCCTTATCTTTGCACCGAGATTCTTAACGCCTTTTTCGATACTTTCTCCCATATCCTCTGCTCCTTCCTTGACCGAATTGCCTGCCATGCCCATTTTTAAGCTGATCTTTTCTGTAAGGGGAACTTTCCGCTGCACATGAACGATAACATCCTCTGCTACAGCAAGTTTTGCAACATCTTGCGGGCTTATCCGTATCGCTCCTTCTTCAACCATGGTATCGGCGTAGATGGTGAGAGTGATCTTTTTTGGTTTTTGATCCTCAGAGTATGGCACATTTTTTACCTCAATGGCCTCTCCTTCTTTTACCCCAAGTAAAGACAATACTGATTCATGGACGCGGGCCCGCCCTTCGCTGGGAAATGCCCGTATCTGAATGCTTAATTCAATCCCTTCCATAGGGTGTCCGATGGTGAGAATGATATTTATATCTATGCTGAATATAGCTGACACATATTTGGGTAAATGCTCTTAAAAGTGTTATATTTTGATTTAAATAACTAAATAGAGTTATTTTTATGTGATTGTTGGTGTGGATAGTATAATCCCTCGAAATCATTAAAAAGTGGCTTTAATTGATGTTTATTTCATTAATAGACTTGCATATGTGGTAATATAGGATTATTCTGAAAATTATCCATCTGCCGTATATACTGTTCACATTTTATCCACATGATAGACTGGTGATGGTGAATTGCCTCTGTCCTGGACGGGGGCGTGAGTGCATTTCGATTTGGAAAATTCAGGTTGCTAAAAAAAAGGTAATCGTCTGATCACACTTCGTATGCAACCAGCGACATACCCAGTTCTTTTTCAAGGTCTTTGATCCTTTTTAGATCATTTTCCTTTAGAGATGAGTATTTTGGAACTTCATATGCAAGAAGTGTCACGTCCATCTCTTTTTCAATTGCCTTTACCTTGTTAACTTTTTCAGCCGAGAGATTGGCATATCCCATACATATCATGTGGTTCACCACTTTCAGAATATCTGCCTGTGGATAAATACGTATGGGTTATGGGGGGATTTCTAACGGTGATTTAAATCAGTCTGTTCCCTCTCGCGCATCGTCTGCATATCCGTGTCGCATGTATGAGCAGAGTGACTGCCGATCTGTCTTCCTGAAATCGGTGATTTCTGCCTTATTTTTATGGATATTTGTTTTTACAGGATGATGTTTTGTGGTGCAAACCCTGCCAGAAAACAGATGCCGCGGGTTGGTGCATACACCACTCCCGGAAAGGCAGGATGGGCGTGCAGAATGTATGTCTTATTGACTCGCCTAAAATCTCGCGAAAATGGTGGGTTTTGATAATCTAAAGAGATTTTAATCTTTTTAGAGATATTTTGTGGTGCTGAATTAAGGCCAAATTCACCGAATGCTATGCTGGATTACCATTTCATCGGGGGTATCTATTCTCCTGATCCAGCACGACATAATATATCTAATGAGCGCTAACCTAATGCATACTATCTGAGATATAATCCCAGATTGGAGTACTTACATGGAAAGCAGCAAATTATACGTTGGTAATCTTACGTATTCAGTTACAGAAGCTCAACTCAAAGAATTATTCGAAGATTTTGGCGATGTAAAGGATGTCCGTGTCATTGAACGCAAGGGATTTGGGTTCGTTGAGATGGGCACAGTTGAAGAGGCAGAGAAGGCAATGGAAGCTCTCAATGAGACTGACTTTTCCGGCCGAACACTAAGAATTGATGAAGCACGTCCTCAGAGGCCGCGTACCGAATACACCAGAAGATACTAATCTTCTTTTTTTGCAGCTCCGGTATCCGGGACATTATATAACGGATATCAATCGGTGAATCTGGCATAAACGTTGAGTCGTCTGCTGGATTGTTTCTAAATCAGTCCTGAATAAGCTGAAGGCTTCTATTTTGATCGGTATTATCTGTTTGTACTATCGCTGATGTATCAATTCAGTTGATGTCTGTTTTTTCAGAAATCTGATGGTATTTTTGAATATGTATCCTCGCTCCCCTCTTTAGGTTCTGTCGCGGCGGTCAGTTGATATGAGTGCAAGGCAAACGAGGGACCATATGTTTATCGTCGGTCACCGGGGGGCGCGGGCTGTATGTCCGGAAAATAGCATTTCTGCGCTGAAAGTGGGGATGAAATGTGCGGATTTTGTCGAGATTGACATTCGCCTTACTAAAGATGGTATTCCGGTGATACTGCATGATGCCACTCTTGACCGCACCACCGACGGTAATGGGCCGGTTCATGAAAAGACGCTCACAGAGATACGGATGTTTGATGCCGGTGATGGTCGAGCGGTTCCAACTCTGCAGGAGGTATGTGATCTCTGTCTCTCCACCTGCGGTATTGTTGCTGAGATCAAGGAACCCGGTTCAGAAGAGGCAATCTGCGGTATCATCGGGGAATATTCATTCGATGCCTTCTGGGTAGTCTCTTTTCATCCGGAGAGTATCCGAAAGGTAAAACGACTGCTCCCCCAGATTAAAACAGGGTTCATCTGTGATACGGACTGCACAGACCCCTTCGCTTTGGTGCATGCCATCGGTGCGGATGCTATTCTCCCCCGTACAGACACGATCACACCGGATTTCACAGCCAAGGCACATCGCAGGGGGCTATCGGTTATTCTCTGGACACTCAATTCACCTGAGGCTTACCAGCGGGCAGCGGCGTGCGAGGCAGACGGGTGGGTGACCGATGACCCCTGCCGTCTCCGTGCATGGCTAAATCGTTCACGAAAAGACAATGGGATAATAATATAGTCTCTGGTGCCGTTATTCCATATATATGACTGAGGATCCGGATTTTGTTGCAGACATGACTCATCCGATTCTTTACGAGGAAGAATGGAATCGGATCACCGCAGTGATAGATGCATTTGACAATAATCGGCCTCCTCACATTGCGATAATTGCGGATCCGTTTGCCGGCCAGAATATTTTGATGGCGGGGATATTACGACGTCATCCTGACCGTGTAGTCCATATTCCCTTCTTTTCCGTTGTTAAAAGCAAAGAATTTCTCACACGGATGGCTGGTCGTAGCGACATTGTTGTGATGGAGCACTGTCATTTTCTAGCCATGCGAAAGATCGGTGGGTTTGCAATGCTGGATGCCTTTCTGGATCATCTTTCAACATCAGAGAGGCTCTTTGTGACCGAGTGGAACAGTTTTACCTGGTCCTATCTCCGGGCCACCCGGCATATCGATACATTCTTCCCTGTCATCATAACGCTTCCCGGGATTGACAGCAAAACACTCAAAAATCTTATCATGTCGCGGTATACTGATGAAATTGAATTTATTGGAGATGCCGCTCCACGGGAGGAGTCTATTCTCTCTACTCATTACCGTACGCTAAAACTTCCTTTTTCTCAAAAAACGGTCTCCCTTCCTCTGCCCCACCTTCGTGAATGGGGGAATGGAGCAGATGGGATACATAAGGTGGACGCTAAACAGACCGCGTTTGACAAAATTATCCGGATTGCCGATGGCAATTATGGAGTGGCAGAGAGAGTCTGGGATCGGTCTCTGGAGGGGAAGACGGTACGGGTAACGGATATTCCTGATATTCCCTGTACGGTCAATCTGGATATCAATGAATCATTCCTGCTGACAATCATCCTTTCCATGGAATCTATCAACATGATAGACCTGGCAGAGATTGCAGGCCCCGAGATAAATCTGAAACAGGCTCTTTTCCGGCTGAAAAATCAAGGTCTGGTGGTTGAGGAGAAGGAATTCTTCCAGATTAAACCCGAGGCGCTCAGTTGTGTGAAAGGCTATGTAACCCGTACCAGGATGGTGTGGTAGATGCAGGAAATTACGAATTTGTCTGATGATATTTCGTATGTCTCATCAGTCATCCCGGATCTGGACCTGATTATCCAGATCATTTTGATATTTGTTGCTGCATATCTGATTGTCAAAGTAGCCGTTTTTCTTTTGCGAAAGGTATCGGAGAAGGCCGGCAGACACCGTATCGCGGTCACAATGGTCATTCCCCTGCTGAAAATAATTGTTTATGTTTCAGCAGTCTATTTCGTCCTGATTACAATATTTAAACCCGGTCTTACCGAATTAGCACTATTTTCGGGTCTTTTTGGCGCTGCAATAGGGTTTGGTCTGAAGGATATTTTTGCAGAGATCATTGGTGGGATCGTGATCGCATTTGAACGGCCTTTTCAGATTGGTGATAAAATTGAGGTGGGCGGCACCTATGGTGAGGTCACTGATATTGGTCTGCGCGCGATACGGGTGGTAACCCCTAACGATTCGGTAGTGTCCATTCCAAATAATGTTATCTTCCAGGAGGCCACAGCAAGCCAGAATTCAGGGAAGACAGAAATGTTGGTCGTCATTGATATCTTCATTGATCCTCGGTCTGATAGCAATCTGGCGATGAATATCGTCAGGGATTCTCTTATCACCTCAAAATTTGTGTATATCTCTCCCACACGCCCGTATGTGGTTCTGCTACAGGATTTTCCCTTTTATCGGAGAATACGTGGAAAGGCGTATGTCAATGATCTCCGGTCTGAGTTTGAGTTCAGCTCAGAAGTGACACGCAGGGCATGGAATGAACTATCGAGGCAGGGGATTCATTCTCCGCCAACGGCACATCTGCCTCAAGAGACCACGGCAGATTAAGCCTGTCCGTCCTTTTTTTGGCGTGTTCGTTCATACGTTTCTTCACCTCTGTCCGGTATCACACACGCTTCGGGAATACCTGGCATGCACCGGTTCTGCAATGCCTGTCTGATACGCCCACGAATGCCGTTTTATTTTCAGGAATTCAGGGTTTTAGCATTGTTTAAACGGCCAAAAAAGTATTTAGTTCTTTTCAACAGATTCCAATGCAGAACTTAGATCCTCTGTAAGATTGACATGGTAAAAGTCGCCCCCTGTGGGGAGAACGATAAAGAGATTCGGCGTGATGTCGACTTTAATGTCTCCGTCGGTCATCCGGAAGTCCAGCACATGCCCGCCTGCAGTGCGGTCATCGGTGATGAAGTGGATGTGGTACCCCGGCACATTGAGACCGCTTACAAACTCGGGTGACCAGAATCCAACGATGGTGCCGGTTGTGTTAGTGAATTCAAAGACTGATTGTTCTGATACGGCATCGGCGAGTTTAGGGTATGGGCGCGTCTGTTTTGGGACACTTCGCGTCTTTATGTAGTCAAATGTCGCGTCGATGCGGATGGCGTAGACCATATTTGCAGACGGGATACCTGCTTCCAGTTCTTTTTCAAAGCGTTTGATGTCCGCCGTGCCGTTCATGGGGATACTAAAATCCGGATCAAAAAATGCGGCAGATATAAACGGTGTTGTAGTGGTGTCTTCAAGTGGATATGCCACACCATCAGTCCGGATGACATAATAGTCACCGTCTACGCCGATCAACTCTCCGTCAAGACCATCGATGGTGCCAATGGCGGTGTCTCCGTGGATTTTTGCCTCAGATATGGGGACGATGCCATCGTAGACACTCTGGAGGAGGGCGTTTATGGTTGATACCTGATAGAGCGTGTCACGGGTGTCAGGCGTTTTTCCCTGGGGCACATCTGCAGGGGCGATGATGGGAAAAAGGATGAGACAGGCAATGATGCCAATGAGAACGATGATGGCGGCGATCAGAGATGTCTGCATTTTGTGTGATTTCATGGATATATTTACCTGACATATATTTGGGGTTAATACTATGGAATCTGTCTGTCTGCAAAGAATAGCGTATGTGATGTTTTCGTTTTTCAAAATGTCTAAATCATATCACTTAGGGTGGGGGTAACCCTGTTCACTGTTATCCTTGAATAGGCCCGTCTCACTCATTGAATGGGCGTGAAAGTCAATAATAAAAAAGAAATGAAAGAGATCTACTCTCGAAATAAATGTTTTTTGGGGGATTTGCATCCCTTGCGGGGTTCTGAACGTTTATCTGCGACCAAATCCACGGCCACATCCACGTCCACATCCACGTCCCATGCCAGCCCCCCGACCACCACGTCCTCGGCCCATGCCGAACCCGCGGCCCATACCGACCTGGTTTTCAGGTGCAAAAGATTGGTTCTCCTGAACGCCTTCTGCTCCTTCTTCCGTTGCAATCGTTTCTGCGGGGAGGCAGCGCCCCATCCCGCGTCCTGTCCGTCCGCCCTGTCCAAGGGGTCCGGTTCCATTAAATCCTGGCATCTGTATCACTCCTGGTTACACACATATATTGCTCATATGTGCATAATTAGTCTTCCGGTTGCGGCAGGTCTTCATCTTTCACTATTTCGGATGCTGAAAGAATACAGGTGTCCTGTCCATTTAGTCCGCAATCTGATACGATGATGATCTTTCCTTCAGAGAGCGCATCGACAACTTTTTTTCGGGCGGTATGGATATCACGCCAGAGTGTTCTTCGGGAGATTTGCATCCGTTCTGCCGCGGCTTCCTGGTCCAGACCCTCTCCGTCAACCAGTCGGAATGCCTCCAGTTCTTCGGGGAGGAGGGTGACCGTTCCACGCGGGTGGTCTTCTCCCCGGTTACAGAACGGACCGTAACATTGCCACATCCCCTCCGTTTCTATTGCCCTGGCACTGCGGGGACGGCCGCGTCGCCGTCGCCCCCCTCCTCCGGCACCACAGGTCATTGAGGGATACCCATTGCCGTACAGAGCGTCTTCCATGCTTCCTTTAGACTTATGGCAGCCGGGGTATCGGTATCTGCAATCGTCTCTCCACGCCGGGCAGCTGCAA
>Ga0265294_10002677_pt1 | contig 23249 bp, 14 predicted proteins | sample MunlanPumphouse3_FD_192504 | JGI IMG/M metagenome (GOLD analysis project Ga0265294, IMG submission 192504) | Groundwater microbial communities from a municipal landfill in Southern Ontario, Canada - Pumphouse #3 | ecosystem: Environmental > Aquatic > Deep subsurface > Groundwater | place... | reverse complement strand
ATTTTCACGGAAGATGCGGATGCCGGCGATGCGGTTGTTCTGTGCAGTGGCTGCTTTTCCTTCATCCGGGGGGCCGATAACCAGGATCCCTGCCCGGTCGGGGGTGGCGTTCACCTTGTACCAGAAGGTGAAGGTCATCGCACTGCCGAGCGGTGCTGCCAGGTTGGCCACGTCGAAGGTGAGGTAGCTGTTGGCGGCGCCGGCATAGGCTTTTCCGCTCTTGCCGTCGACAAAAGAGGGGCTGCCTACCACGGCGGCCTCCATCAGGCTCTGGTAATCCTCCAGATCCTTGTCGAAAGAGAGGTAGAACATCTGTCCGTCGGCGCCGATGGGCGGAGGCGTGGGTTGTTCGGGATAGTCGAACGGTGGATTCTGTTCCAGGTCCTGGAAGCAGGAGGTGAGGATGATCCCGGTCATCATCAGGATCAGATATGTTGTTTTCTTCATAGCGATCGTCGTTTTAATAGTTCGGATTTTGTACCAGTACGCCGTTCGATTTGTCCACTTCGTTCTGTGGCAACGGCAGCAGTGCATGTTTGTCCTGATAACCGGTCTTGCCGGCAGCATGGAGCACCTCGCGGGCGATGCCCCAGCGCACCAGGTCATAGAACCGGTCGAATTCCATGCCCAGCTCCACCCTGCGCTCATGGCGGATGGCATTGCGCATCGCCGCCTGGTCGGCGGTGGTCACCTTCGGCAGGATCGAGGTATTCCCTGCTCGTGCACGGGCTCTTACCTGCTCGAGATATTCCATTGCTTCACCGGTATGTCCCAGCTCGTTAGCCGCCTCGGCCGCCATCAGCACCACGTCGGCATAGCGGATGATGCGGATGTTGTACCAGAACCCTCCCTTGGTGTAGGTTGCCCGCAGGCTGGGGTTGGTGTAAGCTTTCTTATTGTAGTACTTGTTGATCACATCGGCGTTGGCAATCGGTTTTTCGCCATAGGGCTGGTTTGCCGGAATGGAGGAGGGATCTCCGCCGGTCTTGATGAAGTAGAGGAGCGTCTCATCTTTGCGGGGATCACCCGGTTCAAAGGCGTCTGCCATCAGCTCCGTGGGGGTGTGCCATCCCCATCCGAGGTCCCATTCGCCGGCACCCCTGACACCCTGTACCTGTGCAAACTGGCTGCCGATATCGTTAGAGCCTGGTTGGGAGGCTGTGGCGGTACACTGCAGCTCGAATACCGATTCACTGCTATTCTCGCCCGTTTCGCGGAAGATCTGGCTGTAGGGGGTGTTCAGGTTATAGATTCCCGATTGTATCACCTCTACTGCTGCTGCATGCATCTTGCTCCAGTCGTTGCGCATCATATAGGTGCGGGCATGCAGTGCACGGGCTGCGCCCCAGGTGAGGCGGCCGGTATATACCGGAGGCCAGGTCCGCGGCAGATGTGCTTCAGCTGCTTCCAGATCGGCATCAATCAGGGCATAGATCTCTGTGGCGGGCGATTTGGGAATATTGGCTTCCTGGGCATTGTGGATCCGGAAATCGATCTTCGGCACTTCACCGAACGCCCGTACCAGGTTGAAGAAAGCGTATGCCCGGAAGAAATGGGCTTCGGAGCGGTTGGTCAGGTCCCCTTCGGAAAGGGTGCCTTTGTCGGCTTCGCTCTGCGCGATGTCATCGAGGATTTTGTTGGCCAGGATGATGATCTCGTAGTTCGCGGTCCAGTAAGACCCGATCAGGCCGTTGGTGGCGATGTACTCAAAGTCGTCGAACATCCTGCCGTGGGCAGCCCCATCGGAAGCAGTACTTCCTTTCTCCGCATCTTCGGAGCGGAACGAGTGGATCGCCAGGGCGGTTGTGCCGGAGGTGACATGAAAACCACGGATCTGGGCATAGAGGGTGAAGACGTCGGACTGAAAGGAGCCGCCGCTGCCCTCATCACCCTCCACCCATTCGCCCTGCGGTTTTTGGTCCAGCAGGTCGGAACAGCCGGTCATCGTCACGGAGATCAGTGCTGCAAAAATAATCCAAATATATATGCTATTCAGTTTCATAATGTGTATCGTTTAGAATGTTAGATTCAGTCCAAAGGTGTAGATCATCGGCATGGGATAGGTGCCGCCGTCGATGCCAAAAGCGAGTGCGGAGCCGCCGATCTCGGGGGTATAGCCGGTATTGCGGGTCCAGGTTTTCAGATTCTGTACGTTTGCAAACAAACGCAGTGATTTCAGGTAGACTCGTTGCAGGAAAGCGGATTCAAAGGTGTAACCCAGCTGCACATTCTTGATCCTGAAGAAGCTGCCGTCCTCGATGAAGTAGTTGGAGTTGATCAGGTTGATGGAGTGGGAGGGGTTGAGAATTGGCTCCCAGTTGGAGGTGCCTTCCCCGTTCCAGCGCTTCAGGCGGTTGGTCAGGTAGTTGAGCTGTGCGTAGGTGGGGTCATCCCAGGTGCGGTAGATTTCGTTGCCGTAGACACCCATCATCTCCACGCTGAGGTCGAAGTTACGGTAGTCGAGGTTGAGGCTGAGTCCGTAGGTGAAGTCGGGTGTCGGGTTACCGATCATGGTGCGGTCCTCCTGCGTGATGGCTTCATCGCCGTTTACATCGGCAAACTTGAGGTCGCCAGGTGCCACGCTGCCCACGCTGTTGGGGTAGTAGGTCTTCACATCCTCCCGGTTCTGATAGATGCCGGCAACCTTGTATCCGAAGAAATGCCCCACGGGGTAGCCCTCAAGAGAGCGGGATATCCCTCCCGCAGCGAAGATGGCATCTTCCGGTCCGCGACCCAGCGAGAGCACCTTGTTGTCGATGGTGGTGAGGTTGGCTGCCAGGGAGTAGGAGAACCCGTCGCTGCCGATCTGGTCGTTCCAGGAGGCAGAGAGCTCGAGGCCCCTGTTGCGGATCTTACCCAGGTTCTCCAGCGAGTTCTTGGCGCCGGAGAACCCGGCCAGCATCACGATGATGTCACGGGTGGTCTTGTTGTAGAAGACCGGTTCGAGCCGCAGCCGGTTGTCGAGCAGGTTGACCTCGAAGCCGGCCTCCCAGGCATAGGTCTTCTCCCAGTTAAGGTCTTGCGGCAGGTACTGCACCGAGTAGCCGGTGATGATGTTGTCGCCGAAAACGGCGCTGCCCGAGCTCTGGAGGCGCGGATAGGTGGGGTAGTTGAAGCCCCCGGTGTTTTGGCTTCCCAGCACGCCCCAGGAGCCTTTGAACTTGAGGTAGTCGACCAGCGACTGATCTTTCATGAAGGGCTCTTCCGAGGCTACCCAGCCTGCACCGAAGGAGTAGAAGTTGTCCCAGGTGTTACCCACCGAGCGGAAGACCGATGCACCGTCGCGCCGGTAGGAGGCGTTGAAGAGATAGCGGTTCTGGTAGTTGTAGAGTGCCCGCAGTAGGTAGGACATGGTGAACCGCTTGTACTGCTCACCGCTGTTGGCCGTTGATTTATTGGAGAGAGAGGAGATCCACCACTTGTCGGTGTCATCGCTCGGAACGGAGAAGATGATATCCTCGATGTTCTGACTGCGGGAACCGCCCAGCGAGGAGTATTCGGTGAAGTTGGTGGTGATGCCGGCGGTAGCGGTCAGGTTATGGCTGCCGAAAGAGTGGTTGTAGGTAAGGATGTAGTCACTCTGTGCCACGGTGCGGGTCGATTTCGACTGGGAGACCGATTCGTTGCTGGTCAGGTTCTCCTCACCCGGTATATCGGGGTTGAAGACAGTGATGATCGGGCTGAGGCCACGACTTTCGTTCACCGCATAATCGAGTGAGAAGGTAGATTTAAAGCTGAAATGTTTCAGAAAATCCACCTCACCGTAGATGTTCCCCGCTGCACGGTTGTTTTGAGCGATGGTGTGGTTGGCTCTGGTTTTTACATCGATCAGTGGGTTCCACACCTGTGCCCGCTGGAAGTCGGGCAATGTATGTAGCAGCTTGCCGGTGGTGTCATATACAGGAGAGATAGGTGCTGCCCGGATGGCACCGTTCACCCCTTTTGCATCGGTGGGTTTAGTCCTTGAAGCGTTCACCTGATAGCCGAAGCGGAGTGCTTCGTTCACGCTGTACTCGCTGCTCAGGTTAATGGTCAGCCGCGCATATTTTTCATATTTGATGTTGCCCTCTTCCGAGGTATAACCGATTCCCAGATAGAATCGATTTTTGTCGCCCGATCCGGTGATACTCACATTGTTGTTGGTCAGGAACCCCTGCCGCAAGATTTCATCCTGCCAGTCGGTGTCTGCCTGCCAGTTGGTGTAGTCGAAGCTGCCCAGTCCCTGGTTGATGCGCTGTTCATCGTATAGCTCTCTGAACTGTGCTGCGTTGGCCATCGGCATTTTGTGGGTCACCTCCTTCAAGCCCAGCGAGCTGTTGATGTTGACCACCGTCTGGCCTTTCCTGGCCCGTTTGGTGTTTACAATGATCACCCCGTTGGCACCCCGCACGCCGAAGATGGCCAGCGAAGAGGGATCTTTCAGTATTTCCATCGATTCGATGTCGGCGGGATTGAGGTAGTTGATGTTGTCCGAGAACAACCCGTCTACTACATACAGCGGTGAATAGCCGTTGATGGAGTTCGTTCCGCGAATCCTTACCTCCGGATCCTGTCCGGCCCGTCCGCTGTTCACGATCTGTACACCCGCTACTTTTCCCTGAACCGACGACAGCAGGTTAGTGGTGGGACGGTTTGCAATCTCGTCGGCGCTGACGCTGACAATGGAGCCGGTCAGGTCTCTCTTTTTAGCGCTGCCGTATCCGATCACCACTACCTCTTCCAACGCCTGCACATCTTCCTTCATCACCACATTGACGATGGTCCGGCCGTTGAGCGGTTCTTCTACCGACAACATGCCGATATAGCTGAAGACGATGGTGGCGTTTGCGGGTACTTTGTTCAGGGTGTAATGACCGTCGAAATCGGTCACGGTTCCGATGGCTGTGCCTTTCACCAATACGGTGACTCCGATCGCCGGGTCGCCTGTTGCTCCCTCCGTAACCGTACCGGTAACGGTGACGGGCTGTTGTGCAAACAGCACGAAGGAGAACAACATCAGATTCAACAGTGTTGCGATTTTCAATTTCATAGATTCCTGTTTTATTTGTTTAAAAAATAACCTGAAAACAAAGAAAACGAATGAATCTTCCGATATAAAATAAAACGCCTCTCTAAAGATACGCCATGTTTTATAACATATTTTTAAAGGATACTTTTTTACTACGTTAGCCAAAGATAATAGTCAGTATATCAGTGATGATGATTTCTCAAGAATAATAAGTGTACAGTATTCATTTAATGAAAACCGATCATAAATTCCACCAGATTTTCCGATTCGGAGAGTCCCAGTTTCTTCCGTAACCGGTAGCGGGCTGCTTCCACACCCCGGATGGAGATGTTCAGCATTTTACCGATCTCTTTTGAGGAATAGTTGAGGCGCAGCAGTGCACACAGTTTCAGATCGGAAGGGGTGAGGGAGGGGTAACGTTCTTTCAGTTTGCGGAAGAAATTTTCATGAATCAGATCGAAATGATCCTGAAACTGGCTCCATTCATCCTCATCGGAAAGCCCGCTTTCAATCACGGTCAACAGCTCATTGCCGTCGGGCCGTTTGATCCTGCCTGCCAGGATGAGCGACTGAATGGTGCTGCGTAGGCTTTTCAGGAACTCGGAGTGGTTGATGATCATCATGGTGGCGCTGGCCAGCTCCTTGCTTTTGTGGGTGAGCTCGGCCTCCAGCTTCTCGTTGTGCAGCCGGGTGATCTCCTTCTCCTGTTTTTCCAGCTGGGCTATGCGCCGGTTCTCCTGTTCGATAAACAGTTTGTTTTTCTTCCGGATGATGCGACGCACATGGTTCCCGATCATCAACCCGCCTGCCAGCAGGATCGCCAGCATATAGAGGAGGATTGCCCACCAGGTCTTATACCAGGGATTTTTGATGCGGAAAGCATAGCTTATCAGTGACAGTTCATTGCCTGATATATCGAGCACACGAGCCCTGAGAATATATTCGTCCGGTGGCAGGTTGTTGTAGGTGACGGAGAGATTCGCCTCTACCGGCACCCATCGGTTCTCATACCCTTGCAGCATACATTCCACCTGCAGCAGTTTTCTGGTGAACTCCGGATAAACGAACTGAAAGGAGAGATCGTTGTGCCGGAAAGCGATGACTCCCTTTTTTCCGGTATCCAGGTATAATGTCTCTCCTTGGTTGCGGTCGTGACAGGCAGCCGATTCAATCTGCAGCTCACGGATCACCTGCCCCGGTTTTTCTTTTCCGACCCGGTATCTGCCAATCCCGCCATTGAGGGAGAAATAGGTAATACTGTCGCTTACCACACAGACGTTGGCCCTGCCCTCATTGGGGGGATTGTTGAGGATGCTGTAGGGAATTCTGTCTTTCAGCCGGTATCGTTCATCTGCATATTCTACCAATGCATACTCTTTGTTGCGAATAAACCAAAAGAGGCGGTCGTGCACGGGAACGATTCGGTAGGTGTCGGCAAAGCCCGGCAGATCATCGTTCAGTGGGCTAAAGGGTATGATTTGCTGCCGGATATCATCAAAAGTGTAGAAGCGGCGACCGTCGGCAAAGAGCACCCTGCCTCTCAGTTTCATCACTTTCACGGGGCGCAGGGGAGCACCCTGCGTTGAGTCGAGGGTCAGATAGTTCTCAATTTCCGCTACGTTCGTGAGATCGGCGGAGAGCTTGAGACGGTAAACGCCCTTATACATATGGCCGGCCCAAATGTTTCCCATGTGGTCTATCTCGAGGTTCTTGATGAGGTCTAAGAATCCTTCAATCCGGTGGCTGAAAACCCAGTTGCCCGAAGAAGCCTGTGTGTACACATACAACGACGTGTAAGATGATTCCAGAAGAATGTTTTTCCCGTTGATGGTGGCTTGTTTGATATCCATCCCTCCGGAGCGGGCTTCCGGGATAGGTATCTCTCTGCCGTTTTCAAGCAGAGAAGTGCCTAAATTATGCCCCACAAAAACCTGATTCCCGAAACTTTTGATGAACCACGACTGTATATCGAATTGTGGTAAGCGGAAGAATTTGTCCTCCCTCTCCGAATAACTGTATACCCCTTGGTTGGTAGCCAGATAAAGGGTGTGCTGATGACGGAGGATGTCTTCCACCAGCCCGATCTGCATATGGGTAGGCTCGTAAAAAGAAAAGGGGGAACGGGTGCGGACCTGGGCGATCCCGTTGTCCAGTGCAGCCCATACATTGGAATCACGGTCACTGAACAAGGATAATACCGTATTGTTGTTCAGTCCGTTGGTGCGATTGATATGCCATCTTTCATTGCCCCGCCGGTCCAGGGCAAACAATCCGTTGTTCAGCGTCCCGATGACCATGAGCGAGTCGCCGGTGATGGTGGCTCTGTTGATGATCGCTTCCTTCAGCATGCCGTCAATGGCTGTCGGCCAGGGTTCCGGCGTCTCCCGGTCGCAGGACAGACGGTAAAGCCCGCTTTTTGCAGTGACCAGCAGCAGCTGTTCGTCGAGAGAAAGCACTGCAACCACATTGTCGTTGTGGATCTGCTGCCTGGTGAACAAAACCCGGAAACGCTCCCCGTCGAACAGGGTGAAATGGTCGTTGATCAGCTGGGCGAACATCCGGTTGCCTGTCGGAAAAAAATAGAGCACACAGGGATAGGGCTTGAAGGTCCTGATCGTGTCATCCTCCAGTACAAAAAAGGCGGAAAAGGATTGGAAGTAGATTTTCCCGTTGTGTTGGCAGATTTTCCAGATCTCATCGTTATGGAATTCATAGTCTTCCACTCGTTTCCTGAGTGAGTGGTAGTTCAGCCGGTTGTGGCGGTCCCGTTCAAAATAGCCGAACTCTTCGAACGATCCCACATATATGCGTTCGGGGAACTGATCAGGATCGATGAAGATCGATTTCACCGCCAGGTTGTTGGGCAGTGGGTGCAGGTTCCAGTTGACGCCGTCGAAGCTGAGCAATCCGTTATTGTTGCCGAAATAGACCACTCCGTTCCCTCCCTGGCTGATCGACCAGTTTTGGTTGCCGGCTTTGTAATGGGCCGTTGTGTAGTTATAGACGGGAGGGATAAAGGGGAGATCATGCGACCAGGCCGCCCGGGGCTGCCCGGTCAGGGTTAGGATCAGGGTGAGGAACCCTGTAGAGAGACCATTCATCAACACTTTTTGTGCCATAAGCCGGGGATGGGTGCGCATCAATTGATCAGAGTTGTTTCTTTTTCATAAGGTTCTCAATTTCTTTCTCGCTCAACACTTTTACATTGGTGAAGAGGAATTTCGGGTCGAGAAAATTGCCGTACTGGTTGCATTCGTTTACCGCCGCATGCAGGCATGCATGCACATCCTTATCGAACGGGAGAAGTATGAGGAGGGTGAAGTAATTGTGTTTTATTTCAAATTTCTCCGTCACTACTCCTGCCATGTGCAACTGGAAAGTGAATTCACGTTCCACAATTTCTTTCTGCAGTGTGCTGAGATCCTGTCTGTTGCTGGTAAGGAAGAGGGTGAAAAAACGAAGTTTTTTGTCAAGTCCTCCCAGGCCGGAGGAGATATAGACCTGTTGTTGTCCCGACAGGTCGGAGCTCAGCACGATGCGGCTGCTCACCAGCGCCATTGCCGACCAGTGGAGCAGCTCCGGTTCGGCCGGACTGCTGTGGTAGGTCTCAATGGAGCGGTAGGCTCCCACGTCAGGGATGGAGGCCAGCAGGGTCAGGCTCCGTTTTTTGCGTTCTACCGACTCGTCAGGCGAGAAAAGGGCTGCCACCTCCTCATCCCGCACAAAAGGGTTGTTTTCTTTCCGCAGTTTGTCGAAATACCGGAACCAGGCCATCTGTTCCTCAATGGGAACCAACTCCTCGAGGATATGAAACGAGTCAATCCCCTGTTCACGGAGGGTCTGTCTCAATTTTGCCAAAAGATCTTCCTGTCCGCTCATATCACAAAGATAGTTTTTTTTGCTGTTCCCTCTCCTGTTCGTCGCAGAATGTTGTGCTGCGGCCCTGCCCAATTTCCTTAAATTTCATCAAATTGACCCGTTATATCCGCAGAATTGTCTAAATTCGCACAGTCAATCAAAAAGCGCCTCGCCAATGAAGATCAAGATCGTGAACCAGTCGAAGCATCCTCTCCCTGAATATGCCACCCCTTTGGCCGCAGGGATGGATCTGCGTGCCAACATCGATGAGCCGGTATTGCTGCAACCGCTGGAACGCTCTCTCGTCCCTACCGGAGTCTATGTCCAGTTGCCGGCGGGATATGAGGCGCAGATCCGGCCCCGCAGCGGGTTGGCACTTCGTAACGGCATCACCCTTCTCAATACGCCCGGCACCATCGATGCCGATTATCGCGGCGAGATAGGGGTGATCCTGGTCAACCTCTCCACTGAGCCGTTTACCATCCGCGACGGAGAACGTATCTGTCAGATGGTGATTGCACCGCACGCCCGTGTGGAGTGGGAACCGGTCGAAGCCCTCGAGCAGACGGTGCGGGGTGACGGAGGTTTTGGACATACCGGTAAACAATAACAACGCCCGACACAGAATGTATGATATTCACGCGAGACACTTCCTTGCCCTGACTCTTCTCACCACCTGCATGCTCGCCTGCATGCCGCCCCTGAAGGCCCAAACCTTTCAGGAGTCACCCGCAACCGGACTTACGGAGGAAAACAGGAGGAAGTTCGATCATTTTTTTTACGAGGCCCTGAACGCCAAAGTACTGGGCAGGTATGATGAGGCAATGGATCTCTTCCGCTATTGTCATGCGCTCGATTCCACCAATGCCAATGTCCTGATGGAACTGGGGACATTTCACAATGTGTTGGGAGAAAAGGATAAAGCCCTCGGATACTTCCAGCAAGCGGTAGCCCGCGATCCGGACAATTACTACTACAACATGATGCTCGCGGGTCTGAGCAGGGAGCTGGGCCGAAAACAGGATGTGGTGGATCTCTATGAAGCCATGCTTAGACGCTATCCTGATAAGCTCGATCTGCTTTACGAACTGGCGGCAGCGTATGCCGACAACGGAGAGCTGCAGCAGGCGGTGGATATGCTGGACCGGCTGGAAAAAAGCACCGGCATCACCGAGATGGTCACCCTGAGCAAGTTCCGCTACTACTCCATGATGGAGAAGAAAGAGAAGGCGTTCGATCAGATCCGGCAGATCATCCGTAAGAATCCCTCCCATCCGGCATATCTGGTACTGATGGGTGATCTGTATATGGAGGACAACCAGCCGGAGCAGGCTTGGAATTATTACGAACAGGCAAATGCCATCGATCCCGAGTTCCCGGCACTGATCCTTTCCCGGATTAACTATTACGAGAAGAACAACCACAAACAGGCCGCCACGGAAGAACTGCAGAAAGCGATCACCGGAAGTGCAATGGATGTGGAGTCGAAGCTGCAGCTGCTCACCCGTTATCTCGGCATCCTGCAGCAGGACCAACAGGACCTGAAACAGGCCAACCCGCTCTTTGGGTCCCTGTTTGAACAGTATCCCAATAACACCCGGTTAAACATGATCTACGGAAACGTACTGCTGCTGCAGAACGACAAAAAAGGGGCGGAGGAACAGTTCGAGATATACATCAAAGATCATCCCGATGATCCGTCCGGGTATGAGCAGATCATTCGCATTGCCCTGCCTGATGAGGATATGGAGAAAATCAAGGCGGTCACCGCCGAAGGGATCCGCCATATTCCGCAGGAGCCGCAGTTCTACTTTTATCTGGGAGCCGCTCACTACCAACAGGAAAACTACGAGGAGGCGCTGCGGGTCTTTGAAGAGGGACTGAAGCATGCCGTGATCGAGAATCCTTTGCTGGAGTCCGACTTTCATGGTCAGATCGGCGACCTGAACTATTTCCTCGGCAGAAAGGAAGTCGCCTATGAAAGCTATGAGAAGGCGCTGCAGCTCAATCCGCAAAATCTTCCGGTATTAAACAATTACAGTTATTACCTCTCTCTGGAAAAGAGGAATCTGGACAAAGCGGAGATGATGAGCAGCATCACCATCAAAGCAGAACCGATGAACCCCACCTATCTGGATACCTACGGATGGATATTATTTGAACAGGGATCCTATGTCATGGCAAAGATCTATCTTGAGAAAGCCATCGAGTACAGTAAAGAGAGCCCCTCGGCAGAGATGCTGGAACATTACGGTGATCTCCTCAGTACGACCGGTGAGAAAGAAAAGGCACTGGAGCAGTGGACCAAAGCAAAGGAGCTGGGCGGCAATGCAAAAAAGCTGGACAGGAAAATAAAAACCATAAGCAACCAAAAGCGATGAACCATTCACGTTACAGGCAGATCCTTCTCTTCTTGATGCTGGCTGCCGTCGTGTTGACGGCCTGTAAATCCCGTCAACAGTATATCAGTTCCACTGTACCGGTGGAAGACAAATCGTACAATGACCTGTTCCGGGATATTATCACCAGTGAATTTTCATTCCGCACCTTCTCCGCTAAACTGAACCTGAACCTGACGACCGGCAAAAAATCGCTCAGCTCCAGGGCCAATATCCGTATTGTGAAGGACAATGCCCTGCAGATATCGCTGCAGCCCCTGTTTGGGGTAGAGATGTTCCGTCTGTTTATCAATCCTGATACGGTGATCTTGCTCGACAGGATGAACAAACGGTATGTGATGGAACCGATTGCTTCCCTGAAGGAACATTATCCGGTGGGGTTCGACTTTTACACCCTGCAGTCTGCATTCACCAATGCGTTGTTTGTCTCGGGTAAAGAGCAGGTGGAGGCGGCCGATTACCGCAGGTTCAACTATACCCGTACCTCCGAACAGAACTATTATCTCTCGGCGAAAGATTCCGCATCGGGCATCGATTACGCGTTTACCGTGAACGGTGATGACCGGATCACCTTCACCCATCTGCTGCAACCGGAGAAAAAACACTCGTTGCAGTGGGGCTACAACAATTTCGCCGTCCTCAATGAGATCACTTTTCCCCACCGGATGAACATCACCCTGAGTTCCTCATCAAGGAAGGTAGATGCGGAGCTGCTCTTTTCCGATGTGGTCACGGATCTGCCGTTTGCGTTGTCGATCCATGTCCCGAACGGCTATACGAAAACCTCGATCGATGCAATACTGAAATTCCTCTCTTCGAATCAATGAAATGAGCATGAGAAAAAATATTGTTCTCATATTCTTCTGCCTCCTCTTCCCTGTTTCCCTGCTGATGGCGCAGACCCCTCAGATTAAGCGTCTGCAACAACAGCAACAGGTATTGCAGGAAGAGATCCGGAACACGAACCGACTCTATCTTGACGTAAAAAAACAGACCACCACCATCCTCGACCGGATCAACCTGATCAACAAACAGATTGCCTCCCGCAAAAAGCTGATCACGGTTCAGGGAGAGGAGATAGCGGCGTTGCGCAGGGAGGAATCGCGGCTGGAGAAGGAGATCGAACGACTGAACAAGGAGCTGGGACAGACGCAGGATAAGTATCTCCATGCCATCCAGGGCATGCTGAAGCATAACATCCCGCAAAACAAGCTACTCTTTATTCTCTCGGGCAGCTCTTTCGGGGAATCGATCCGCAGGATGCAGTATCTGAAGGATTATTCCCGCTGGCAGCGGTCGCAGGCTGAAGAGATCAAAAAGCAGAGCAGAGAGATTGCCTACAGGAAAGAGACGTTGAGCCAGGCGAGAGCTGACAGGGAAAAGGTGCTGGCAGCCCTGCAGCAGGAACAGCAGCAGTTGCAGAAAGAGGAGCAGGTACGCCGGACAGAGGTCTCTGCTGCCAGAGGAAAGGAGCAGCAACTGCAAAAAACACTCCAGGATAAGCAACGGCGGGTGAACCAGCTGAATGCTCAGATCGAACAGCTGATCGCGGAGGAGGTGGCCCGTCAGGAGAGAGAAGCGGAAGCCCGCAGAAGGGCGGAAGAGGCGGCCCTGCGGAAGAAGGCGGAAGAGGCGGCAGCGAGGTCCGCACGTCGCAGTGAGAGCAAAGAGAGAGCAGCGTTGAAGGAAGAGACTGCCCGCAAGGAAGAGGCTGCCTCCGCGAAGAGCGGGGAGCCCGGCCCGAAGATTGAGACCGAAAGAAGCACAGCCACAACGGAGAGCTTCCGGCTTTCCAAGAACTTTGTGGCCAACAAAGGCAAGCTGCCGATGCCGGTGACCGGCACCTCATCGATCGTGGGCGGCTTTGGCACCAAGAAACACAGCGAATGGAACGTGACCACCAACAGCAATGGTGTTGACATCCAGGCGCAAAAGGGCGCCAGCATCCGGTCGGTGTTCGACGGTGAGGTGTCGAAGGTGTTCTCTTTCCCCGGCTCCAACACCTGTGTCATTGTGCGTCACGGGGATTATTATACATTCTATGCCAACATATATGATCTTTTTGTGAAGCAGGGCGACCGGGTGAAAACCGGACAGGCACTGGGACGCATCTATACCGATCCCGACACCGGTATCGCTACCATGCATTTTCAGCTATGGCAGAAAACCACCAAGTTGGATCCGGCACCCTGGCTCAGCCGATAAAGTACAACCTTTAAAGAACCCATCCGATGTCATTAAAACTCCGCCTCATCATCATGAATTTCCTCCAGTTTGCTGTCTGGGGGGCCTACCTCACATCCATGTCACGCTACCTGGGACCTGCCGGTCTGGGAGCACATATCGGTCTCTTCTATTCCGTGCAGGGGATCGTCTCCATCTTTATGCCCGCCATCATGGGGATCATTGCCGATCGCTGGGTACCGGCACAAAGGCTGCTGGGCGCATCACACCTGCTGGCAGCGGTTTTTATGCTCTCCGCCGGGTTGTATGGTCTCCGGACGGGGCCAGATATCTCCTTCCCGGTACTGTTTACCCTCTATACGTTGAGTGTGGCTTTTTACATGCCTACGCTGGCGCTCTCCAATTCCGTTGCGTATACTATCCTGGAGAAAGGCGGCATGGATACGGTGCGGTCTTTTCCCCCGATCCGTGTGTTCGGCACCGTGGGGTTTATCTTCACCATGTGGCTGGTGGACCTGATCGGCTACCAGACTTCCTCTATGCAGTTCGTGGTGAGTGCCCTGATCGGACTGATGCTGGGACTCTACTCGTTCACTCTTCCCAACTGTCCTGTCAGCACCGACACCACCGACAAGACCCTGTTCCAGGCCCTCGGGCTGGATGCCTTCAGGCTCTTTAAGCAGCGGAAGATGGCCCTCTTTTTTATCTTCTCCATGCTGTTGGGGGTCTCCCTACAGATCACCAACGGATTTGCCAATCCCTATATTGCCAGCTTTGAGGCGGATCCCCTGTTTGCCGATACCTTTGGGGTACAGCACTCGAACATCCTGATCTCTCTTTCACAGATCTCGGAAGCACTCTGTATTTTGATGATCCCTTCCTTCATGAAACGATACGGCATCAAGCGGGTGATGCTCATCGCCATGCTCGCCTGGGTGATGCGCTTCGGGTTCTTCGGACTGGGCAACCCGGGAAGCGGTGTCTGGCTGCTGGTCCTCTCCATGCTGGTCTACGGCGTGGCGTTCGACTTCTTCAATGTCTCCGGCTCCCTCTTCGTCGACAAGGAGACTCCCCATGCCATCCGGGCCAGTGCCCAGGGCCTTTTTATGCTGATGACCAACGGTATCGGAGCCACCCTTGGCACACTGGGAGCACAGAGGGTTGTCAATCAGTTCACCTCCTGGCAGGAGGTGATGGTGAACGGGCAGGCCAAATCGTTGATGCTAGGCGAATGGCCGTCGGTATGGTTTATTTTTGCCGGCTATGCCCTGGTGGTGACCATTCTCTTTGGCCTGCTCTTCCGTTCTCCGGTCAGGGAATCATGATGATAGTCTTTCGATTGCCCTGATTGAGCAGTAACCCCGCGAAATCCCGGATATCCTTCGGCGTCGTGGCATTGACCGTGTCGATGTAACCGGTATGCATATCTTCTCCGTAGAAATAGAACTGATCCAGGATATTTATCCAGTATTTGTTCTCTTTCAGGTTCTCGGTGTAGCTCTTGTTTATATATTCCTTCACCTTGATAAAATCGGATTCGCGCGGTCCGTTGGCAGCGATCTCATTCAGTTCGTTGAGAATGATTTGGTTCAGATGGTCTTTTTTCTCCGGGTCGGTATCGAACATGATCTGGAGGATGGCCTGTCCCTCCGGATAACGGGAGATCGCCCCTGCTGAGGAGACCCCATAGGTGCCGCCTTCCTCCTCGCGTACCTTTTCCGTGTAAACAATATCGAGGATCTGATCGAACATGCTCATCAGAATCAGGTTCTTCATGTTCCGCTCCATGTTACCGGTAATGCCGTTGAAGACGGAAGCCTTCGGATTTTTCATCTCGCGCCGGAAGATGTTTTCCTTTTTTCCTGCATTGAATGACATCGGTACCTGTATGAATGCCCCTTTCACCGCCTTACCGGGAAGGGAAGCAAGGTATTGTTCCACGACGGGACGTACTTTCTCCGCATCGATATTCCCCACAAACGTAAAGATGAAGCTCCCCGGATTGCGGAACTGTTGTTTGTACATCTCCATGATGCGGTCATAATCGATCCCTTTCAGATCGGAAGCTTTGATCCTGGCCGTGAGCGGGTTGTCGCCATACATGGCGGCGGTGATGCTGTCGCTGAAGGCCACCATCGGCTCTGCTTCCTGGTTCTTGAGCTGGGTCTCCATGCGCTGCATGAATGATTTGAAAGCATCCGCATCTTTGCGGGGTGCGGTGAAATAGAGATACACCAGCTGCAGCATGGTCTCGAAATCCCTGATCGATGAGGAGCCGTTCACATTCTGTGTGGTCAGGCTGATCCCCGGTCGTGCCGATGCCGTCTTGCCGGCCAGCACTTTCGGCAGGTCGGTGGCACTGAAGTTCCCCACGCCGCCGAGGGTGCTCACCGAACCCATCAGCCTGCTGCTGACCGGATCCTGTGCCCCGTATTGCGAGTAGCCTCCTACGCTGGTAGCGGTCATCAGGATCTCATCATCCTTAAAATCGGTATTCTTCAGGATCACCTTCATGCCGTTCTGCAGGGTCCATACGGTGGCATCCATTGTTTCGTTTCGTTCCTCCTTCACGATCTTGCCGGGTGTGGGAGGAACAGCTACCAACGGTTCGTCGATCGCCTGTTCCGCATATGCTTCGATCTCTTCTGCCTTCACCGTGCTGAGCACCGAAAGCAACTCCTCCTCCGACGGGTAGGTCAGTCCCTCTTTCTCCGGCCCGGTAACCGCGATCACGATGTTCTCATCACTGATCAGCTGCTGTAGGGACATATTGATCGCCTCCACCGGGATGTTGGGTGCGACGGATTGCATAAACTGATGCTCGAACGCAATGCCTGGGATCGCTTCCCCGTCGGTGAATGCCCGCACATACTCCTGTGAGTAGGAGGAGTTACGTTGTTTGTCGCGGTTGTTGTACGCGTTCTCTAGATTCTTGAGGATGTTGGTGCGCGCCACCTCATATTCGGAGGCGGTGAAGCCATGTTTTTTCACCCGTTCCGTCTCGCGGATCATCGCTGCCAGCGCCTTATCGATCTTATCCTCCGCACTTTGTGCGACGACTGTCCATGCATCCTTTGTCTTGGCCACGAAATAGTCGCCGTCATAGGCATAGGCCATGGTGAAGGGGGCATCCGGCTTCTGGGTAATCTCTTCGAAACGCTGGTTCATCATGGAGGAAGCTGCGTTTAGAAAATAAGAAGTGATGTAACCCATTTGTGTGTTCTTCAGCTCTTCCGGTAGCGGGTCATGTTTGAAGAAGAGCATCAGTTGCGTGCTTCTTGCTTCCTTGTCAGTGGCTGTAGCCACCAGTGGCTCTTTGTTGTCGGGAACGGGGTAGTAAACCCTTTCGGCTCTCTCCGGCTCCAGCGGGATGGGAGAGAAGAGCGCTTTCACCTTCTGTTCCATTGCTTCGGCATCGAAGTCGCCCACCACGATGATTCCCTGCAGATCGGGACGATACCACTTGTGGTAATAGGCACGGATCTCTTCCGGCTTGAAATTGTTGATCACATCGATGCTGCCGATCGGCATCCGGTGGGCATACTTGCTGTCGGGATACATCTTCGGCAACAACTGGTCCCACAGCCGCTGCTGAGCTCCCCCGCGGGTGCGCCACTCTTCGCGGATCACCCCGCGTTCGCTTTCCAGTTCTTTTTCTTCCAGGGCGATGGCATTCGACCAGTCATGGAGTACCAGCAGGGCCGAATCCATCAGGTGGGTGTTGGAAGTGGGAATGTCGGAGATGAAATAGACCGTTTCATCGAACGAGGTGTAGGCATTGATGTTGGTGCCGAACTTGATCCCGTTGTCCTGCAGGTAGTTGAGCATGTTTTTGCCGGGGAAGTTTTTGGTGCCATTGAAGGCCATATGTTCCAGAAAGTGAGCCAGACCCGCCTGGCTGTCTTCTTCCTGCATGGATCCGACCTTCTGGGCGATATAAAAATCGGCTCTGTTTTCCGGTTGTCCGTTGTGCCGGATAAAATAGGTCAGCCCGTTCTCCAATTTCCCTGTCCTCACGTCCGGATCAACGGGAAGAGGTGGGTTCTGTTGTGCCGTGGCAGCAACCGTTGCGATCAGCAGCAGTAAGGTGAAAAATTTTCTCATGACAATGGTTTAATGAATGAAATGATTCTTGTGAATAGGTACAACGCACGATGGTTGTGTATGAATAAATAGTCAAGTCAATAGGAACCTTCCGCATGCTACAATTGCGAAGTTCCTTCACTCAACGGAACAGTTACAGGCGGTCCAGTACGATCCGGATCAGTTCTTCGGTCGAACCCTGGTAATTGGCATTCGACTCCAGTGCCACACGGTTGGCGATGATGGCACATACCGTCATGGCTTTGTGCCCCATCAGCTTGCTCAGACCGGCAATGGCGGAGCTCTCCATCTCGTAGTTGGTGATGCAGTATTCTCCAAAGCGGAACGATTCGATCTTCGCATTCAGGTCGGGATCCGCCAGCGGAAGCCGTACATGGCGACCCTGCGGCCCGTAAAAGCCGATGGCCGAGATGGTTACCCCGCGAATCATGTCGTGCCCGATGCGGTCCACCAGCTCCTCATCGGCACTGACTACATAGGGAGAACAGTGAAAGGGCGACCAGTTCACATGCTTCTGGAAAGCATCTTCGAAATCCTCCTCCCGGATGTTTCGGGAGTTCGCATAATAGTGGATCAGTCCGTCAAAGCCGATCGACTTCTCCGAGACCACATACGATCCTACGGGACAGTGAGGCTGCATGCCGCCGGAGGTGCCCACACGCACCATGGTCAGTTGCCGGAAGTCCTCCTTCACCATACGGGTGTTGAAATCCACATTGGCCAGCGCATCCAGCTCTGTCAGCACGATGTCGATGTTGTCGGTGCCGATGCCGTGGGAGAGCGCCGTGATGCGTTTCCCTTTGTAGATGCCGGTGACGGTGTGAAACTCACGACTGGTCACATCACACTCAATGTGGTCGAAGAAGCCTGCGGTCATGGTCACCCGGTCGGGATCACCCATCATCACGATCTTGTCCGCCAGCTGTTCCGGCCGTATATGCAAATGAAACGCACTTCCATCGGAGTTGATGATCAGCTCCGATTCAGGGATGATTCTCATAATAATGTTTTAAATGAATGGTTCTGTCAAATGATAATTATTTTTTATTGTTGCCTCCGCTCAGTGGCTTGGCAATCGAATCGCGCATGTCGGTGTCGGCCTTGATGTTCTCCATCCGGTAATAATCCATGATTCCCAGGTTCCCGTTGCGGAACGCTTCGGCCATGGCGATCGGCACCTCTGCCTCTGCCTCAATCACTTTTGCCCGTGCCTCCTGTGCCTTTGCCTTCATCTCCTGCTCCAGGGCGATAGCCATCGCACGCCGTTCCTCCGCCCGGGCCTGGGCGATGTTCTTGTCGGCTTGTGCCTGATCCATCTGCAACACCGCTCCGATGTTCTTGCCTATGTCGATGTCGGCGATATCAATCGAGAGGATCTCGAAGGCGGTGCCGGCATCCAGCCCTTTCTTCAGTACCAGCTTGGAGATCGAGTCGGGGTTCTCCAGCACCGACTTGTGGGAGACGGCTGAACCGATGGAGGAGACAATGCCCTCGCCCACGCGGGCCAGGATGGTCTCTTCACCGGCACCTCCCACCAGCTGCTTGATGTTGGCCCGTACCGTCACCCGTGCTTTGGCGATCAGCTGTATGCCGTCGATGGCCACTGCGGTCACCGGCGGGGTGTCAATCACCTTCGGGTTTACCGACATCTGGACCGCCTGCAGCACATCGCGGCCGGCCAGGTCGATGGCGGTGGCCATCTGGAAGGAGAGGTCGATATTGGCTTTGGAGGCGGAGACCAGTGCATGTACCACCTTTTCCACATTTCCTCCGGCAAGATAATGCGCCTCTAAGTTGTCGCGGGTCACATTTTTCAGCCCGGCCTTGTGCGCTTCGATCATCGCATAGACGATGGTATGGGGCGGTACACGGCGCAACCGCATCAGAAAGAGCTGTACCAGTGAGATATGCACACCGGCCGACAGGGCATTGATCCAGAGGAAAAAGGGAACATAATGAAAGAAGATCATCAGAAAGATGATGATGACGGCAATCGTAAAAATTAAGGGAAAAGATAGATCCATAATGATTTGTTTAGAGTGTGACAGTTGTTTATTTTTTCGACCGGTATGCTGACAGGGCGCCGGGAGCATCCCTGCTACGTATCATGCTGTATCGGGTTGCTCCCGGGTGCTTCTAATCTCTTCACCAGGATATGACAGGATTCAACCCGTACAACCTCTATTTCCTCGTCTTCATCGATAAATTCTCCGTTGAACGATTTGCCCTCCACTGACACCTCGTTCACCATCACCCTCCCGATCGGGTTCAGGCGGGACAGAGCGATGCCGGTGTCACCTACGGTGATCTTCATCAGGTCGGAACAATCTACGTGGCTGTCGATGTGGGTTTCCAGGGAGATCTTGCGTAGCGACTTCGATTTCAGGAGCCAGAAGAACGTTCCTCCCATTGCTGCCGCTGAAGCGGCCAGGGTAATGTTTCCCGCGGTACTCCCGAGAAAGAGAAAGGCATATACGATGCCTCCGATCAGGCAGACGGCTCCGGCAAAACCGGCGATGCTGATGCCGGGCAGCAGGAAGATCTCCACCAGCATGAAGAAGATGCCCAGCAGGATCAGGGCTACAACAATAAGTAGATCGAGCGCCATATCCGGTTGCGTTTTGTTTTATTGGTGTCTGATTTCTTCGTTGCGGGCTTCTGCTTTTAGTTGCTCGATCTGTCTGGTCACTGTTTCTGTTTCCTTTTCCAGTGCCAGGATCGACGAGGTGAGACTGCTGTCGGCCCCGCCATTTTCGGCATACCGATCTCTTTTTGCGGCGAGCTCCCCGTGCAGCTCCTTCAGTTGCTTTTCCAGTCCCAGTGCCTGTGAGAAGAGTGATCGCGCACGGCTGCTGGCAAAATCGTCCACACGGTGGTATACGGCATCGTCGCGGATGATGAACTCGAATTCCGCCGCCACTGCTGGCCGTGGAGTGCTCCTTTGTTGCGCGGCTGCACGGAGCGCCGCATAATCGGCTCCCTCCTTCCAGCTGTCGGCAATGGAGGAGATGCGTGCCCTCCGGTAGATGGATGCCGGGTCGTCACTCTCCACCAGGGCCACCTGCGGATTGGGAAGAAAGGTATAGACACAGACGGAATCGGCCGGCTGGAAACGGTCTGAAGCAAACCAGCCGATCCCTTTCTCTTCGTCAATGGCCATCATATAGTCGTTGAAGGGAGAGTTAAAGGGCATGTTCAGCTGATTGGGCGCCAGATAGGAGTTCGAAGCCAGGTTGTAACGCGTGACGAACAGGTCATAGCCGCCCAGCGACTGGTGACCTGTGGAGGCAAAGTAGATGGTTAGCCCGTCGTTCATCACGAACGGGTAAGCCTGATCCCCGTCCCGGTTAATCGTTTCCGGCAGTTTTTTCTCATTGCCGAAGCTGTCGAGCAGTTTGTCCATGGTGAAAAGATCCTCTCCCGATTCATTGTTTCCCTTCGAATAAACGATCTTATCCCCCCGCTCATTGAGGTAGAGTACCTTGTCGTCTGACAACAGATCGGGGAAGAACTCCCTCACAGGCATCAGCGAACCGGACGAGCGGCTCAGGTGATAGGCCGACAAGAAGGCGGCTTTGGGCAGTACCAGGCTGTCGATGACCTGCACATCCTCGGTATGAAGAGCCCTTCTTTGTAACTGGCTGGCCTCTTCCCTGAAACGTTCGAGCTTCGCCAGCGCTTCCTTGTCGCGTCGGTGAGCCTTCTGGTATTTTTCAAACGTTTTTTCCGCCTCCTCAAAGCGATAGAGTTTGCTATAGAGTTCACCCAGGTAGAGGGCAGCTTCGGGGATCCTGCTCTCTGATGCAAAGGAGAGATGCTTGTGCGCTTCCAGGATCTTTCCGGTTTTCAGTAAACTGACCCCCAGCCATTGATTCACCGATGCATCGGTGGGGGTTTCCCGGTATGCCCTCTGAAAAACAGGTAATGCTTCGGCATATCTGCCTTCCAGGTACCAGCTCCTGGCATCATCGAGTGTCTGCCCTTGCAGGGCAAACAGAGAGACGCTGAGCAGTAGCGTGAATATGATCGGTTTACTTTTCATTTGTCATCTTTTCTGCATTCAAAGATAAGAAAAATACAAACACCCGCACTATATCGCCTTAATTTCCTTGTCCATTGCCTCCTGTAGAGGGAGGTATCCCCCCCCGGCTGCAAGGCGACGTCTCCTTTTCCGGCATGGCTGATTCCCTTCATTGTCACTCATGAATAAAGAATAGATGATACAAATGTACGGGATTATTTTTTTACTTTTTGTATCTTTGTCCCCTGAAAACTTCATCTTATTGTATCGACGTTCACTGTTACGTCCCAACAACTAACCCTATGCACGATAAAATCATTATTCTCGATTTCGGTTCACAGACCACCCAGCTGATCGGTCGCCGTGTCAGGGAACTGCACACCTATTGTGAGATCCTGCCCTATAACAAGTTTCCCGTCGCGGATAAATCGGTGAAAGGGGTGATCCTCTCGGGGAGTCCCTTTTCCGTGAACGATGCGCATGCGTTCAAAACAGACCTGAATGCCATCAGGGGACATTACCCCGTGCTGGGGATCTGCTACGGCGCACAGCTGATGGCTTCCGCCTCGGGCGGGGAAGTGGGAAACCACGGCTCACGCGAATATGGCCGTGCACAGCTGAACGTACTGGAGAGCAGCGATCCGTTGTTGGAAAACATGGAGCGGAGCAGCCAGGTGTGGATGTCACACGGGGATACCATTGTCCGTGTTCCCGACAAATTTCGGGTGATCGCTTCCACCGACGATGTGGCGATGGCTGCCTACCGGATTGAAGGAGAGCAGAGCTGGGGCGTACAGTTCCATCCCGAGGTGTTTCATACGGAACAGGGCACGAAGCTGCTCGACAATTTCCTCTCCATCTGTGGGGTAAGCAAGGACTGGACGCCGGCATCCTTCATTGAAGCGACCGTGCAGGAGCTGCAGGAGCAGCTGGGAAACGACAAGGTGATCCTGGCTCTCTCCGGAGGGGTGGACTCCTCGGTGACCGCCGTGCTGCTCCACAAAGCCATTGGCCGCAACCTTACCTGTATCTTTGTGGACCACGGATTGTTGCGTAAAAACGAGTTTGAGACCGTACTGGAGAATTATGAACACCTGGGGCTGAATGTGATTGGCGTGGATGCAAAGCAACATTTCTATCAGGCACTGGAGGGGGTGACCGATCCGGAGCAGAAACGCAAGATCATCGGTAAGGGGTTTATCGATATTTTCGACCGGGAAGCGCATAAACTGCACGATGTCAAATGGCTGGCACAGGGTACCATCTATCCCGATATCATTGAGTCGCTCTCCATCACCGGCGTCACCATCAAGAGCCACCACAACGTGGGCGGTCTGCCGGAGAAGATGAACCTCAAGCTGTGCGAGCCGCTGAAGCTGCTCTTCAAGGATGAGGTGCGCCGCATCGGTTTGGAGCTGGGCATGCAGTCCCACCTGCTCCATCGTCATCCTTTTCCCGGCCCGGGACTGGGTATCCGCATCCTGGGGGCGATCACGCCCGAGAAGGTGCGGATGGCACAGGAGGCGGATGACATCTTCATCTCCAATCTGCGGAGTGCCGGTCTTTACGACAAGGTGTGGCAGGCCGGTGCCATCCTGCTGCCGGTACAGTCGGTGGGGGTGATGGGCGATGAACGTACCTACGAGAACACGGTCGCGCTCAGATCGGTCACCTC
>Ga0265294_10002675_pt1 | contig 23250 bp, 22 predicted proteins | sample MunlanPumphouse3_FD_192504 | JGI IMG/M metagenome (GOLD analysis project Ga0265294, IMG submission 192504) | Groundwater microbial communities from a municipal landfill in Southern Ontario, Canada - Pumphouse #3 | ecosystem: Environmental > Aquatic > Deep subsurface > Groundwater | place... | reverse complement strand
CATACGTCATAGTGATGGATACCACCTTGAATTGGGTAGAGGCGGCTTGGTTGTATTCTTCCGGCGGGAGCACTTCTTTGAGTCCGCGGATGTTTTCCAATATCAAGTTAACATGTTTTACGGCGGCAGACACAAAGTGATTGATGGTCAGCTCTGACAACGTGTGCAGTTCCCGCTCCAGCTGCCGAGCGTATGTGTCTTCCCGGTAGGCTTGCACTAGGGCAGGTACGTCTTCGTTGGCGGCGCAATGCAACGTGTCGGCAGCGGCGGCCAAAGACGCTTCCAACTGTGCGAGCGTCCCCGTATGTTCCTCTATAAGCCGAGTGGCCAGCGTGTTGAAATGCAACAGCGTTCCGGTGCACTGCAGGGGAAAGCGCAAAGGCGTTGTAAGCGACCCTTTGCCTGTTTGAAAACTCCATCGGCAATACTGTGCCGAGGCGGGAAATCCCGCAAAAGGTTGGGGGTGCAGAAGTACTTTCAGGTCGTGATCGGAGGCCAAACGCATCAATACGTCCAAGACCTCTTGTTTGTACTCCGGCGCTTTTGCTGCTTCTTGTACCACCAGTTCCAGGGCAAATTGCGTGGGAACTTCTTCCTTTGCTCGGAAAGTTATGGATACCCCTTGTTTTTTAGCCTCTTCTTGTACCTCTTCCAGGAAAACTTGTGCACGGGAAGGAACTCCATGGTACCCGGGCGTATTGGGAAAGAGGTTTTTGCTTGGTGAAAGCCCTTGCAAGGTACGTCCGCAAAGCACCAAATCCGGGCGGGCTCGGTATAGATACAAGTCTATCAGGTACAATTCAATTTCTAAGCTGTACGTAAGGTGTAATGCATCTGCCGCTGTGTGCGCGGCACCTTCTTTTTGTTTTTCCAGCCATTGTTTCATGGCCTGTTCTACAGCTGCTACAGAGTTTGTGTGTTTTTCTACTGGGAATTTAGGCATATTGTTGTCTTAATATTAGGCAAAAGTAAGAAAATAAACCGTATCTTTGCTGATTAAATTTTAACAAATAACTAGTAATATTAACATGTTAGGTATCTCTGAACTGTCAAAGAAAATGCCGGCTTCCCCTATTCGTAAGCTGGTTCCTTACGCCGAAGCTGCTAAAAAGCGCGGTGTGAAAGTGTATCATCTGAATATCGGACAACCCGACGTAGAATCTCCAAAAGAAGCGTTGGAACCCATTAAAAACTTTGATCTCAAATTGATCTCTTATCCGCATTCTGCCGGTATTGAATCGTATAGAAAAGGATTGGCAAAGTACTACCAAGGTGTAAACATCGACCTTTCCTATGAACAAATCATTGTGACCATTGGTGGATCAGAAGCATTGCACATGGCTTTGAACGTATGTTGCAACCCCGGTGACGAGGTAATCGTTTTTGAACCTTTCTACACCAACTACAATACGTTTGCCTTGATGACGGGAGTGAAATTTGTACCTGTCACCACGACCATTGAAGACGGTTTTGCATTGCCCCCCATGAGCGAGGTAGAAAAATACATCACCCCCAAAACAAAAGCCATTTTGATCAACAGCCCCGGTAATCCCACCGGCACGCTCTATACAAAAGAAGACATTTTGAAACTGGGTGAAATTGTGATCAAGCACAATTTGTTCTTAATGAGCGACGAGGTGTATAGAGAATTCTGCTATACAGACGAACCGCATTTCTCTTGCATGCACATCCCCGGAGCAGAGCAGCACGTCATTTTGATTGACTCGGTCTCTAAACGTTACAGCATGTGCGGTGCACGTGTGGGTTGTATTGCTTCTCACAACAAAGACGTGATGGGTGCCGTCATGCGCTTTGCACAAGCACGCCTTTGCGGACCGGCTATAGGTCAGATGGCTTCTGAAGGCGCACTCAACACGCCGCAATCCTATTTTGACAGCGTGAAAGAAGAATACATCAGCCGTCGCGACTTGATGATTGAAAGACTCAACAAAATAGAAGGTGTGTATTCCCCCATGCCCAAAGGTGCTTTCTACACCACGGCACGTTTGCCTGTGGACGATGCAGAAAAATTTGCACAATGGATGTTGGAAGAGTTCAGCCACGAAGGACAGACCGTAATGGTAGCTCCCGCAGCCGGATTCTATGCCACCCCCGGCAAAGGAACAAACGAAGTACGTATTGCCTATGTACTTAAGAAAGAAGATATAGCCAATGCTATGGATTGCCTGGAGCAAGCCTTGAAAGTATATCCGGGAAGAACGGTATAACGTTTGACCTTATAGAAGGAAACGCAGCAGCCAAAAAGCTACTGCGTTTTTTTTTGTCATTCTTTGTCCAGGTCTTCAAATGAAATGTCAGTAAATGACGTAGGGCGCGTTTCTACAACGGGAATGCGCTCTTTAATAAATGCTACTACTTCATCTAGCCCTTCTCTGAATTTTTCAAAATCTTCTTTGTACAAAAAGATTTTATGTTTTTCGTAAGAAAATTGTCCGTCCTTGTCTACACGACGTTTGCTTTCCGTAATGGTCAGGTAGTAATCGTTTCCTCTTGTGGTTTTTACATCAAAAAAATACGTCCTTTTACCTGCACGTACCGATTTGGAAAATACATCATCTCCACTATGTTCCATTGTTCTGTTTGTTTATATCTACGCAAATATAAAATATATTTGCTTTAAAACTGTATATTTGCACAGATTCTTTTGATTTACACCATATGCTTAACAGGCGCATCATTCGTATTAAAGTATTCAAGCTTTTATTTAGCAGCGTTCATTCCCAAAAAGTTGACCCGGCAGCGGCAGAAAGAGAGCTGATGCTGAGTTTTGAAAAAACGCGACAATTGTATTTTTTATTACTCCATCTGCCGGTAGCCTTGGTGCGTTTTGCAGAGGAAAGAATAGAGATAGGATTGAACAAATACCATCCTTCGGAAGAAGAACTCAACCCCAATCGTCGCTTTGTGGACAACAGGGCCATACAGGTGCTGGCACAAGATCCGGAATTGCTTCGCGCACAAGAACAAGGAGTCCATTGGGTAGAGCACCGCAGTTACATCAGAAGCCTGTACGAGGAATTGAAAGAAGAGCCGTACTTCATAGAGTACATGACCGTTCCCAAGGCCCCCGACTTCAAAGACGACCTCCATTGGCTTCTGGATTTCTACGGCGGTCAATTGGCGGAAGACCCGGAATTGGACAGCCTCTTGGAAGACGTGAGCTTGTATTGGACAGACGAAGTGCCTTACGTTTGCAATATCATCATAGGGCAGCTGGAAGGGTTGAAGGAATCGGCCACAAGCATCAAGCATCCCGATTTGTTTTTTAACGAAGACGACCGCCGCTTTGCCGTAGACTTGTTACATCATACGCTTACCCATTACCAAGAGTACGCAGGATACATGGAAGAATTTGCGGAAAATTGGGACAAAGAACGCATTGCCGTGACAGATAACGTGCTCATTACCATGGGTGTTGCAGAGGCGGTAGCCTTTCCAAGCATCCCCGTCAAAGTAACGTTGAACGAAATGGTGGAATTGTCCAAGTTTTACAGTACGGGAAATTCACGCATCTTTGTAAACGGGATGTTGGATAAAATCATCAAACATTTAACACAAGAGGGGAAAATAGTCAAGAAGGGAAGGGGACTGATAGACAATTAATACAAACAAACCAATACAATTACCATGCACACATTATTCGTTTTTTTACAAGCAGAAGGCGCCGCGAAAGGCGGCAACTGGTCTTTCTTAATCATGATGGCGGCCATTTTTGTGGTCATGTATTTTTTGATGATACGTCCGCAGAAAAAACGCCAAAAAGAACTGCAAGCCTATCGCGAAAATTTAAAGAAAGGAGATAAAGTCATTACTGCCGGCGGCATTTACGGTACCATTGCCGAGGTGAAAGAAGCGTACGTACTGTTGGAAGTAGATGCCAACGTGAAGATTCGTGTAGACAAATCTACTTTGGTGAAAGACACCACCGATCTGCAGCAAGGCAATTAATTTGTTTTGACCTATGAAAAGGTCCAGGCTCGTACTGGTGCTGTGCATTGTCATAGCTTTTGTCCTTTGGGTAGTATATACGCTGTCCAATGAGTACTCCTCTTATTTTCGTTTTCCGCTGGAAGTAGAAACAAACTTGGACGGTCGTACTCATCTTTCACAAGCAGACAATACGCTTTTTTTAAGAGGAACGGCCAGGGGATTTTATATCATACGTCATACTTGGAGAAGGAAAGTTCCACAAATCCATCTGTTTGTGGACAAAAGCCAGGTACGTCCGTACTTGGACAGGGAAGACGAATTTTACGTATTGGCAGACAACGTACACAACTTGGTAAACGATGCCTTAGGTACAGAATTTCAATTGGAAGAATTGTTGACAGACACCATCCGTCTGGAATACAAAGCCACCAATTACAAAAAAGTACCTGTACGTTTTGCACCCGACTTGTCGTACAGCCCGCAATACATGACTTTTGAACCCCTGAGAATCCATCCGGACAGCGTGTTGGTCTATGCAGAAGAATCGTACCTGGACTTGATCAAAGAAGTTCGAACGCGCAGGCTTTCCCTGAACCATTTGGACAAGACGGTGGAAGGCATTGCCCGTTTGGAAGTGCCGGCCAATACAAGGCTTTCGCATACGGAAATCAATTACGAAGTGTTGGTCAAACGGTATGTGGAATTGAGTTTCCAAGTGCCCGTAACGGCCATCAACGTGCCGCCCCGCGTAGAGTTGTTGTTGTTGCCGGACCAAGTGACCGTACGCTTCCGTTGTCCTTTTGAAGAGGCAGTCCGCATCCAAGCAGAAGATTTTGTGCTGGTAGTAGACTACAAAGAATTTATGGCAACGGAAAGCGGCAAAACCGTTCCCGTATTTCAGCAATCTCCCGGTACCATCAGCCACACGGAACTGACTCCCCGGTTTGTTGACGGAATTATCCAAAGTCGTTATTAATTACGGGAGGGGGCATGGTTACGCTGGGCATTACCGGAGGCATAGGTAGCGGAAAAAGCTACGTCACCAGAATCTTTGAAGCGCTGGGCATCCCCTGTTACGATTCAGACGACCGTACCAAAAAGCTGTATGTAGCGCATACCGGTTTGAACAAAGAGCTGGTACACTTGTTGGGTCCGGATATTTTCACAGACGGCCTGTTGGATACACACCAGATGGCGCATTTGATTTTCAACGACACCCGTTTGTTGAAACAAGTCAACCACCTGGTCCACCCATACGTAGTCCGCGACTTTGTGCAGTGGGCCAAACCGTTGAACGCTCCGTACGTCATCTTTGAAAGCGCCATCCTGTTGCAAATGGACCCCCCGTTTCATACCACGCGTGTGTTGACCGTGTCTGCAAACAAAGAATTGCGGCTGCGTAGGGCAGCGGGCCGTGATCAGGCCAACCGCCGTTCCGTGCTGGACAGGATGGACAAGCAGTGGACGGACGAACAACGGGAATCCGGAGCCGACTTTATCATCACCTCTAACGAAGAACAAGCCCTGCTCCCCAGGGTTTTGGAAGTACACCAATACATGTTGAACCTTAGTATTACCGACCATGAAAACTGACTTGACTAAAATTCTATCCGTAGCCGGACATCCGGGCTTGTATTTATACCTGGCCCAAAGCAGCGGCGGCGTTGTGGTGGAATCACTCGTAGACAAACAACGCAAATGGATGGGACCGAACGAGCGCATGACGGCCTTGTCGGATATTTCCATATATACAGAAATGGAAGACGAAATCACCTTACAAGAGATTCTCACGCGCATGCGGGAGCACTTGAAAGAAGGACCGGCTCCCAATCCGCGCGACAAAGCAACCGATCTGCCGGGCTTCTTCAAAACGGTTGTTCCGGAGTACGACAAAGATCGTTTCTACAGCTCGCACATGAAAAAAATATTGGACTGGTACAACGTGCTGCAAGCGGCCAATGCATTGGATTTCCTGGAAGAAGAGGAGGAAACTCCGCAGTCATAATGTCTTTGGGCAAGGCACATAAGGGCGGCGTAGTTGGTGTCTATACGCTGGGTTGTTCCAAGAACCGCGTGGATAGCGAACATCTGATGCGCCAATTGGAGCACGGCGGATGGGACGTCATCCCGGATGCCATAGAAGAAGACTACCCCCTGGATGTGCTGATTGTCAATACGTGCGGCTTTATTCACGATGCCCGCACAGAATCGATCGATTTTCTGCTGGAAGCCTTGCAGGCCAAATCGGAAGGCAAATTGGGCAAAGTCCTGGTTATGGGCTGTCTGTCCGGCCGTTACCATGAAGACCTAGCAAAAGAGCTGCCGCAAGCCGACGGCTTTTTTGGCGTCAACGACATCCCGCTCGTTTGTGCGCAGATGGGCATAGAGTACAACCCAACGTTGGCCACCCAGCGCGTACTTTCCACTCCGGCCCATTATGCGTACCTGAAATTGAGCGAAGGCTGCGACCGCCGTTGTTCCTACTGCGCCATTCCGCTCATCCGCGGCAACCACGTATCTGTGCCTGCCGAACATCTTTTGGCCGAGGCCCGTTTTTTAGCCCGGCAGGGCGTCAAGGAACTGAACTTGGTAGCCCAGGACACCAGTTTTTACGGATTGGACCTGGTGGGTACGCGGCAACTGGCCGGGTTGATGGAGCAGCTGTGCCGTATAGACGGCATAGAGTGGATCCGTTTGCTGTACACGTATCCGCAGGGATTTCCACGCGACGTGTTGCGCATCATGGCACAGGAGCCTAAGATTTGCCATTACCTGGACATCCCCTTGCAACACATAGACGACGGCGTGCTGAAGGCCATGCGGCGCCATACCGGCGGGGAGGAAACTCGGCAATTGATAGAAGATTTTCGTACATTCGTACCGGATATTTGTTTGCGAACCACGTTGATGGTAGGCCACCCGGGGGAAGACGAGCAGGCGTTTGAGCGGTTGCTGGCCTTTGTGGAAGAAGCAAAATTTGAGCGGATGGGAGCCTTCATGTATTCAGAGGAAGAAGGGACGTACGGGGCTCGCCACCTGAAAGATACGGTGCCGCAGACAGAGAAACAAAGGCGTTACGACGCCTTGATGGGCGTGCAAAAGGGTATTTCTTTTGCATACAACAAGAAGAGGGTGGGCAGCGTGTGCACTGTGTTGGCAGATTATGTGGTCCAGGCGGAAGGACAACCACCCCTGGTGTTGGGACGCTCCCGCACAGAAGCCCCGGAAGTAGATGGGTTTGTAGCCGTGGAAGGCGTAGACAACCCGCAACCGGGCACCTTTATGGAAGTGAAAATAACACGAGCCTCGGCGTACGATGTGTACGGCGAGCCCGTTTAAATAGAAGTGATTATGCAATTGCTGAGAAACAAAAAAGTATTGATTACAGGAGCTGCCCGTGGCATTGGAAAAGCAGTGGCTTTGGCCATGGCAAAGCACGGAGCAGACATTGCTTTTACAGATTTGGAAATAGACGACAAAGCCAAAGAGACCATCAAAGAGATAGAAGCGTTGGGAGTCAGAGCTTTGGGTTATGCATCCAACGCCGCATCGTTTGATCAGGCGCACCAAGTGGTAAAAGAAGTCATTCGCGAATTCGGTCGCATAGATATTTTGGTCAACAACGCCGGCATTACGCGCGATACGCTCATGCTTCGCATGACGGAACAACAATGGGATTTGGTGTTGAACGTCAATTTGAAATCGGCTTTCAACTACATACACGCCGTATCGCCGCACATGGTCAAGCAACGCGCAGGCAGCATCATCAACATGAGCTCCGTGGTAGGTCTGTCGGGCAACGCAGGACAAGCCAACTATTCGGCTTCCAAAGCCGGTATGGTCGCGTTGGCCAAGTCGGTGGCTAAAGAATTGGGACCCAGAGGCATTCGCGCCAACGCCGTAGCTCCGGGGTTCATTGTCAGTGATATGACGGATCAGATTCCGGAAGCGGCCCGTAAGGCCTGGACAGATATGATACCGCTCCGCCGGGGCGGTACGCCGCAGGAAGTAGCCGATGTATGCGTCTTCCTGGGCTCTGACTTGTCTTCTTATGTGAGCGGACAAGTAATTCCCGTTTGCGGTGCCATGCAAACGTAACAGAACACAAAAAAACAGTATTTATGAAAGCCATACGTTCTATCATCTACAGTGCCGCTTTGGTATTGTTGGCCGCTTGCGGTCCCACCATCAACCTTTTGGAAGTTGATGTGCGGCTTCCGGCTGCCAAACCCTTGCCGCTGCATGGGAAACAAATGGTTGTGTTCATTCCTACGTACGATTCCACGTCTGTGACAGATTCTGTGCTGTTGCATACGTTTGGACAAGGTTTGGCCAACGAATTGGAACGCCTTACAAATTTGCCGGAAGGAGCCGTCCCCTTGTATACCCACTATTCGGAAGACGTGGCTTTGGGAACGCTCGAACAACCCGATTACGTGTACCGTCTGGCTGTGGATACGGAATCGGAAATGGTCTTTATGGTGGACAGTGTGACCATCGGTCGTTTTGAAGCCAGACCTTCGTATTTGATTTTGCCGTTCCAATCTGTCGTTCGCGTCTTTGATGCGGAACAATTTGATTTCCCGGAATATACGATCCTGTCGGACACGTTGGCTTGGGATATCTATTTGGCGTACGACGAAGCTCAAACCGTTACCATTCCTGCGGGTGCGTATGAAGACATCCAAAGAGCCGCTGCTTTTTTGGGACAACGCACGGCCCGCTCTTTCGTGGACCAATGGGAAACGCAAGACAGGGTGGTATTTGTATACGAGAGAAGAAAATGGCTGAAGGCGTACGACTACGCCTTGGACTTTGAATGGGACAAAGCCATGGCCATTTGGATGGAACTGTTGGAAGGAACGAACAAAGAAGAAGTAGCATGTGCCGCCTTCAACATCGCATTGGCCTGCGAGATGAAAGGCAGTTTTGACTTGGCCCAAGAGTGGCTGGATTTGTCAGAAAAAACGTACCCCATGAAGGAAACCACGTACTACTCAGACATGCTCAGGCAGCGCAAAACAGCGACGGAATGAAAGAAAAGCCCCTTCCGCGTATCCACAAAACAGTTGTAAGCTTTAACGACCGAGAAATGGCGGTCATTGACAAATTTTGCGAAAAATACAAAGTCAAAGTCCGCTCCCGTATGTACAGAGAAGCCATCATCACGACCATTTTAAGAAGATTGGAAGAAGACCATCCTCGGCTTTTTTAAAAAAGCGGAGGGCCTGTAAGCCGGGTTCTGTCCAACTCCCATCATTTGTCTAAGCAGCCTACCCCCCGGCACAGAACGGGCCGCTCTGAGATTGCCGGTATACTTGGCCTTGCAGGAGGTCGGTGCCTGCGTCAACGGCTGTCGCCAACCGTCACGGTGGGCTCTTACTCCACCTTTTCACCCTTGCCCGGGTCAAAAGACCCGTCGGCGGTTGTTTTCTGTCAGACGATCCGTAACCTTACGGCTACCTGTGCTTTCCACAGGACCTTGCCCTTTCCTGCCCGGACTTTCCTCCCTTTTCTCTAAAGAAAAGAGCGATGGGACGTCCCTCCGCACAGGCAAAGTTAAAAAAAGTCCTTAAATTAGCGGTTTGAAAAAAACTGTCCTATGGCTACTAAACACGTTTTTGTTACCGGAGGGGTAACGTCTTCTTTGGGAAAAGGAATCATTGCTGCGTCTCTCGCCAAATTGTTGCAAGCGCGGGGGTTGAAAGTGACCATCCAGAAGTTTGATCCCTACATCAACGTGGACCCCGGTACGCTCAATCCATACGAGCACGGGGAGTGCTACGTAACGGAAGACGGAGCAGAAACAGATTTGGATCTGGGCCATTACGAACGGTTTTTAGGCAATTACACCAGCAAAGCCAGCAACGTCACCACCGGAAAAGTGTACCAGACGGTCATTGAAAAAGAACGGGCCGGAGCGTACAAAGGCAAGACTGTACAAGTCATTCCGCACATTACGGACGAAATCAAACGCCGTTTGTTGTTGCTGGGTAAAGGACGCAAATACGACATCGTCATCACGGAAATAGGCGGCACGGTGGGCGACATTGAATCGTTGCCTTTTATTGAAGCCGTCCGTCAAGTACAATGGAAATTGGCAAAAGAAAATTGCGTTGTCATCCACCTGACGCTTGTGCCGTATTTGGCTGCCGCCAAAGAACTGAAGACAAAACCTACGCAACACTCGGTCCGTCAATTGCAACAAGAAGGAGTCAATCCCGATGTCATTGTGTGTCGTACGGAAAAACCGTTGCCGCTAGCGCTCAGGAGAAAAGTAGCGCTTTTTTGCAACGTACGCCCGCACGCCGTCATAGAAGCCATAGACCAAAAGAGCATCTACGAAGTCCCGCTCAATTTGCAACGTCAGAATTTGGACGGCATCCTGATGGACCTCTTGAAATTGGACGACAAGGTAGAACCCAATTTGGATGCCTGGAAAGACTTTATCCATAGGATCAACAACCCCACGCAAGAAGTGAACATAGCGCTCGTGGGCAAATACGTGGAATTGCAAGATGCCTACAAATCCATTTTGGAGTCGTTCATCCACGCCGGAGCGGCCAACAGCGCCCGCGTAAAAGTATTTCCCATACAGAGTGAACACCTGAGCGAAGAGAACGTCAAAGAGAAATTGGCCGGTATGAAAGGCATCTTGGTAGCCCCCGGTTTTGGTTCGCGCGGAGTGGATGGCAAAATATTTGCATGCAAATACGCCAGAGAGCACCGCGTTCCCTTCCTGGGCATTTGCCTGGGCATGCAAATGGCCGTGTTGGAATTTGCCAGAAACGCAGCCGGCATACCGGGAGCGGAAAGCGCAGAGATAGTGCCTCAGACGGGTTTTCCCGTCATAGATTTGATGGAACAAGAAAAACAACAGGCCGGTATGACAGACACCATGCGTTTGGGAGCGTACCAAAGCAAAATCACACGGGGGTCGTTGGCTCACAAGGTGTACGGAAAACTCTCCGTCAAGGAGCGGCACCGCCACCGGTACGAATTGAACAACGCCTACATCCCCATGCTGGAAAAAGCCGGCTTACAAATAACGGGACGCAACCCCAAAACGGGATTTGCGGAAATTGTGGAACTTTCTGACCATCCCTTTTTCATAGGGGTACAATTCCATCCGGAACTGAAGAGTACTCCGGAAAAACCGGCTCCGCTATTTACTGCTTTTGTAGAAGCAGCCCTTCATCACGCCAACAACACATGAAAAACATCACGTACATACTCCTTTTCTTCCTCCTTCCATGGATACTGCCTGTTGCCGCAACAGCAGGGAACGGGACCGGTGTCAAGGAATACAAATACAAAATAGAAGAGGTTTTGCCGCACAACATCGGCTCGTACACACAAGGCTTTTTCTATTACGACGGCCATTTTTACGAAAGTACGGGCCAATACGGCAGTTCCATGATGGCCAAAATAGATGCCTCCAGCGGACGCATCCTTCATTCGCACGCCTTGGATCGCAAATATTTTGGAGAAGGTGCCTGCGTACACAACGGGCTCATCTACCAATTGACATGGACGGAAAAAACGTGTTTCATCTACGACATTTCCACCCTTACGTTGGTAGGCACGCTACGTTACAACCGCGAAGGCTGGGGCTTGACTTCCAACGGCACGGAATTGATTATGAGCGACGGCACGTCCACCATTTACTTCCTGGATCCCAACACGTTTGTGGACAAACGAAAAATCCAAGTCACCCGCAACGGAAAAACCGTTGACAACTTAAACGAATTGGAGTATATTGAAGGCCAAATATGGGCCAACATCTATACGAGCGATGAAGTAGTCATCATTGACCCGCAAACGGGCCACGTAACGGGAGCCATCAATTTGAAAGGCATTTTGCCCATCACCTTACGTACCCGCAACACAGACGTACTCAACGGGATTGCGTACGACAAAGAAAGCAACAGCATATGGATTACGGGCAAATACTGGCCCCGCGTCTATAAAATTGCTATATATTGACAGAATAATTAGTACTAACCATCGGGGTGCTTGCTGAGCAGGCTGAGAACACACCCTTGAACCTGATCCGGATAATACCGGCGGAGGAAAAACCATGAAACACATCTTTCTTACAGGCTTGCTGCCGGCCCTTTTTATAACGGCAGCCATCACGCGCCCACACTCTCTGACGGCGCAAGAAACACAAACCAGAAACTTGGATTCCATTGTCATCGTAGCCACACAAGCGGCCAAGGATGCCCCCGTGGCTCACAGCCGCATCACAAAGGAAGACCTGGTACGCACACCGCCCACGCAAAACTTGCCGTTTGCCTTGTCTCTGACCCCCGGCGCCGTAGTGATGGGGGAGAACGGTACGGGCAGCGGATATGCCTATCTGCGCATCCGCGGTACGGAAGGAGCGCGCATCCAAGTAAACTTAAACGGCATAGCTTTGAACGACGGAGAATCGCAAGAAGTCTTTTGGGTCAATTTGCCGGCTTTGAGCGGCTTTTTGGAAAACGTCCAAGTGCAGCGCGGAGTAGGAACATCGGTCAACGGCAGCGGCGCCTTTGGGGCTACGGTAAACATGCGTACGGCGTACGCCACCCCGGCTCCGTACTTGCACGCCACCACTTCCTACGGGTCTTTTCGCACGCGCCATCTGGCCATCGGAGCCGGCACGGGAACGGGCATCGGGCAGGGCGGGACCGGACGGTTTTTGCCGGTAGGTCTGGCCTTGGACGTACGGTACGCCCACAACCAAACGGCCGGGTACATAGACCGCGGCCACGGGAACATGCATTCGCTCTTTTCCCGACTGAGCTGGATACAACCCACATACGCCCTAAAACTGTATTACATCTACGGCGAACAACATACGGGCATCACGTGGATGGGCATTCCTTACGATCAATTGTTGACCAACAGACGCTACAATCCGGCCGGCGCCTACAAGGACGCCGACGGGAACACCCGCTTTTATCCCAACGAGACGGACAACTACGTTCAGCACCACGTGCAGCTGAATCATTCTTTTCACCCGGGGGGCAATGTGGCTTGGAGCAATACGTTGCACATAACAAAAGGCGACGGGTTTTACGAAAACTACAAGCAAAAGAGCTCCGGCGACCACATCGTACGCCGGTCTATGGACAACGTGTATGCCGCCCTCAGTTCCGTAGGAACGTGGACTGCCGGAAACGCAGAAGCCGTACTGGGACTCAATTACGCCTATTACAACGGACACCACTTTGGACTTCGAACATATGACGTATCTAAACCCGATTTTACACAAGCCCCTGAATATTACCGCAACTTGGGCAGAAAGCACGACGGCAGCGCGTTTCTGAAAACCACGTACGCCATCCCATTAAAGGGAGTGGAGAATACCTTGAAATTGTTTGCAGACATACAATACCGCTACGTATCCTTACATATGGACGGAGTGGACACAGACGCGGTATCCATGGCACACCAAGCACAATGGCACTTTTTCAATCCCAAAGCCGGCATGACGCTCCTGTTGGCCAAAGACCACCAACTGTATGTGTCGGCATATACAGGAAGCCGGGAACCGTCGCGCAGCGATATCAAGGAATCCATCAAGGCGGGACGTACGGCCCACTTGCAGCCGGAAAAGATGTTGGATTTGGAAGGCGGCTACCGCTATATGACAAACCATCTGCTGCTGGGTGTAAATTTCTACGCCATGGAATACAACAACCAGTTGGTACCTACGGGGAAAATCAGCGATACCGGGTATGAAATCAAAGAAAACGTGCCCAAATCCTACCGCCGCGGCGTGGAAATAGAAGCCGGTTGGCACATCTTGCCGCAACTGCGTTTGGAAGGCAACGTTTGTTTGAGTACCAACAAAATCAAAGATTTCACTTTCCACTTGGATACGTACGACCATCCCCATACGTGGAACCCGGTACGTCCGCAAGTACAAGAATATTATGCCCTGACAGATTTGATATACTCCCCGCCGGTAACGGGTGTAGCGCAATTGAACTACAAACCGTTTGCTACACAAAGCCATCTGTTCAAAAACTTGGAAGCCGTGGCTACGGCCCGTTTTGTGGGCAAACAGTACTACGACAATACGGGATCGGCAGAGCGGATGTTGCCGGCCTACCAAGTGTTGGGCCTGACCATCACACAACCGTTTGAGACCAAAAAAGTCGGTACTTTTACCGTCACGCTTTTTGCCGACAACCTCTTAAACAAGCATTACTGCGCAAGCGCATGGGCGTATCGGGCGGCTTTCAGGGATATGGGTACGGTGGAACTTACACGCGGCTTTTTTCCGCAAGCCGGTTTTCAAGCAATGGTAAAGGTGGAGTGGAGTTGGTGAACAGGTGAACAGGTGAATAAGTGAACAGGTGAACAGGTGAACAGGTGAACAAGTGAACAAGTGAAGAGTTATGGGTGAGATGTTATTGGAAATATTTGGGGCGGTCAGCGGACTGCTGTATGTGTGGCTGGAAATCAAACACAAGCGGGCCATGTGGGCTGTGGGTTTTGTAATGTCTGTCAGTTACGTAGTCGTATTTGGCATCAAGGGACTGTATGCTTCTATGGGGTTGTATGTGTATTTTTTGGTGATGAGTGTGTATGGGTGGCGGAAATGGAGTGAGCAAGTGAAGAGTGAAGGGGGAGAAGTGAAGAGTGAGGAGTTGAGGGCGGTGCGGATGAGCGGGAAGCAGGCTGGGGTTGCGGGCGGTATGCTGATTTCGAGTTTTGTGGTGATGTGGGCGGTATTGCGGTGGTTGACTGACCATCCTGCACCGGCAGCCGATGCGGCCGTTACGGCACTCAACGTAGCGGCTACGTGGTTGTTGGCGCACAGCGTGTTGGAGCAATGGATTCTGTTGATTGTAGCCAATGCATTGGCCATTGGCTTGTATGCCTGGAGCGGTTTGTGGTTTACTACGGGATTGTACATAGTTTTGCTTGTTTCTTCCTTTATCGGGTATAGCGCTTGGCGAAGAAAAATTCACTAACTTTGGCAAAATATACCGTTATGAAAACAATCCTTATTTCCAACGTATTGTTGTATAAAGAACGGAAAGATGTCCTGATTGAGGGCAACAAAATCAAAGCCGTTGAACGGGCAGGCACTTTCCCTGTAGAGAAGTATGACAAAGTAATAGATGGTTCACGCAAAGCCATCATACCGGGCTTTGTCAATGCCCATGCTCATTCCGCCATGACCTTATTCCGGGGTGTAGGCGAAGACGTTCCTTTGGACCAATGGTTGCGCGAACGCATTTGGCCGTACGAAGCCAAATTGGATGAAGAAATGGTCTATTGGGGAGCCAAATTGGCTTGTATAGAGATGATCCGCACCGGTACCACTACGTTCAACGACATGTATTGGCACCTGAACGGTTGCAAACGGGCCGCCGAAGAAATGGGCATGCGTTCCGTCCAGTCGTTCACCTGGTTGGACCACTTTGACAACGATACCATTGAAGAGAATAAAAAACAGTTGAAAATAGCGCACAAAGAGAGCGCCAACTGGAGTTCGCTAACCACCTTTGCCGTCAGTCCGCACGCCATTTATACGGTAGCGGAAAAATCGTTCCGTTACATCAACAGTTACGCCAAGGACAACGACCTGTTGGTCCATACGCACCTGGCGGAAACCAGGGCAGAGATGGACCAGGCCGAAATGGAATACGGCATGAGCCCCACCGAGTATATGAACAAACTGGGGCTGATGAATTCCAATCTGATAGCAGCCCATTCCCTGTGGTTGAGCAGCGACGATATCAAAATCTTGGGGGACAACGGTGTACATACGGTCCACAATCCCAATTCCAACTTGAAATTGGCCTCGGGGTACAAGTTCAAATACAACGAATTGCGCGATGCCGGCGCCAACGTCTGTTTGGGTACGGACGGATGTGCCTCGTCCAACAATCTGGATATGATAGACAGCATGAAAGCGGCCGCTCTGTTGCAAAAAGTCTGGAGAAACGACCCGGGTGCCATTCCGCTCAAAGAATTGATGGATGTGGCCTCGCTCAACGGAGCCAAAGCCTTGCGCCTGAAAGCCGGCAAGATTGAACCGGGGTATCTGGCAGACATAGCTTTGGTAGATATGGCCAAACCGGCTTTTGTGCCCAACCATTATTTCTTGGCCAACCTGGTGTATGCGGCCAACGGAGATTGCATAGATACCGTCATTTGCGACGGAAAAATCATCATGGAAGACCAATACATTCCGGGAGAAGAAAAAATTTTCCGGAAGGTGCAAGAGGTCGCCGATAAAGTAGTAGATTATAAAAAACGAAAGAAGAAATGAACACGGCTCTTTACCAAAAATCGGCAGATTATCTGCTGGAAAGAATTCCCAACCGCCCGCAAGTGGCCATTATTCTGGGCAGCGGACTGGGCAAGTTGGCCAACAGTATAGAAAACAAAGTAACCATTCCTTATAAAGACATTCCCCATTTCCTGCTCTCCACGGCCCCCGGCCACGAGGGCAACTTGATTGCCGGCACCTTGGGCGGCAAACACGTCATTTGCATGCAAGGACGTTTCCATTATTACGAAGGGTACGGCATGGACCAAGTGACCTTTCCCATACGGGTGTTCAAACTGATGGGGGCAGAAGCGCTCTTTGTGTCGAACGCGGCCGGCGGTATCAATCCCAAATTGAAAGTAGGGGATTTGATGGTCATCACAGACCACATCAATTTGCTGCCCAATCCGTTGTTGGGGAAAAACAATCCCGACTTTGGCGTGCGGTTCACAGACATGACGCGTGCCTACGACAAGGACTTGCAGACCATCTGCAAAGATATGGCAGAGATCCACGGCATACCCTTACAATACGGTGTGTATTTGGGCAATCCCGGTCCTACGTACGAAACGCCTGCAGAATACAAATACTTCCAAGCCATAGGAGCCGATGCTACGGGCATGTCCACCACACCGGAAGTAATTGTGGCGCGCCATTGTGATTTACGCGTCTTTGGCATGTCTGTTGTAACCAACCAAGCATACGATTTTGCAGATGATTTTGTGAACGACGAAGACGATGTCATCGTAGCTGCCGATGCCGCTGCAGACAAAATGACCCTGCTCTTTACAGAAATCATTGCCAATATGTAATATTGTGCAGGAAATAGGTTAAATTCGCACTTTTAATTCATTAATGATAAATATATATGTCTAAGAAAGAAATTAAGTTTTGCCTCCTTTACAGAGATATGTGGCAATCATCGGGCAAGTACGTTCCCATGGTACATCAGCTCAAGCAATTTGCTCCGCTGGTCATAGAGATGGGTTGTTTTGACCGGGTTGAAACGAATGGTGGAGCGTTTGAACAAGTCAACCTGCTTTTTGGCGAGAACCCCAATATAGCTGTTCGCGAATGGACAAAACCGTTGCGTGCAGCCGGCATCCAAACCCAGATGTTGGAAAGGGGTCTGAACGGTATTCGGATGTTTCCCGTACCGGCAGACGTGCGCCAGCTGATGTTTAAAGTGAAAAAAGCACAGGGAGTGGACATTGCTCGTTCTTTCTGTGGACTGAACGATCCTCGTAATCTGGAACTTTCCGTAAAATATGCCAAAGAAGCCGGCATGATTTCACAGGCTTCGCTCAGCATTACCCATTCGCCGGTACATACGGTAGATTACTACCTGTCAGTAGTGGACGAACTGGTCAAATTCGGGACAGACGAAATTGCCTTGAAAGACATGGCCGGAGTAGGTCGTCCCACCATGTTGGGCAAACTCACGTACGAAATCAAAAAGAAATACCCCCATATTCTGGTACAATACCACGGGCACTCCGGTCCGGGTTTCTCCATGGCCTCTATGTTGGAAGTAGCCAAAGCCGGTGTGGACGTAGTGGACGTGGCCATGGAACCTTTGAGCTGGGGCATGGTCCATCCGGACGTCATCACCGTGCAAGCCATGTTGAGAGATGCCGGATTCCAAGTGAAAGACATCAATATGAAAGCCTATATGGAAGCGCGTTCCATGACGCAGTCGTTCATTGACGATTTCCTGGGGCTGTTCATCGATCCCGGTAACAAAGTCATGACATCGCTCTTGGTGGGCAGCGGCCTGCCCGGCGGCATGATGGGATCCATGATGGCAGACTTGAGAGGTTTCCAAAATGCTGTAAACATGAGCCTTAGGGCTGCCGGCAAGAAGGAACTGACCCTTGACGACCTGGTTACCCGCCTCTTCCAAGAAGTGGAATACGTATGGCCCAAACTGGGGTATCCGCCGTTGGTCACTCCGTTCAGCCAGTATGTGAAAAACATTGCTCTGATGAACCTCATGCATATGCTCAAGGGTGAAGAGCGCTGGAAGACGATAGACAAAAACGCGTGGGATATGATTTTGGGTTACACCGGAAAATTGCCGGGAGAATTGGCACCGGAAATCCTGGAATTGGCCAAAGAACAAGACCGGAAATTCTTCACCGGCAACCCGCAAAGCCAATTCCCCAATGCGTTGGATGAATTCCGTAAGGAAATGAAAGAAAACAAATGGGACTTTGGCAAAGACGACGAAGAGTTGTTTGAATTGGCCATGCACGATCGCCAATACCGCGACTACAAGAGCGGCATAGCCAAAGAACGTTTCCAAAAAGAACTGGAAGCCGCCCGTGAAAAAGCCAACGCTCCGCTTGTGGTAGAACGTCCCGTAGTGGAGATGCCCAAAGTGGAAGTTGACAAAATCATGGAAAAATACCCCAATGCGCAACCGATTCAGGCTGCCGCCAAGGGTCAAATCATTTGGGAAGTAGCTGCCGCCGGAGATTCCAAAGAACCGGTAGTAGGTACGAAAGTGAAAGAGGGCCAGATCCTTAGTTTTGTACAGACGTATTATGGAATGGAGCCTGTAACCGCTTTAGCCGAAGGCAAATTGGTGGTTGTTTCTGCAAAACAAGGCGCAATGGTAGAAAAGAATGAAATTATTGGGTTCATTGCGTAAGGTAAAATTGGCGCTCCACTGGCAGATTCTGATAGGAGTGCTGCTGGGTATCTTGTTCGGCATTTTTGGCCACGAATACATTGGCTATACAAAATGGGCCGGAGATTTGTTCTTAAGAGGTCTGAAGATGGTGGTTATACCGCTCGTCTTCAGCGCCTTGGTTATGGGAGTGAGCAGCGTGGGCAAAGCGGCCGATTTGGGTCGTATTGCCGGGAAAACGTTTGCTTGGTACATTGTTACCACCTTGCTGGCGTGCGTTCTGGGCCTGCTTCTGGTCAATTATTTTCAACCGGGTGTTCACGTAGCCTTGCCGTTGCATGAAGAAGTAACGGAAATGGCCGCCGTGGAGAATTCGTTTGTAGACCAGATCATAGCCATCGTTCCCGACAACATTTTCCAAGCTATGGCAGACGGCAACATGTTGCCCGTCATTTTCTTTGCCATTCTCTTTGGATTTTTTATCAATGTAGCCTCTCCAAAGACGCACCAACTCTTGGGCGATGTTTTCAACGGCATCTACGAAGTGATGATCGATATCACGTTTCTGGTCATCCGTTTTGCACCCTTTGGTTTGTTTGGAGTAGTATCCAACATGGTAGGGGAACAGGCCGGCAATACAGAAGCGTTGGGTACGTTGTTCGGAAGCTTGGGCATCTATGCGGCCATCATCGCCGGAGGATGCATTTTGCACGGATTGCTCACCATACCTGGATTGTTTAGGCTCCTCACACGCAAGAACCCGTTTGTCTTCATGAAAATGATGGGAACGGCCCTGTTGACGGCTTTTACTACGGCTTCGTCGGCGGCTTCGTTGCCCATTGCCTTGAAGGACATCCAGGAAAGGGCCGGCGTATCGCGCAAGATTGCCGGATTCTCCTTACCCTTAGGCAATACGGTAAACATGAACGGTACGGCTCTGTTTGAATGCGTCACAGCCATATTTATAGCACAAGTCTACGGGATAGATTTGACTATTGGGCAACAAGTGATCGTAGTTCTGACCAGCTTGCTGGCTGCCGTGGGTTCTGCCGGAATCCCGCTGGCCGGATTGGTGATGTTGGCCGTAGTGCTGCGCGCCGTAGGCCTTCCGCTGGAAGGAATCGGTCTGGTACTGGTAGTACAACAACCGTTGGATATGATCCGTACGGCTGTAAACGTGTGGGGAGATATGACAGGTGCTGCCATTGTAGCCCACAGCGAAGGTGAAGAACTGAATTTTTAAGGAAAAAGGAATATACATACCATGAAAGGCCATCTAATCTGTCCGGCGTGTGGTACGTTGTACCCCGAGGAAGAAGCCCTTTGGCAATGTTCCTGCGGAAATTACCTGGATTTGGCGTACGATTTCACCCCACGCAAAGCCGATTTTGAGGAAGCGTCCGCTTACGGACAATCTTCTTTTTTGCGTTACAAATCCATCTTGCCGCTGGAACATCCGCAACAAGCCCTGGGCTTTAACGAAAGCGCCACCCCGCTGATGGAAACACAGTGGGAGGGCCACTCGGTGCACCTGAAACTGGATTACTTGATGGCCTCGGGTTCGTTCAAGGATAGGGGCGCCTATGTGCTCATCAACAAATGTCGGGAACTGGGCATACAGAGCATTGTGGTGGACTCGTCGGGCAATTCGGCGTGTTCCGCATCGGCTTACAGCGCGCTGGCGGGGATAGAGGCGCACATTTACATGCCGGCGGGCAATTCGTCGGGCAAAACGCGTCAAGTAAGCACGTACGGAGCTACTTTGTATAAGATTCCCGGCAGCCGTCTGGATACAGCCAAAGCTGCTGAACAAGCCACGAAAGACCACTACTACGCGGCTCATACCCGCAATCCGTACTTTTTGCACGGGACAAAAACGGCCGCTTACGAATTGATGGAACAGCTGGATTGGGAAGTGCCGGAAGCCGTGTTCATACCGGTAGGCAGCGGGTCGCTGCTTTTAGGTATGCATCTGGGATTCACAGAGATGATACAAGCCGGACTCATCGACCGCTATCCGCGTTTGATGGCCGTACAGAGCGAGCATTGCAGCCCCATTCGCACGGCATTGGAAGTGTACGCAGACGCTGCATCGGGTACCAAAATCACGGCAGCCAATCTGATGGCGGCTCTTCCGCCTGCTCCCACGGGGACTGTTTTGCCGGAAGGCATTGCCAACAGCCATCCCCCGCGCATAGACCAGATTGTACGCGCCGTTCAAGAAACGAAAGGCGATGTCTTGGTAGTGACCGATAAAGAGGTCATAGAGGCGCTCCGGATGGCCACTTCCCGTGGTTTGTATATAGAACCCACCTCGGCCTCGGCCCTGGCAGCTTTGAAGCATTACAAAGCAATGGATACAGATGGCAAAACGCAGCAGAACGGGCGTTTGGTAGTGATGCTAACCGGTCACGGACTGAAGGCCGCTGAGCGTATAGAAGAAATTCTAGAACATACATAATGGAAAGTTTTTCGTTCATTCAATGGGCGCTGGAGCATCTGAATTACGGAACGGTGGCATTGCTGATGACCATCGAAAGTTCTTTTATTCCGTTTCCTTCAGAGATTGTGGTGCCTCCGGCGGCGTACATGGCTGCTGCCGGAGATTTGAACGTGTACTTGGTCATCCTGGCGGCTACCGTGGGTGCCCTGACCGGAGCGCTCATCAATTACGGGTTGGCCGTTTGGATTGGAAGGCCCATTGTCTATAAATTTGTAAATTCGCGTTTGGGCAAAGCCTTTCTTCTGGATGAACACAAGATGGAAAAAGCAGAGCAATACTTTGTAAAATACGGAAATGCCTCTACGCTCGTAGGCCGTTTGGTACCGGGCATACGGCAATTGATTTCCATTCCGGCCGGGTTGTCGAAGATGCCTTTAGGACGTTTTGTCTTGTACACATCCATAGGAGCTACTGCCTGGAATGTGATTCTGGCCGTATTGGGCTATTCGCTGCACAGCGTAGTTCCCAAAGACTTGTTGATGGAAACGGTTCACAAATACACCGTCCAGATTTCCTGGACCATAGTAGGTTTGGTTGTCTTGGCAGTGGGATATATAGTATGGAGGGCGCTATGGAAACGTTAATCATCCTTCTCCTGATTTTATTCAACGGAGTCCTCTCCATGACAGAGATGGCTTTTGTGACCTCGCGCAAGTACCGGCAAGAAGCAGACGATAACTTTCTGTCTACCATACAAATTGGGATAACGCTCATAGCCATCTTAGTGGGTATGGTTTCTGCCAATGCGTATTCGGAACCGTTGGCCGGCGCATTGGCTCGCTGGAGTCTGCTGCAAAACCACGCCCATTGGTTGGCTAATGTCATCATAGTTACGCTGGTAACGTATGTGACGTTGGTAGTAGGAGAAATCGTTCCCAAACGTTTGGGCATGATTGCAGCCGATAAGGTGGCCAAAGGCATGTGGGGTTTTATGAAATTGCTTCGCAAAATCACCTCTCCTTTCGTTTGGTTGCTCACCAAAAGCACACATGCCATCATGACGCTCTTTGGTCTGTCGCACCTGAAAGAAGCCCGCGTGACGGAAGATGAAATCATCGCACTCATTGAAGAAGGACGGGAAGGCGGTGAGATTCGCGAAGTGGAACAAGACTTGGTAGAACGGGTCTTCAATTTGGGAGACCGTACCGTAGAATCCATCATGACGCACCGCAGTGACCTGATTTGGCTGGATATCAACGATCCCATAGAGGAAAACATTGCCACCGTCAGAGAAAATCTGCACGGTATTTACCCGGTAGCCGATGAAGACTTGGACGAACTGTTGGGCGTAGTGTCTATGAAAGATTTGTTCGGTACCATAGATAAAGAAGGCTTTGATTTGCGTTCCGTCGTGCAACAGCCGCTCTTTTTACCGGAAAATTTAAGCGTATACGCCGCCGTAGAACAGATCAAACACCGCTACAGCAAATACGCTCTGGTAACCGATGAATTTGGCAGCATCCAAGGTATGGTCACACACTCAGATATCATGGAAGCCCTCATTGGAGAATTGCCGGAAAACCAAGAAGACCACGACATCGTGGCCCGTGCGGACGGTTCTTTCCTTATTGACGGCCAATGCGACTTCTACAGTTTTCTGGAGCACTTTGATATGGAAGACCTGGCGGCACAATACGATTACAATACTCTGAGCGGTCTGATTCTGGACAAATTGGAGCATGTGCCGGTGACCGGGGAGACGCTGGAGTGGGAGGGGCTCTCCCTGGAGATTGTGGATATGGACATTGCCCGTATAGACAAAGTCTTGGTGTATATTAAAAATACTTCCCAATATTGATGAAGATGCCGAATTTGGAGCCGGGGTGTAGGCCGTATTCTGCAAAGATGTCGATGGGGCCGACGGGGCTGTTGTAGGAGTAGCCT
>Ga0265294_10002674_pt1 | contig 23259 bp, 22 predicted proteins | sample MunlanPumphouse3_FD_192504 | JGI IMG/M metagenome (GOLD analysis project Ga0265294, IMG submission 192504) | Groundwater microbial communities from a municipal landfill in Southern Ontario, Canada - Pumphouse #3 | ecosystem: Environmental > Aquatic > Deep subsurface > Groundwater | place... | reverse complement strand
CAAGGATACGGCTATCCTGATGATGATTATTTCTTTTTAAAACTCTTTGATGCAAGCAGAAAAAACTATGTAAGAAATCCATCCTCCCATAAAATATCTAAAAACACACAACTTTTGTGATTGAGCCTATAAAATTCTCGTATTTTTTTTCAATATCAACTTTACAATAATATTTTAAAATATCAATAAATATTATTTTACTATTAAAAATACAAGGACCATCTAAATCAAGACTATCACATACTTCACCAGACTTTGACTTTAAATACAATGGTTCTTTATTTTTTATGTGTTTCTTAAGTGACTTAAATAATGTTATTTTTGCTAATTCATGAAGATAAGTTTCCTGATTACAACCACTTTCTTTTTTATGGGCAAAATGATGAACTTTAATTTTACCTAACCTAGGTATAAGACTCTGATTACAAGAAATACATTTATATACTTTATGTCTACTCTCCGCTGTTATATTTTCAATATTTATTATTTCATTCAAATCACAATCTAAAGCAAATTTGTATTTTATCCTTTTCTTCATAAAAAAAATTATAACTCAATGAAAACATAAAATAAAGATTTTTTCATTTTCATTCCAAGCTTCTAACTTGAATATATAAGCTAAAATTAAAAATTATAATAAATCTTGAAATAATAAAAACCTTAAGAATTTAATATATTAATGAAATTATTTTCTACTAACCTACTCAAAAAACGCCTGAAATAGGTCATAAAAACTAAAGAATACTTGTTTTTTACTGTTCCATCATAAAGTTGTTATTCAGCTAAAAGTATTTCACAAATACTTGAAAGTAAATTAACACTTATTTGAGTGGCAATCAATTGAGATATTATTCTAGTTTTATCAGTTTCCTTATTTAGAATATTTGAAATACTATCTTTTTTACCAAAATCGATTTGAGCAAAATTAACTATTTTTTTAATTCTACGCTGGTAATCATTTTTTTTAACTTTAAGTTTGCCTAATTCAAGCGTTTTACCAATTTTGGTTTCAACATTCTTCAGCAGGATTTCATCCAGATTTTCTATTCCTACAAACTTTAATTTATAATTTCTGGTTATTGGAAGAACTTCTTCATTTTTTGAAACCGGTAAAATTGTAAATTTACCTTTATCAAAATCAAATATAAATTCTGTAAAAACACTTTTATTTAGTCCATCATCTTCATAGAGAGTAAAGCTTCCACTTTTCCCACCATAAATCTTTAAAGTTAAGCTTTTGGGATTGTTTGAAGCATTTGTTTCATCAGTCATAGGAATAATTGAACCAGCTTTTACTAAGACTGGGATACTACTAAAACTCCTATGCATCTCTATACTTCGATCTCCAGTATAATGAAGGTCATTAAAAAAATCATAGAAATCACCACTCGGAAGCCAAGCTTTTACTTTGGCCATTTTTATTTCTGAATCTTCCTTTTCGGTAATTGGGAGAACAATCATACTACTGCCAAAATAATATTCATTATTTACAAAGTAAGAGGGAATATTACCGGGATTTTTATAGTACATTGGTTGAATTAAAGGTTCGCCTTCGATGCTTGTTCTATAATTCATTGTGTATAAATAAGGAATTAATTTATGACGTAATCTTAAAAAATCTTTCATAACAGTACAAACTTCTAAAGGATAATTCCAAGGTTCCTTACCCATAAATTCATTAACTGTGCTATGGAGTCTCATAATTGGAGAAAACACTCCAAATTGTAACCATCGAAGCGATAGTTCATCATCACGGCTACCTAACATATGCCCACCAATATCATGACTCCACCAAGTATACCCAACATTACTAGCTGTAGAGGTAAAATAGGGCTGAAAATCTAAACTTTTCCAACTGCTAACAGTATCACCAGAAAAACCAATTGGATATCGATGGCTTCCAATGCCAGCGTAACGAGAGAAAATAATGGGCCTTTTCCCATCTTTTTCTGATGCTTTAAACCGAGTTTGATTTAAAATCCAAAGAGGATCTAGACCTTCTATTCTTGTGTTAGTTCCTTGTTGCCAATCTATCCACCAAAAATCAACGCCTAATTTTTCTAAAGGAGTCAAAATATATTTTTGAAGTCCTTCTAAATACTTTTTTGAAGTAACATCAAAACGAATAGCTTTTTCATTTTCAAAATCTATTCCCATTTCTTTAGCAAATTCTTTATAACCATTCTCAAAAGCTCTTACACCATCTGCTGGATGGTCATTTAAAGCAGTCACTAATCCCCTTTTATGAAGTTCATTAAAAAATAGTTTTGGGGTCGGAAAAAGTTCAGAATTAAAAGTATAACCTGTCCATCCACTTCCGTATTGTTTATCAATTTCAACCAAATGCCAGTCCATATCAATTACACTAACTGAAAATGGGATAGCTTCTTCTTTAAACTGATCCATAAGATCTAGGTATTCTTCTTGGGAATATTTATAAAAACGACTCCACCAATTTCCTAGTGCATAACGCGGTATAAGAGGAGTATTACCACAAAGGAAATAAAAGTCTTTCAAGCCTCCTAAATAGTCAAGTCCATACCCAAAGTAATAAAAATCTACCCCACCCTTCTTTCTTGGAAAGATATCATTATCATTGATAATCATAGAGTCGCTATCATCTATTACGGAGTATCCAGCCTTTGAAAATATTCCATCTTCTAATTCACAGGAACCATCACATCCATCAAGAGTTCTAACAGTTCCTCCAAAAGTTTCTATTTTTTCACCATAATGCCAATCTTTAACAAAAGGAAATGGATAACCTTTAATTGATATCATCAATCCATTTGGAGTCGGTTTATTACCATCTGATTCCAAGTAAAATCCCTTGGTATTTATTTCTATATAACCATTTATTACTTCTGCAGAATATTCAACTAAGGGAAAATCTCTGTTAACAACTTTTTGTGTATTTCGATCTTCAAATTGATTATTTTTGTCATATTCAACTCTTACCAATCTATCAGTTAAAACTGATATTCTTATATTTTTGTAGAAAACAAAATTTCCGCTTCTTACTAAATTTTCCATTTGTTTTTCCTTAGCCTTTTACTGCTGACGATGCTAATCCTTCAATAAACTGATTTTGGAACATAAAATAAACAATTAGTACAGGAACAACTGAAAACACTGTTGCTGCAAAAAGTGAACCATAATCAGTTTCGTATTGTCCTGAAAAAGTCTTTAAACCCACAGGTAAAAGTTGTTTTTCAGGTGTATTTATTATTAAATATGGCCATAAGAAATCTTCCCATTCCCATAAGAATTGGAAGATTGCAATACTTGCTATTCCACTTCTAGACATTTTAAAAATAATTTTATGAAAAATTGTAAACTCACTTGCTCCATCAATTCTTGCCGCATCAATTATTGCATTTGGAATTCCTTCAATAAATTGTTTAAGCAAAAATATACCAAACCCACTAAAGGCTAAAGGTATTATCAAAGCTTTATACGTGTCCATCCACCCAAACCAATCTATCAAGGAATAACGAGGAATAATTGTTACACACCAAGGAATCATCATTGTGGATAGAACAAGAGAAAACAATATTTTTCTTCCCCTAAATCGATATTTTGCAAAAACATAACCACAAATAGTGCTAGTATAAACTACAACAAGAGTTACAACGAGAGACACAAATATTGAATTAACGAAATATCTAAAGAAGTTAAACTCTTTATTGGCTCTTACGTAATTTTGAATTGTTGGCTCTTTAGGTAAGAAAGTTTGATTTTCTAAAATAATTTCTGGATTTGGCTTAAAAGAAGAAGAAATCATCCATACGAAAGGATAGATTGTCACAATTCCTATAGCTATCATTACTATAAATAAGATTATTTTTTTTAAAATAGTATTTTTATTTATCATATGCTTACCTTCTCTTTATCTTTGCTTACCTTAAATGCCAGGTAAGTGAGTCCTGCAATTATTATAAATAGTATAAAAGACATAGCAGAAGCATATCCAAATCCATACTTCACAAAAGCTTGGTTAAAGATTAGATAGGAAGAAAGATAGGTTTCAGTCCCTGGCCCCCCCTCAGTTAATACCATTACCTGTATATATGCCTGTAAGTAGGTAATTATTGAGGTAATTACTACAAAAAGGGTCATTGGCTTTAATAAAGGAAGAGTTACAAATCTAAAAACTTGTTTAGAAGAAGCTCCATCAATACTAGCAGCATCTAAAAGTTCTTTAGGTAAACCACAAAGAGCGGCATAGAACAAAATTACTGCATAACCGGTGTCTTTCCAGATTGTCATAGCTTCAATAGCAAAAAGTGCTGTTCTTGAGTCTTTCAACCAATTAATTTTAGAACCAAAAACTTGAGCAAATACTCCAAACTGTGGATTGTACATAAATTTCCATACAAAAGATATTGCAATTAATGGGGTAACTACTGGAATGAAATAAAGTGTTCTGTAAAAGTTTTTCCGCTTAATCAATTTAGAAAAAATGGCATAAGCTAAGGCTAACCCTATGGCTAATCGGAAAAATATTACAACTGCTGAAAATTCAAAAGTTCTAAGTAAAGATTTCCAAAATAAAGCATTTTGGAAAACACGTGAATAATTTTCACCTCCTAAATATTTATAATTTCCATTAAGAGGGTTCCATCTGTGAAGGCTACCTACTAGTGCTATTGCTAAAGGAATTACCAAAAACACCATAAAAAAAATAACCATAACACCTACTACAATATTTCTTAGCAATATTTCGCTATTACTTTGAAGTGGGTTCTTCTTTTTCATAAATTACTCCAGATACAAGGATAAACGAATGGCCTCCAAAAAGGAAGCCATTCTTAAATTGAATTAGTATGTAAATCTATCTGAATTTACAAACTGATTTTCAACAGCAACAAAGTCTGTACCGAGTAAATCATCATTTATAGCATCTTCACAAATTTTAAGAGCTTTTTCTATTGACATACCATTATAAAAAATATTCTGTGCACAAATATTACAATTGTCTTCTACTGTCTGTGGCATAGCACCTGGATATACATATTGGTCAGCATTCTGAGCTAATACGTTACAAGCTTTTACGCTTAAAATATCAGAATCTTCCTGAATTGACTTTTTAGTAGGATAGGTATTCATATAAGTGTTAAATCTCTTTTGTAGTGTATCATTTGCAAGATAGAATCTTACAACATCCTGAGCAACTGCCTGTTGTTCAGCTGAGGCATTTTTGTTAACTCCAAAACAAGCTTCTGCATTAACTCTATCAATTCCAACTGGATTATCATCAAAAGTAGGAATTTGGAAAACATCAAAATTCATTTCAGGGAAGAAGTATTCAATATATCTACCTCTCCAACCCCAACCAAGAGTCATCGCACTTAAGCCTTGACCAAAACTATCAAATCCATTGTCTCCAAAATCTTCTGATCCAACTTTATCAACATTGTACCAGTCATAGGCCATTTGTAGGTTTTCTTTTTGTACGTCATTATCTAAGATACAAGTTTTGCCATCTTTAGTGAACATTGTTTGACCTTTCTGGTAGTTAAGTCCCATAATAATATCAGTGGCAATACATCCATTAATATTAAGTCCAGCCTGTACTAGCTTATCACCATTCCAAATAGTAAGTTTTTTTGCAACTTCTCTGAATTCATCCCAAGTTGTAGGAATATCAGCATCAATCAATCCTGCAGCAGTCCATAAATCTTTATTATAATATACTGAAGAAGTCATTAAACCGATATCAATATAATTAACTTTTCCATTCTTTTCATGAGCTTCTACACGGTCAAAATCAGCTTTTATTTCATCAATGTCGATGTCATAAGGAGCTGCATAATTCATAAAATTAGCTTCAAAAGCATTATGAATATTAAATAATGCTGGCCCATTATTACCTTTGAGCATCAAAGGTAGTTTTGTCCAATAATCTGTATATGGGTTACTAATGACATTGATTGTTACGTTTGGATGAACAGCTGAATAAGCTTCCACAATTGATGTAAATAATGCATCATCAGTCCAAATCCAATAATCTAAAGTAATAGGTTCCCCTTTATTAATTACTACGTCTGGATCATATTTAACATTTTCTCCAAAAGTATTAACTCCCCAAGTAACAGCCTTTTCTGTTTCCATTTCCCCTTTTACCTCAGATGTTTTTTCAACCCCACCATTAGCGAAAAGAGGAATAGTTAATAATAACATTACTAATAAAATAACACAAATTTTTTTCATTTATTTTCTCCTTTTTGTTACAAAAATATTCTAAATGGTTTAACCTTAAACGTCAAGCTTTTTTTTGTTTTAAATTTTCTTGACAATAAAGATTTTTCCCTTTAAGCTTTCATTGATTTATGGAAAAACAAAAATGACAATAGTAGAAATTGCGAAAAAAGCCGGTGTTAGTAACATGACTGTTTCTAATGTAATTAATGGAAAAACTAAAAAAGTTTCCAAAGCTACTGCGGAAAAAATTAACAAAATTATTAAAGAAACTCATTATACACCTAACTTAAATGCAAGAAGTTTATCGAGTCCTTCTTCTAAGATTATTGCAGTTTTTGTTCCATTAGTTGAAAACCAAAAAAATATTAATTTATTTTTGAATCCTTACTTATCCGAAATGATTGGAATATTTGAAGAATATTTCAGAGAAAAAGGTTATTACTCCATGCTGAGAAGCATTGATACTGTTGAAGCCGTTTGTTCCTTCATTGATAACTGGAATCTTGATGGTGCAATAATGGTTTATCCCTATTTTGAAAAAGAAATTGAAATTCTAAAAAAAGAAGCTAAAATACCTTTGGTATATTTAGATTTTTCCCATCCAACTTTTGATGGTTTAACCATTAATATAGAAGACCAAAAGGGAATATATCTAGCAACCAAGTATTTAATAGAATTAGGGCATAAAAAAATTGCTTTTGTTGGTAATTATGAAAATAACCACTTGGTAATGGCTCGTTATAAAGGATACATTCAGGCATTACAAGAAGCGGGAATACCTTTAAACGAAAATTATGTTTATAAAGTACTTCCAGATTATGATAGTGGAATTGTAGCTGGAAGAGACATTGCAAAAAAAAGACAAGTAACAGCAGTTGTAACTACAGCAGATTTTAGCGCTTCAGGAGTAATTGAAGGTGCCAGAGACATGGGATTTTCTATACCCGAAGATCTTTCGGTAACAGGCTTTGATAATACATTGCTAAGTAGTTTGGCTTACCCTAAATTAACTACCGTAGATCAACATATTGATAAAAAAGCCAAAGTTGCTGCAAAGTTGTTAATTGATAGAATCTCAGGAAAAAACGAATTAAATCAACATTTAGTCTTAGATGTTGATTTAGTTAAAAGAGGTTCCACTTCTAAACCAAGAAAAGATTTATAAATTAAGTTATTTTAAAGAACAAACAGGCCCATCTTCAGGAAACTTAACCGAATATTCAGGATGTTTTTTATACCAAGAGTATGCATAAGAACAAATTGGAGTTATGGTTTTATTTTTAAAATAAGTTGCAACTTTTTCCATAAAAATACCAGCAATTCCCTTCCCTCTCATTTCAGGATCTACAAATAATTTTATTAAATCTATCTCATCATTACTCTTTCTAACTAAAGTGAGCTTGGCAATTTTTTTCCCATCTAATAGCATCTCAATTTTATCTACAGTGAAATTATATTCATATTTTTCCATATTTAACTCCTACTTTGTTATAATACAAAAAAAGTAAGTTTAATAGTATTATTAATCAATCCCAATTTGTTTGTTCCTATGAAGAACATTTAATCTTTTGGCTAATTTGTATAAAAAGCCTATATTTATTAATAGCATTACCGTTTCAGCTGCTGGAACCGCTAACCAGATTCCAGTTATTCCAAATAATACTGGAAAAATTGTTAAAAATAAAACAGTAAATACAAATAATCTTAAAAAAGCAATAAACCCTGAACGTTTCCCATCTCCAAGAGAGGTAAAAGTACTTGAGGTAAACTCTGATATTCCACTAAATAGAAAACTAATTGAGAAAAGCTTTAAACCATAGGTTGTAATACCATATACAGGATTATCAATTTTACAAAATAATCTTGTTATTATATTTGCTCCTCCAAATGAAATTCCAAACATAATAACTGAAAAAAGGATGTTAATTTTAAAACAAAGTTTTAAAAGATTCTTTGTATATTTATATTTCTTTGCTCCCCATGCAAATCCAATCAAAGGAGAAGACCCCATACCAAAACCATAAAAAATTGAAGAAAATAAAAATTGACATTCCATAATAATTGAAATGGCAGCAACTCCATCAGTTCCAATATATTTTAAAGTTAGAAAATTAAAAAAATAGGTAGTAACCGCAACTGATAGGTTAATTACCATTTCACTTATTCCATTACCCATGGTTCCAGTAATTACTTTTAAATCATGTGATGGTTTTGCTAGATGAAGTCCATTCTTATTCTTCAAGAAAAAAACACAACCATAAATAGCAGTTACAAAATAACCAATTCCCGTACCAAGGGCAGCCCCAACTATTCCCATTTTAAGAACTACGATAAATAAATAGTCAAAGACAATATTAGCTAAACCACTACTAATAGTTAAAACCAAAGCTAATTTACCTTTTCCTGCAACTAAAAGAAAATTTTGAAATAGTATTTGAAGAATAAAAACAGGACTCATTATAAGAAGTAAAACTAAATAATCTTTCGTATATTTAAAGAGAACAGCATCTTTAGCTCCAAGCATTCTAATAAGTGGATCAATAAAGGGCAAAATAATAGCTACCAAAACAGCAATAACAAAAAAGCCAAAATATATGATTAAAGAAAAATCTTTTATAGCTTTGTCTTTTTTTCCTTCTCCCAATTTAATGGAAACCCAAGCCATTCCTCCAGAAGAAAGCATAAAACCGAGGGCAGTTAACAAACTAATTATTGGAAAGCTAATATTTATAGCAGCTAAAGCTGTCGTACTAACAAAATTAGTAATAAAGAGACTATCAACAACAGTATAAAAAGAAGTGAAAACCATTAGTCATATAGATGGACCTGTTTTTTTTAGTAAAGCTCGACTTGTTAATTTTATTGTTAATTGGTTATCCATTATATCACCAGACCTTTTCCTATTGTTAACTTCTTAAAACAATTATAGAGTATGGAGTAACTCCACAGTCAAGGGGGGGGATTAAATATGATTGGGCACTTTCCTATAAGTGAATTTGCAAAGATGTGTGGTACTTCAAGGGATACAATTCTCTACTATGATAAAATTGATTTACTGAAACCTTCTTTTAAAGATAAAAATTCCTATCGTTACTATTCCTTTTCACAGTATGAAACCTACTTGTTGATTGATTCTTTGAAACAATCCAAAATACCTTTAAAAAAAATAAAGACACTTTTAAAAGACAAAACTCCAGATTATTTATATTCAATAATAGATGAAACTGAAAAAAAACTAAATATAAAAATAAAAGAATTAACCGAACGAAGGGATGTTTTAAAGTATGAAAAAACTGAAATAAAAATAGCTTTAAAGAATATTGGAAAGTTCATTGTTAAAGAGTTTCCACAAAAACCTATTGCTGTTCTTGAGAAAAAAGTCACTTCTTATGAGACCTATAGCAAAGCTTTAATTGCACTTAATAAAATAATTAAACAAAATAATCTTATAGCCACCTATCCGGTTGGAAATTATGGATCCTTTTCTGATATCAAATATGATAAAAATGGAACTATTAATACCTATGATGGAACCTATTCAACTCTTATTTCTCCGGGAAAGGGAAGTAAAACTATAAAAAAAGGCAAATATCTAGTTACTTACGTTTTCACTGATTTTATTCATGAAGATAATATCATCAAAAGTGTAAAAGAATATTCTAAAGCTAATAATCTTGAACTAGGAGATATATACTATCAAGAATCATTGAGTGGAGTTTTATTTAATGAAGAACACCCTGTTTTTCTTTCAAAATATGCATTCCCTTTGAAATAATTAAAACAATTATTAGATTTCCATCATAATTTCAATACCAGCATTTTCACCAGTAGTAATTAGTTCATACCCAGTTTTGATATCTTTAAGTATGATTGAAACTTTTCCGGCTAACCCTTCCTTTATGGAATTGTTCATAACCCCATCTTTTGGTGATGCAAGAGTTTGAACTTCATTAACAGTGGCTAAAATATTTAGTTCAAGATTCCCTTTAATTAGCGTTATATTTGTTTTACCAACTTTAGCATTTTTAATTTTTAGTTTTGACCTGTTATAGGTAGCAAATCTATATTCTTTATCATTAACTAATAAGGAACAAAAAAAGCCTTTAAAAATTATACCTAAGAAGGGAATATTAGCAGCCGAAAAGGCAATTTTTACTTTTGAATCTCTAAAATTATTGCATTGAAGCCATATGTATTCACTTGGAAAAGATTTCCCCCAATCCTTTTCCATATACCCAAAACCATCATTTAAATCGAGAATTTTATTATTTATGATTAAACTACCTAAAACTTTATGATTCATACTTATTATATGATGATTGCATTCCATTTTTGGAATATAACTAAAAAATCCCATTATATTTGGATTAAATAAAGAAACATTTAAAGGTTCTAAATTTTCAAAAGTAAGGGTTCCTTTTACTTTTATTTGAGAATTTTCAAGGTTGATATTGATACTTTTTCCCCTAAAAGTTGATTGGCTTATCTGAATTGAAAATGGAGAATTCTGGTATGAAAATTCGGACAAATCATATTTAAAATAGAAAGAAGATAGTTTTTTATTTTCATTACAAATAATATATTGTATAAAACAATGAGGATCTACCTTGTTATAACTTATTCCTGGAATAAAACTTATTGTATAATTGGCATCTTTAGTAACTTGTTTATAATACCAACCTTCAAAATATCTTCTATATGTAAAATTATTCTTCCCTTGAAAAAAAATCTTATTATAATGTTTATTCAATAAAAATCTCCTTTATAATGGAAACTAACGATGAACATTATAACATAAAAATAATAACGCAAAGAATTAATATTTCTTTTTGTCCAAATCAGAAACTAATTTTTCCAAATCTTTTTTGGTTTGTATCTTTGGAATTTCATATAGGCTCCAATTTTCAATATGTCTAACAGTTTTTCCTGGTTTTATTTTATAAAGTTGACTTACTGTTTCTAATTCCAAAAAAGATTCATTACAAAAAGACTCACAGGAAGACCCATAATCGCTATATTCCTTTTCCAAATCCATTTCAAAACGTAAAACAAATAATTGATTTCTTTTTATGTAGGCCATCCAACCTCTATCGTTTGAAAATCCCATTTTCCACCAATCTTTATTATTTATATCCTGTGTAATGGTAAGAAAATCTTCAAAATAAACTATTCGCTTATCGTTTGCTTTTGTCCAAGGCCAAAAGGTCAAAGCTTGATTGGGTAAATAATGTGTATCTCTTTTTGAAAAGGGAATAATTCCAATCCCATTAGCAGCTAAAGTAGTAACTCCCCAAGCTGTACATTCAATCTCCCATACATTGTGATTAGTCAGAAAATGCTCTGTTATAATTTTATTATCATCAATATGCAAAATCATTTTCTTTTCAATTCTAGACTTTTTTTCAGTTTCTTGTAAAAGTATTAGACCATCTTTAGTTTTTTTTAGCTTTATGGGTTTATTGTCCGGTTCCTCTGGCCTATTACCAACTTGAGGGCCATGCCACAATCGATGTCCTCCATAAATATGAAAAACATCTTCATCGCTTAGTCCATCAAATTCATGTTCTTCATACATTAAATTTTTTTTGCCTTTCAAAGACAAATAGGAAATACGAGGTCCAATAATCCTTGGAATAATTATTTCAATTTTATCAGTTTCTATTTTACAACTATCCTTCCAGCCTCTAAATTCAACATTACTAAATTTTAATAGACTCATTTATTCCCCTTATCCTTTTTTAGCAATACTTTGCAGTAGTCTTTCATTTTATTGATTGCAGATTCTATTCCTACAGAACGTGTTGAAGTAAAATGCTTTTGAAATAGGTTATGAAACAAGATGCAATGAAATAAAGAATATAGTTTTCCGAAATAGCGTAGTATTGTTTTGCGGGTATGAAGGTTATCAAAGCGGAAGTTGTATTTCCATACATAATGCCGATCGTGCTTTTGTACATGATATTTACTACGAAAATTTAATATTTGAAAATGCTCAAGAAAAATTTGTTGATTTTAAAATTTTTGATTCTAAATACTCTTTTGATAAAACAAGAGGAAAAATTAAGGATATTTATTTTAAGAATATAAAATTATAAGGAAAAGTCTTTCCCGTATCCATAATCAGTGGATATGAAACAAGAGATGAACTTTCAAAGCCTGATAATATTAATTTTAACAATGTTATAATTAACAACAAAAAAATATTATCAACAAATGATTTAAGAATGGTGGCCTCAATATTTGATTCCATAAACTTCAAGTAAAAAAATAGGGGCGAAATCGCCCCCTTAAATTAAACTTTCCTTATGTTAATTACTTTTAACTAATACAATAGGTGTTGATTTATAACCAATTCCCATTCTATCAATTCCTAAATTAATCAATTCAAAGAAATGTTTTTGATCTCTAATTCCTCCAGCACCTTTTATTTTACATCTTCCATTAGCAGCTTTCATCATAGTTTTAATTACTTCTGTTGTAGCTCCTACTCTATCCCCACCGGTATAAAATCCAGTTGATGTTTTTACAAAATCTGCACCTGCTTTAATAGCTACATCAGTAGCTTTAGCGACCTCTTCTAAAGTCAAAGAATCTGTTTCAAAAATTACTTTAAGTTTTGAATTATACTTATGAGCTACTTCGGCCACCGCTGAAATATCTTTTTCTACATCATTCCATTTTCCACTTTTAATCCAGCCATAATTAGAAACAATATCTAAATCTTCAACATCACCTTCCCTGCAAATAATTTCTGCCTGTTTCACTTTACTTTCTGTACTTGAACAACCGAAAGGAAAATCACAGACTACACAAATTCCTGTGTTTGTACCTTTACATAATTCTCTTGCAATATTTATGGATGCAGGATTAATACAAACTGTTTTACAGCCAAAATCGATTCCTTCTTGAATATATTTACGAATTTCTTCTTCTGTAAACTCTGGCTTCAATACGGATTGGTCAATATATGATGCTAATTCCTTTGATGTCATTTGCTCAGCTTTTTTTAATAATTTCATAATTTCTCCTTATCAAATGTATATAATGTATCATACAATTAATATATTTGAAATACATATAATTTGCAAGCGTTTTTAAAGGTTTAATTTTCGAGAGAAGTCTATACGATTTCTACCCTTATTAGAATTTGCAAAAAGATCAATCTTGAATTCACATTTATCGGCTCTTGTTATTGAATAAGTAAATTCATAAGGAATCCCATTTAAAAGCTTACTAATTCGTTCAATTCGATAGCCAACCATATTTTTTTCATTAGTTTGTAATTGACTTGCTAGTTTTTTATTCAAAAGAATGGCTTCTATCTTTTCCGTTGCGTGATCAAGTTTTAAGGAATAACTATTTTTCAAAGTATCGTATAAAGATAAGAACGAAAAATCAATCTCCTCAATTCCTGGAACCAAAAAATAAGGAATATATGTGTTTTCCTTTAATAGCGGTATACCATTTGCACACCGTAAACGTTCTAAAAAAAACACATTTTTAGAAGTTTCAGGAAGTTGTAGTATTTTAGAAATGGTTGAATTTGCCAGTATTTTCTTACAATTTAATACTTCTGATGATGGTTTAAAATTATTGCTTTTTATGCTTTCTGTAAAGTTATAAAGATAATTAATATTTCTTTCTATTTTTTTTTCAGCAATAAAAGTTCCTCTACCTCTATAACGAAACATTAGTCCTTCATCTACTATTTGACTTAAGGCCTGCCTTACTGTTGTTCTACTTATATTTAAAGCTTCACATAATTCATTTTCAGTAAGCATCTTTTCGCCGGGTTTTAATACACCTGCTTGTATTTGGATTTCTATATAAGAAGCCAATTGGGAATATAAAGGTACATTATTAATTTTGGAAAACTCAAAAGTTTTTTTAAAATAATCTAAGGTTAACACAAATATCACTCCTATAAAGCTCTAAGTCGAAAAGTATGATACATAACATACTTTCTTTATAATAAAATAAGAAAGATAAAAAGTATAGCAAACTCGCTTTTAATAAAGTAAAAGTGAGTTTATATGATAGGTCTATTTTCTCCTATAAAATTTTAGAAGCAAACAAGTCTTTTTGTTTTATAGCAATAAGAAAATGTGGATGCCCAAAAACAAGTTGTACAGCTCCCTTTTTTTTTCCAATTGGAATCATACTAATTGTTTTTCTCGGTTTATAAGTTTTTAACTTTGCATCAGGATTAATTATTAAACTATTTATATTCTTTTCCATTAAATGAGCATGCTTTAATGCAAAAGCTCCTAACTTTATTTCAGGAATATCGGCAATATCTCCAATGGCAAAAATATCATTTCGTCCTATAACTCGAAAGGTATTATCAACTTTAATAAACCCTTTTTCAGTTTTTGTAATTCCTGAATCTTCATTTATCCAATCACTGTCAATGCTCATACCTATTGCTTGATACACTAAATCAGATTCAAATAAATTTCCCTTAGCATCAACCCATTTACCTTCCTTTTCAGTTAAAATTGTATTATTTAGTATTTTAACCCCAATAGCCTCAAGTAATTTGACTGCATGCCTACTAGTTTTTTCATCTAACCCACCCAAAATTCTACTTCCAGCATTAACTAGGGTTATCCTTTTATCGTTCCAGTGGTAAGCAATTTCTCCAGCTAACTCTACGCCAACCGATCCACCACCAATTATTATAATAGAATTGGCGTTTTTAAGTTTGTTTGCTTCATAAACAACTTCTTTCTGACGCGCTTTCATATTGATTTCTGAGCTTTTCAAGTATGCCCAATTTGGAAATTTTGATCCTGTGGAAATTACAAGAAAATCAAAATCTAAAGCTAGTCCATCTTCAAGTAAAAGCTTTTTTTCTTTTATCCCAATCGCTTTTTTCTTGATATGTTTAACTTGAGGAATTAACTGTGAAAATTTCCTTCTAATTAATGGCGAAAAAGTCTTTGGTTCAACTAATGCGCGTAACTGTGCAAATGGTGCTTCAAGATATTCTTTAGGTTCAACTAATATTACTTCCAGATTTCTATTTTCTTCAAGAGCTGAAGAAAGTGTCTTACCAGCAACTCCACCGCCAACTATTACAATTCTCTTCATTGCAAATCCTCCATTAATTTGTTAATAATTGAATAATTTTTTTTTAATTTATTAAACTCTATTACTCAAATAATGATAGCCTTAGTATATAGTACAGTCAAGTAAATTATTTATAGACAAACAATAATAAGAAATAACAAAAGACGGATAAACTTAAAAAATTTAGTTTTAAGTATTTTGTTTACATTAAGTATTTAGCAAACCCAACAAAATGAAAAATGGTACCAGCTAGGACAAAGATGTGCCATATTGCATGAAAATGGGGGAGTTTTTTTAATGAATAGAATACCACGCCCACAGTATAAAAAATCCCACCATAAAGAATAAAAGTAAGTAAACCAGAAGGTAATTGAGTTATTACATCGTTCCAGAAGAAAACAATAAACCAACCCATCAAAACATATAAAAAACTATGAAGTGGCTTCAATCTTCCTAGAAAAAATAAGGAAAATATAATTCCAAATAGGGCTATAATCCAAATCAAGATACAAACTAAATTTGCTTTTGAAGAATTCACATAAAGTAAAACCGGAGTATAAGTTCCTGCAATTAGCAGATAAATATTGCTATGATCTAATACTCTAAAAAACCTTTTAGCATCCCCAACAGGAAGATAATGATAAAGTGTTGAGGCAGAATATAATAAAATCATTGTTAAACAATAAATTAATAGCCCAATCTTAATGGGCAAAGTTTCAATTATGCTTAGTTTTAAAATAATATAAAACAACGAAATTAACGAAAATAATACTCCAATTAAATGTGTCCAAGTATTTTCTTTTTCTGACTCTGGGTGCTCTAAAAAGGGAAGTTCTATTTTCCTTTTAAGCCAACTATCATTTTTTCTCATAGTACATGTTTAAAGTAATTTGCAATTATTCACAACAACTTTGAAGGAAAAATATTAAATCATTTAAGAAATTGCTTTCTTTGAAGCAAATACTCATCATAGTGATCAAGAATATAATTCACAAAAAAATTCGTTCCAAGCATATAAATAGGTTGCTTTTCAAGTATTTCTAAAGTTTTAAAAGGGGTTCGGTAACTCATATTATCTACTAATTTTGAATAAAGATACCGGAAAATTATTGATCTAAAATCATTAGCAACTTTTCCATAAAGAACAACTTCTTCAAGCCTGAGAAATATGCAAATATTAGCTAGTATTGGAGCAAAACCCTCTAAGGAATTTTCAATCACTTTTACCGCCTCTATTCTCATATCTTTTACATCCTGAACTAGATTTTCATAGTCTTTACCATAATCTCTGCATAACGCATCTTTACCAAGATAAAAAACCAAACAATTACTTCCATGGCTTTTACTATTTCTTATTTCCTTAGGATTATGAATTTTCATATAACCAATTTCACCAAGATAACTTGAAGAAGGGAAAACCTGATTTTCAATTATCAAGGAAGAACCAATTTCGGAATCTAACTTTATAACAATTGAATTTCCTGAACTCTTCTTTTTTAAATTTGTACAATAAGCAAAAAGATTAACATCATTTCGTATAAAAAAGGGGGTTTTCAAAAGAGCCAGTTTTTCTTTTAAATCAGGAACACTTACTTTAAAAGTCTCAAAATTGAAAACTGTTCCATTTTTTTCTTCAACTACTCCTTCCACGCTTATAATGATTCCCATAATTCTTTTGCTTATTTGTAATGATAGATTGAGAAATTCCTCAATTCTAGTTTTTAATTCAGAAACTAAATTTAATGAAGGTAAAAAAGAATCCTCTCTAAAAACTTTATTATCCAATGACGAAAGCCAAAGATTTACTACATTTAATTTCATTTCAACCGAAATAACATAAAAATTTCCATAGTTAAGATAAAGCCCAACTGGATTTCTTCCCTTAGAATTATTTTGTAAATTCCTTTCAATAATTAATTTATGTTTACCCATCTCTTTGACAAGATTTGTCACAGTTTGAGAAGCTAATCGCGTTCTTCTTGCAACTTCACTACGGCATATCCCAGGCTCATTTTTTATAACTCTAATAATACTAAGATTATTCTTTTGTTTCATCAAATCAAAACTTGTCAAATACTCCTCCAAAAAAATTATTCCTCAATTATCAAAAAATTAGGAACTGGACGTTCAATTTCTAAATTGTTATCAGCATCTCTATCGCAAATCCTGAGTTTCTTAGTCCCATCTACAACTAACTGAGAAGACCCACCACCATCAAGATTAACTAAATAATCCAAATCTAAAGAACACCCAAAATCAGTAAATTCTTTAAGCGAAACTCCAGCACTTTCCATCCCACTGGAATTATCGATTTTACTAGGTCCCTCAGCCCAAATCAATAGGGGTAATCCATCTTTTACTCCCAATGCTATTCTAGCAGCTCTTCCTTTTTCAAAGCTTAAAGGATAAGAAGTTGGAGGGAAAGCAATAGTGTCTTTATCTGGATCAAAAAATGGAGTTTCTAAGCTTTTCATACAGTCTTTCTTATTAATGAGAATTGGCCCAATTTGGATAGCAAATTTAATATTCTCAAAACCAGAATAACTTACATTTAAATCTTTTAAGTTAACCTCACCTTTAATTTGAAGTACAAAGCCAGCCATAGGGAGCCTAGAGTTCCCTCCCTTATGGATAGCAACCACTTTTCTTCCTGAAATAACAATATCAGTAACATCCCCCGCTTTAGAAAATAAAGAGGAAGGTCTTTCAAAAATTCTTGAATTTTGACTTGTATAAGTTTTCCCATCTAAATAAATTTTTAACTTTGAAACTTCTGGGGTAACAATTGAAATATTATTATTATCATCTAAAAAAAAAGCCTTTCTATGCAAAGCAGGAGGAAGAATTATTTCCCCATCTTTAACCAGCAATCCATACCCTGTTCCAAAGCTATCATAAGGAGAATCTTTATCAGTGGGATCCATCAAGAAAAAATTAGAATTACAAAAATTCTTTTCCCCACTTTGACTAGCATAACCAAGACTTGAAGAAACTGGAATAAAATAAGTGTCTTTTCCTTTTCCAATCGAGATTTCCAACAATTGAGAATTCTTCATTCCTTTTATTATGCTCTCTAAGCTTTTATTTTTACAACTAATGTTATTTCCGTCAAAGTTTAAATTTCCTTTTTTAAACTCCTGCTCCATCCATTGAGTTAGCAATAGCTGTTTATCAAAAAAAATACCTTCTTCAGTTTCTTTTGGTAAAACAAGCTCCCCCTTTTCCGGAAAATGATAAAAAATAATTCTTTTAAAAAGAGAAGGGTCTTTAACCATTATATTGGCTTCATAAAGTCTTTTTATTCCCCAAACACTCTTTTTGATAAATTTACTTTCACCAAAATTTAGTTGGTTAAATGAAAACTCACTTACTATTTCATACCGCTGTAACTTTCCATCGGAATGTTTTAGACTTAATATTTGACTTTTCATTATTATCCCTTGATACCTGAATTCATTGTATTTTCTATTATATACCTTTGACAAAAAATGAAAAGTAAAATTAATGGAAGTATTGACAATACACTACCTGCTAAAAGCAAATTCCATTTTGATGAATACTGACTTTGAAACTGCGTAAGAGCTAGTGTAACTGTCTGTAGCTTTTCTCTGGATAAGTAGAGCATAGGACGCAATAAATCATTCCAGTTATTCATAAAGGCAATAATAAACAAAGTTGCCATAGATGCAGTAGCTTGGGGTAAATATATTCTTCTGTACATTCCCCATGCATCAACACCATCAATTATAGCAGCATCAAACAGGGCATTTGGTATATCTGCAAAGAATTCCCTTAATAAAAAAGTCCCAAAAGAACCCACCAGAAAGGATGGAATAATTAAAGGTAGGAATGTATCAAGCCATCCCAATTTTAACATTATAAAATATTCAGGAATAATGGTGACCTGAACTGGAATCATCAAAGTAACCAATAGTAATGAGAAAATTAAATTTTTTCCTTTAAATTCCATTTTTGCAAAAGCAAATCCTGAAAGAGAACAAACAAACAACTGACCAAAACCTGCAAAAAAACATATTATTAAACTATTTAAAATATATCTACCAAAACTGTATTGATTGAAAACCATTGAATAGTTTGAAAAAGCTTTATTTGTAAAAAGTAAATCTGGGATTAAGGAAGGTGGTGTTTTAAAAATATTCTCGGGAGAATTAAAAGAACTCGAAAGCATCCATAAAAATGGGAACAAGGCAATTATTGAAACTAAGATTATTAAAATCATTCTAAATGGATGTTTATTTTTTTTTATTGACATATTTACCTTCCCTTAGTTTAATGGCTTTGCCCAACGACTTCGAACTTGAAAATTTAGTATTGTTAAAACACCAACAACCAAAAACAAAACATAGGCAATTGCTGCTGCATAACCAACTCTATAATGAACAAACGCATTCAAATACACGTCGTAAACCAAAGTATTCGAAGCATTTTGCGGCCCACCTTTGGTCATTGAATAAATTAATTCAAAGTTCTTGAAGGAATCAATAATGGTAATTGTCAAAACAAAAAATACTGTTGGTGATAGCATTGGAAGAGTAATTCTGAAAAATTTTTGTGCGCTACTTGCCCCATCCACAGTTGCAGCCTCAAGAGCATCTCTTGGAATACTTTGTAAGCCGGCTAAAAACAAAATCATATAGTATCCACTCATCTTCCATACTTGAACAGTGGCAACTGAACGTAAAGCAAGTTTGGGATCAGTCAACCAATAAGGAGAAGTTTCCATAAATTTTTCCAAGAAAACACTTAGAATTCCAAAGCGTGGCCCAAGGATCCAGTTCCACACAATACCTACAGCTACAGCAGAAGTAACTACTGGAAGATAAATAATAGCTCTAAAAGCTCCAATACCCTTCATTTTTATATTCACTAAAACTGCTAAACCTAAACCTAAAACCATTGATCCAATAACATAAATCAATGAAAATTCAAAAGTATTCCCAATAATTTCAAAAAATGATTTAGTAGTAAAAGCTTCTATATAATTTGAAAATCCAATCCACTGTGGCTTTCCTAGCAACGACCAACGGGTAAAGCTTAAAAATAAAGCCGCAAAAATTGGAATCAACCTAAAAATTAGCAATCCCAAAACAGTAGGCAGAATAAAAAGCCATGGGGTGTATTTCTTATACCAATTGACTTTGTTTAAATTCATTAAAAGCTCCTTTAAATTGGTCGGCCCTTAAGGGCCAACCAAAATACCATTATTGATAATAACGCATAAATACTTTATTCAAAACCTCCGGACATTCAGCCATGGCAGCATCAAAAGTCATTGTGCCATTTAATACAGCATCAATATAGCCATTAAAACCTAAGCTTTCAGCAGCTCCATAACCACGCCATTCACTCCAGCCTTTTGTAAAGGAAGTTCTCATTGGTGAGCCTGCTTGATCTTTCAAAACTGAAATTTCAATAGGGAGCTTTGAGGTATCTTCAAAAGCTTCTGATTCTGTTAAAGGAATATAAGTAGGAATTTTTCCAGCCATATAATTATCCATTGTAAGACCTTCTCCCGCTACATATTTAGCAAATTTCCAAGCCATTTCAGGATTCTTTGTATTCTTTGCAATTGCATAGAAGTCATTCCATCCATATACCTTTGGAGTTTGAGTGTCAGGTCCCCCAGGAACCATTGAAATCCCCCAATTCATTGTATCGGGAGCTGTTAACCTGTTATTATCAATATTCCAAGAACCATCAACCCACATTGCTGCAATTCCATTAGGGAAAACATCCTGTTGTCTTAAAGCACTCATTTCCTGTGGCATTGGGGCACTATGATCAATTACCACCATATTAACCAGCATTTTCAAAGCGTTAATCGCATTTGCATCTGGTTCGAAAAGCATTGTTTCACGATTTATTAGATTTCCGTCATTTGCATATATCCAAGGTTCAATATGTGCATATCTTCCATAAAACCAGAAACCATATTGATCTGTTTTTCCATCTCCATCTTTATCAACGGTTAGTTTTTTAGCAGCTTTGGTAAAATCATCCCAAGTCCAATCAGAATTTGGATATTCTAAATTAGCAGCATCAAAATAATCCTTATTAAAGAACAAAGGAGTAGTTACCAAAGCAAAAGGAATAGCAAAGTAGTGTTGTCCTCCAGAAATCTCTTTTCCTCCATCAAGTAAGGTAGGATAAAAATTCTTAATTGATTCATCGCCTTCTATTAAAGAATCCAAATTGTATAGCAAATCAAGAGAAGCCCATTCCTCTAAATAACCTGAACTCATACAAAAAACATCAGGTAATTTATTCTGCTGAGATTGGATTTTGATTTTTGTCCAATATTCAGTGGTACTAATAATTGTGTTGTTAATTGTAACGTTTGGATTTTGTGCTTCAAAATCAGCAATAATTTTGGCATTAATGTCTTTAAGATCTGCATCCCAAGTCCACCATTCTAAGGTAACAGGTCCACTAGAAGCCTCTTTTTCTGCTTGAGCAAAAGCAAAAAACATTACAAAGACTAATAAAACAACTAAAAATAATGATTTTTTCATAATCTCTCCTTTTATTCCATTTATTGGAATAATTAAATTCATCATTTAACTATAAATATAAGGTAATATTCAAGTTATAACTCTTATTAATTTTACTACTGATTCGCAATTAGTCAATATAATACAGGCATTTATATTAAATTTTATTGAAAAACGCCTAAACGATAAAATTCATAAAAAAACGAAAAAAATTAGATTTACCCTTAAAAAACGGAAAATATTATAAAAATTATTGTGGATTCTATTAATTTTTTGTTTAATCCATTTATTGGAATTATTCCTAAACAGTTATATTATTTATTGTAAATTTTAATAAGGAAGGTAATATTAGGATGTTAATTTATCGATATAATTATTTATTATAGTAGATTTTAACTAATTTTTTTCAAAAAATATCAATAAATGCAATTTTTCTTGCAATATTTCATTAGAACTAAATCCTTTGCCAGTTGGCAATTAATTATTTAATTTTTTTTTAATTTTTTTTACTATTAGCTATTGCCTTTTTTTAGCAAATTATTTATATTCCAATTATAAAATATCGATAAGAAAATACTTATTAAGGAGTAACACAATATGGCAAGATTTACAATTCCAAGAGATTTGTATCACGGAGAAGGTTCACTAGAACAACTTAAAAACCTTAAGGGAAAAAAAGCAATGGTAGTTTCCGGCGGTTCAAGTATGAAACGTTTCGGTTTTCTCGATGAAGTAGTAAACAATCTTAAAGAAGCAGGAATGGAAGTACAACTTTTTGAAGGTGTTGAACCAGATCCAAGTGTAACCACCGTTAAAAAAGGCGCAAAGGCAATGATAGCTTTCCAACCAGATTGGATTGTAGCAATTGGTGGTGGATCTCCAATTGACGCTGCTAAAGCAATGTGGGCTTTTTATGAATATCCAGAAATTACTTTTGAATCTTTGACTATTCCCTTTAACTTCCCAGAATTAAGAAAAAAAGCTCATTTTTGTGCTATTCCATCAACAAGTGGAACTGCAACTGAAGTAACAGCTTTTTCAGTAATTACAGATTATGATGCAGGTATTAAATACCCATTGGCTGACTTTAATATAACTCCAGATATAGCAATCATTGATCCAAGAATTGCTCAGACAATGCCTAAAAAGCTGGTAGCTTTCACAGGTATGGATGCAATGACACATGCAATTGAAGCTTATGTTTCAACTCTTCATTGTGATTATACTGATGCACTCGCTCTTCATGCAATTAAAATGATAAGCAAATATCTTCTTAATTCTTATGAAGGAGATAAAGAAGCAAGAGAAAGAATGCATAATGCTCAGTGTTTAGCTGGAATGGCTTTCAGTAGCGCTTTATTAGGTATTGTTCACTCAATGGCTCATAAAACAGGAGCAGCTTATTCTGGTGGACATATTGTTCATGGATGTGCTAATGCAATGTATCTTCCAAAGGTAATTAAATTCAATG
>Ga0265294_10002671_pt1 | contig 23267 bp, 29 predicted proteins | sample MunlanPumphouse3_FD_192504 | JGI IMG/M metagenome (GOLD analysis project Ga0265294, IMG submission 192504) | Groundwater microbial communities from a municipal landfill in Southern Ontario, Canada - Pumphouse #3 | ecosystem: Environmental > Aquatic > Deep subsurface > Groundwater | place... | reverse complement strand
TCACTTCCCCAATGGCGTTCTTTAAAATATTGGCAAAAGAATCACCTGAAACGGCATTTGTATCTTGGGCTAAGGGTGTTTTACCTAAGCCTAAATTATTGGAAATTTCTGAAATATTCACTTACAAACTCCTTGGTTTAGTTGTTGGCTGCATCTTGAATGGTTAAATCAGCCAAAAGTGCATCAATCTTATCTGAATTGTGTTTAAACTCTAACTCTTCTCTTTTATTGTCCAAACTAAAAAAGATAATTATCAAAGACAACATAATATTGGAAACCCCTTTAAGCACAACCGTTACAGCAAGCACACCAAACAGCATCTCTAAAGGAGTAAACAAATCAGAATTAATCACAAAAAATATTAATGTAGCAAAAAAACCTGTCGCAATATACAGTCTTAATACGCCACTGTTAAGTACACCTTGGGAAAACTTTTCGACTACCAAGATAAACCTCTGCTTGTACAATAATAAAGTGTGAATCTACCAATTGAAACTGCTTTCATTCTTACCCTGATGTATATTTTTAAGTAACGTATTTGTAACTTCTTTTAATTCACGTGTTACCACATCTTCACCAAATTCACACGCAAACAATTTTCGTAATCTGCTGGTTGTTGAAATTGTACTGGATGTCGATACATTACCTATATATTTTAACATAAAATTAGAATTTAGCCTATTTTTCAGTGCTAAATTTTCCAAAGATTTTGAAATCGTATCCCCAATTTTGTGGGTTTTCGTATGATTAAAGCATAACATAAGCGAATCTTTATCTTTGGAAAGCATTTTCATCAAAGCATACACATCTGTTAATGCACTGGGATCAGTGGTTGTTAAAGCCAAAATATTGTCTGAAATTTTCAAAAATTCTTGAACATAATCGTTTAATCCAGCACCCGTATCCACTAAAACAAAATCAAACAAATTCAGATTTAAAGTATCTTCAACAATACGAGAAAGAACAAATGAGTTGGAGTGATTGGAGTAGGCGTATCCACTTTGACCTGCGAGTAAAAAAACATTCTCATAGGGAGTTTTTAAAATAATATCTTCTAAAGAAGCTTTGGCATCAATATAATCAAAAATAGTATATTGAGGTCGTACATTTAACAACACTTGCATATTCGCCAATCCAATGTCTGCATCAATTATGGCAATTTTATATCCTCGTAAAGAGAGTAAATAGGCAATATTTGCCGTAAATGTTGACTTTCCAACGCCTCCTTTTCCCGACGTAATGGTCAGTAATTTGCTTCGGGAGTGACTTCGTACAAAAGGCGTTCTATTGGTTAAATTAACAAGTTTTGAAGCTTGTTCAGAAATGGAATTAAACAAAAATTATACCCTTTGACACGTTCTGTTCATAAAACAATCAATTAAAAAAGTAGAATCAGCCACAATCAAATCATCCGGTACATTTTGTCCAATTGAAAAATAGGTAATCGATTTTTTAGTTTTATGGGCAAAAGAGACCAAATTTCCGAAACTTCTTGTTTCATCAAGCTTAGTAAAGGTTAAATAGTTAATGTTCAATCGTGAATAATTGGTATAAATCTCTTGTAAATCACTGTGTTTGACATTGGCAGGTAATACCAATGTTTTTTCAATAGGCAGTTCATCGACTTTAATTTGATACTCATTAATCAGTTCAATTTTATCCACATCGTATTGACTGCTTCCTGCGGTGTCAATAAAAATATAGTTACAATCTTTAAGTCGTAAAAGTGCTTCGACCAAATCTTCTGGTTTTTTAACCACTTCTAAAGGGAGTCGCATGATATTGGTATACGCTTGTAATTGCTCAATAGCTCCCACTCTAAAAGAATCAAGAGTGACTATTCCTACTTTATAATTTGCACTCATTTTATAGGCATATCGAGCTGCCAGTTTGGCAATAGTGGTTGTTTTTCCCACACCCGTTGGTCCTACCATCATGATAATTTTTCGTTGATGTTTGCGTAAAGGTTCTTCATGTTTTATGGGAATAATGCGTCGTAAAATAAGTTTAAAGAAATCATTGATTTTTTTAGGGTTGGACTTCATGGCAATAGGCAATTGTTTAATCGTTTTTTTCATGATGGTGTAGGTCATCTCTTGGTCAAACTCATTTTGTTCAAACAACGAATAAATGTCAATAAATTCAGGAGGTATGGTTAAATCATAGAGTTGGCTTTTAGGATCCCAAAGCGATTTTTGAACTTGTTGAATGGCTTCTTGCATTTTAAGAATTTCTTCTCTGAAATCATAAAATTGTGCTTTAACTTGGGTACCACTTTTTAAATCTTTTGCAACAATTTTTCGCTTAAAGGTTTGTTCTCTTCTCTCATTTTCATTCTCAATAGCAACAATAACTTCATACATATTTTTGCCATTATCATAAGCATCTGAAATCTTTTTCGTTGAGATTACATACGCATTTTCACCACACTCTTTTTGTGCATTTTGCAGTGCGATACTAGGAGTTTCTCCTAAAAAAGAGAGCATATTCATTCTATTTTTCCATCTTTATATATTTTTTCTATCGAGCCATCTTGTTTTTTTATCCGTATAAACTTATCGTTTTCATAAATAATTTTACCTTCTTGTTCAATTTGCAATATTCCAAAATCAAAGAGTACAGATTCTCTTTCATATTTTATAACATCATTCATGCAGACAATTGAATCTTTAAAAAGATAATGTGAAGCAGTAAAAGCATCATTTTCTAAATCTTGTAAGCTCAAAGGAGTACAATCCTTACTTAATGTATCCACTTGTTTGACACGTAAATTCTCTTTTTGGATTTTTTCTCTAAATTTGACATCTTTAATCACCGTTAAAACATCATAAGAGAAAAGCGATGAGCAAAGTATCAGCGAAAGTAATATTATTTTGCCATTAAAATCAAGCTTTAATTTCAAAAATATTGCCTCCACTTCGTTCGGTTAATTCATCTACAATCTCTTTATACATCTGTTTTACAGGTAAAACAATAGAGGCTAATTTTCCATTTAAAGCATATAACTCTCGTAATTCATCTTCTAAATTATTCACAATCGTTCGGTACATATTAACATCGACGCCATTTTTAACCGCCTTAACCAATTCTTGATTTAATTCATTTTTTAAATTAACAATATCATCCATATACTCTTGTTTCCGGTCATTTCTCTCTAAAAGTTTTTCATGATTGGCTAATTTGATGTCTTCAATATCATCTTTTATAGCTTGTTTAAGGTTTTCAATGGTCATGAGCATTTTATTAACGGTAGTTTCAATCATTTGTTATTCTCACTTAAAAATTTATATAACATATCGCTGATACCAAAAGTTCCACTGGCATTTTTTGAAAGCGCTTCAGTATACAGTCCTTTAATAATTTCAGAACCCGTACCCTCACCTGCTAATTTACTCTCTTTTAAAGAAACATCTAAAAATTGTTGCGTAAAAAATGACTCGAAATCATTGCATACATTTCGTAAATTTTCATCCTGCATATTCTTAGTTTTTAACTGCTTAAGTGCACTGTCATCGTATTTTGTTGTATTAACAAAGGTTGTATCAACATTTATCATTCTTCAATCCTATCGAAGAAGTTCTCTTCTTCTAAAATATCTTTATTGCCTTGATGCGCGTAAAATCGCATTTCAACTCTTCTGTTATCATTTGCATTATCACTTTTAGGTGCATACGATGCAAATGCAGAGACTTTTAATTGAGATGGATCAATCCTATTTTTAATCAACTCTTTCACCACACCTACGGCTCTTAAAGCCGATAAATCCCAATTGTCTCTTGGAATTTTATCGCTGGTATAGCTGTTTCTTGACGTATGCCCCATAATTTCAATGTTGTAAATATTGGGCATTGTTCTTACTACTCGTGCAATTTTCCGAATAAAATCTTTGGCGGCAGGTTTAGTAAGATTGTACTCTCCTTCTTCAAACATCACAGTTGTAGGAATATCCAATACAAACTCATTTTTACCTTGAACCAACTGAATGGTTTCAAACGTTTCGAGTGTTTCATTGGCAACTTTTACAATTTCTATGACTTCTTCAACAATTTCTTGATTATCACTGGAGTCTTGACTTTCTCTTGTTTCTGCAACCACAGGACTTTCTGAGTGCTTTTCGGTATGATCAACCACCGTATCATTATCCGATAAAAATCCCATGGCCTTTTTCATGATTTCAAAATACTCTTCCACTTTCTTTTTATCCATAACTGCCATGGACAAAAGCAAAATAAAAAAAGTCAGTAACAAAGACATTAAGTCACCAAATTGTACTAACCATCCGGGAAGACATTTTGGACACTCAGGACAATTATTTTTTGCCATAGTCTACTCTAAAACATTAACTAAAGCTGCATTGAGCCTCATTTTAATATTACCAATAGATTCCTCTGCTGCAATCATTGAAGCCCCAATGATGATTAAATCACATGCGGTCACTTCAATAGCATGTTTTGTGCTCAGTTTGTTTTCAATAATTCCAGCAAAAATAGTCCCAATGAGTGCCCCATATAAGGTCGTAATTAATGCCACTGCCATAGCTGGACCAACTGCTGCTGGGTCAGATAAGTTAGCCAACATTGCAACAAGTCCAACAAGTGTTCCAATCATTCCCATTGAACCTGCAACGCCACCAATATTTCCAAACATTCTAATCATAACAGAGTGTCTTTTTTCCATATATTCAAGCTTTGTTTCCATTAAAGGCACCAAAACATCTGTTTTAACCCCATCAACAATTAATTGAAAGGCTTCTTTAAAAAATGGGTTTTGCTCCTCTAAAACTTTTTGTTCCACATGCATAACACCATGTTTTTTAATCTCAGTGGCATAAAAAATTATTTTTTCAACCAACTCAGGCAACTCTTCTACTTTAACTTTATTCATAGAGACTTTTAAAGCGGCTGTCATTCGTTTTAAATCAGCACCATCAAACTGTCCAACAGTAACTGAAATAGTTCCTCCCACTACAATTAATACCGAAGGAATATCAATATAAGGACCAAGACCAACGCCTCCAAGTGCGATGGCTAAAAATACAAACGACCATGCAGCTATTAAACCAATGACAGTTGTTTTATCCATACTATTTACCTAAGCCAATATGAGATAATCGAGATTGCTCACTGCCTATTTTTTTAATTTTTAACCCAAACTTTCCTTCAACAATAACGGCTTCACCCTCACCTATTTTAATCCCATTAACTAAAATTTCTAAAGGTTCATTGACCATTTGTTCTAACTCAATGATTTCGCCAATATCCCATCTTAGAATATCTTTTAATAAAAAATTCTTACTTCCTAATCGGACACTCAGTTTTAATTTAATATCAAAAAGCAGTTTCAGATTCGTAATGGAATCTTCCCCCAACAATGAAAGTAAACCCGAAACCTCATCGTTTACAACAGGCATCGCTCTACTGCTTGAAGAAGGCGATGAAGAAGCACTGCTTTGGGAAGCCAAAACAGAACCGGTTTCTGCTTCTACTCCACTCATGGCATAAATGTAAGGAAGAAAAAGGGTATCAAATGCAATTAATACGGGCAAAATCTCATTGTCCATATTAATAGCAATATTATACACATGCTCTTGCGCTTTTAATTTATCTCCTGCAACAATTTCGCTGCCTTTTGACTCAAATTTAACACTGCCTAAATCAGCATAACCTTGGGCATTAACCGAAGTGGTTATACTTCCACAAATGTTTGAAATGATTTCATTCACAGCATCCGCGACTTCATCATCAATATGCTCTTTTAATTCACCCATTCCTCCGAGCATAAAATACTCAAATTTTGACGCCGTAATTGTAGGAATAAAAAACTTCCAAGTTGAACTTAAATTTTTAAACTCAAATTTAATACCCACTTCAATCGATTGACTTGTTTCATATTCACTGACATCAGCTTTTGAAACACTCTGCACAGAAGTTTTTTTAGATAATAACTGTTCAAGAGTATTTGCTAACTCTTCTTTTATAATATTAGATAAATCCGATGCCAAAAATTAACCTTTTTTGTTATTTACTTACGTGTTCTTCCATCATTTGAAGTAATTGAGCTTTCATTTTCATCATATCCTCAGTTGGATATTTATACTCAGCATCTCCTCGTGTCACTTTAACAAAAAAGTCTTGCGAACTTTTGTTGTATCCAAACTTAACATTATCTAAGATAACTTCATTGGTATCTTTAATAATATCATTGGGTTTTGTATTTTTATACTGCTCATTTGGGTCAACTTTGTCCTTTTTATCGGTCTCTTGAACCTTTTGTATCTTTTCTACATGATTTACTTTTGACTGGTCCATCACTTCAACTCTACCTATCTCCATAATATCCTCCTTGTTAAATCATAGTTTTCAATTATTATACCAAAAATATTTTAAACTCTTACATCAATTCTAAAAAATTATCAAAGCCTATTAAATCAAAATCAATAAAAGTATCATAGTAAGGATGCGAAAAAAACTGCTTTGCACTGTTAATTTTTAACTCCTGAATAAGTTGGACTCCATTTAAAAAGTTTGCATCACTGTCATTAATTAGTGCTTTAATTAACGATATTTGCAAAGATGCCTCGTTGTACTCTTTAAGTTGTAAATAGGCAGCCACAATTAAATAGAGTGTATATTTATCTTTTAAATCGTATCGGTTTTGTAAATATTCCAAAATGGCAATAGCAGCAGTAGAATTATTTTCATGAATGAGTTCAACTGCTTTTGTTCGTAAATATGAAGGGGAATAGTAGTTGTCTATATTAAAATTGGCTCTGTCAAAAAAGGCCAATGCTTTTAAGGTATCCATATAAAATTCCGTGATGATTAAAGAACCATCCAAAAAATTATTGTTGAGTCGTATAGGAAGGGTATCTTGCAGTCGAGCCACATAACTAAACTGACTCTCTTTAGGTTGTTTGATTACTTTGTGCATTAAATAGACTAAAGGGTCTTTATAATATTTATTAAATAATGCCTCTTTTCCATCCAGTGGTTGTTTATTTTTAACTTTCGTAAGCACTTCGACGGCACTGTATAAAATAGAATCTTTATACCCCTGTGCTTCTTGAGTCACTCGTATTTTATCACTGATAAACAACGAATAAAGCGTTTGTCCAAAATAGTTATACAAACCATAAGAAGAACTCATATTTCTCTCAATATACGATCGGTCTTTGACCTCTTTATGGATTCGTTTGGCACTAATGAGTGTCATTGCCGCATAGAGTTTATTTCCTGGGTTAAGTTTATAGGCTTTTAAGAAATACATATGTGCATTTTGGAAATCGTAAATTTGTGCCAATGAAAGCCCTAAATTGTAATAAACATACGATTTTGTATTTTTATGTTTGGCTAAATCTTTTAACTTTTTTACCCGCACGATGGGGTCTTCTTTGATGATACTGATAAATTCAGAGTTATATTTAATCATACTCTCTAAACTTTGTAAATTTTGTTTAGAATTAAAAATAAACCCTTTGGAGCTGTCGTAGACAATTTCTTGATTATCCGAAAAAACAAAAGGAGCAAAATAAAAAGCCATATCAATTTGTCGGTTCACTGAGTAATTCGTCACAAAATCCAAATATTGACTGCTGGAATATTTTGTTTCATTAAAAGCAATGGTGATGGGTAACTCTTGATTGACTTTAAAAGAGAGTCTTCTTTCATCTAACACATTAAGATGTTCTTGCAATTTGGTTAAACTGTTCGATTTTAAATCTCGATAAATCATAAACCATAATACGGTATCTTTTTTCTCTTCTTCTAAAGAGTCTTTATACGCTCTTTCTAAAAAAGCTTCACTTTTATTAAAATCATTGAGTTTTAAATACAACAACGCTTTTTTAAAATCAACCCCTTTACTGATTGTTTCTAAAATTTCCAAAGCATTTTTATACTCTTTTAAAATCACATACGTATCAGCCAACATTCTTTTTTCATTGTCTGATAAAGTTTGATTATTTTTAGTTGCTGCAATTAAATCGACCAAATATTTATCTTCATTGGTTATTTTATATAAATAATACGCACTGCTCATAAACGAATACGTATCGTTATACATCAACTCTTTAACACTGTGAATTTGATTTAAATAGATTTTAGCGTTGTTAAAAGAGTTGAGTTTATAATAGGCAATGCCAATATTTAAAAAAGAGGGTATTCGTAAAACTTGTGCCGTTTGTTTGAAAATTTCAATGGACTTTTCATACTCTTTTTTTTCTAAGAGAGAAACCCCTTTATTGAAATCTACTTGTAAGGTTGTAACGGTATGTTGCTTTTTGAGTTTATCATACGTAAATAAAATATTAGGAAGAGCTTCTGTCGTATCATCAAGACGTGCAAATGAGAAAGTAGATAACAACAGCAGCAAAAAAAAGAGTTTCATACTATATCACTTAGACCATAGTATGAATTTGAGCATATAAATCATCACAACGACGTTCGAGTACTTCAACTTTATGTTTAAGTTCGGCATTTTCAATACGCAACGATTGTAAATCACTTCGTGCGACTTGTAAATTATCATGTTTAGATTCCAATGCAGAAATACTGCCTTTGATTTTTTGTTCGTAATTACGTTTTAAATCTTCCAGTTTGCTTTTCTCTTGTTCTATAATTGTTCTTTCTTCATTGACTTTTCTGTATAAACTTTTGTATACATTCATACTTGAAAAAAAGTACAATGCTAAAATACCAAGAATTGCCAGTAATAAAAAGTTTTCCAAATGTAAGCCCTTGAAACAAACAAATAGAACTCTCTATTTGTTTGTAAAATTAAAATTATCGTTTTAAATTAATCAGAGTATTTAACAACTCATCCGAAGTGGTAATTGATTTTGCATTGGCTTCAAATGCTCTTTGAAATACCATTAAATTCACCAAACTTTCACTTAAATCCGCTTCACTTAACTCCAACGTTCGCCCTTGAACTCCCGCTGTTTTAGCATTATTTATGTTATACATTGGGCTTCCAGACTCATTGGTTTTTGCCAACAAGTTATCTCCTACAGGTTCAAGTCCTCTGTTATTGTTAAACAAAGCAATCGCCAATTGCCCAATTGCAAAAGAAACCCCATCTTGTTTGATGGTAATCAATCCTGTTTTATCAACAGAAAACTCTCCCAATGCTGTATCTGAAATACCCAATGTATCCAATCGCAGCTGTAAAGAGTCTCGTGAAGCCGTTTGGTCAATTTTATTTTTTAACTCAATAAACTCAGCCCCAGCTCCTTCTCTTCCACTGTGTGTTGCATTTTTTTCAATAGTACCTACATTTAAAGCCACATCTGGATTCGTTGTTCTATCTAATAAGGTACTAAATTCAACATCAAAATTTGAATCTTTTGTCTCTAAAACTAAAGCCCCATTCACTATTTTTGCAAGAATATATTGATTTAATTCTATATTAGCATTAATTTCAGTTGCTATTTCTTGTGCAGCTACAGCAGGGTCTGTACTGACTGTATTTGCAGCTGGTATTGAAATAGGACCACCTACTGGAAGCGTAATATTGGCTTTAGCATCTTTATCCCAAATGGTTAATCTAAAATCAAAATCATACCCTGCAGTAATTGTTCCTGCTGGTGCAACATCAAACAAATCCGTTGGTAAAAAAACGTCTCTTTGTTTTCCCGTTACTGCTTCTGATAATTTATCTCGAACCGATTCTAAAGCCGCTAAACCACTTCCTACAACAGCATCTCTTCCATCTGTTGTTCGTACTGTTCCATTGACTTCTGTATTTCCTGATTTAGATAAAACACCACTGACCAAAAATGCTTCTCCTGGAATAAGTGACTCGATTTTCATAATTCCTAAATTTGCATCGGCTGTTAATGTACTTTCACTGAGTGCTGCATCAACCATATAGGCTTTTAATCCAGGTATTGAAGAGATTTGATCCGCCAATTTTTTCATGGTTGTCGCATAGTCGGTATCCCATTGTTGTGTTTTATGTACCCCATTCACATACACAGAAATAATATCCCCATCGGTATCAATAATACCCCCTTGGTCTTCAAAGTCAATAAAAGAAATTTGGCTTACAGCTGAAGCAGAAAGTCCATCGGGATCTTCTTTATATTTTTGTAATGCGGTAGCATAAGCTACTGAAAGTTCTTCAATATCTGCAATTTTTCCAGATTCTGTTTTATATCCTGCACCACTAAAAACGGTTGAAGAATCCGATTTTGAAGTGATATTATAGTCAGTTGTTTTAGCCGTAATGGTTTCAACATAATTAGAATGGCTAATGATTTCTGAACTGACCAATTTCGTATAATCGTTTGTAAATCTTGTAATATTAGGATTGGTTGAAATTACATCTGCATCGGTATCAAGTTGAGTCATAATCCAACCTTGAACTTCATTGCCTGCGGCATCTTGCAACGTTCCATTATCTCCCATTCTAAGATTTCCAGCTCGAGTGTAATACGTTTCAGCCGTTCCTCCGCCATTGTCTTTATTGGAAACGGTTAAAAACCCATCCCCTTTTAAAGCAACGTCATAAGCAACACCCGTAGGTTTTAAAGTTCCTTGCTCATAAATTTTTTCTGCATCTAATACTTTTGAACCTTTTCCGATTCTGTCTTGATACATTTGATCTGCAAAAGCAATTCTTGATGCTTTATACCCAACTGTATTTACGTTTGCAATATTATGCGCTTCATTGTCCAATGCTGTTTGATGCGAAGATAATCCGCTAATTCCTGTCCATAATGCACCAATCATAATAAATCCTTTTTAAGAGTTAACCTCTTTTAATAATCTTTAATACTTGAATATTAAATATTCAAATATCAATATTCTAAGAATACTGATATTAAAATATTGAGCTATACAACTTATTTTTTAAGTTGTATAGCAATATTTAAAAACTCATCGCTGGTGGTAATCGATTTTGAGTTCGCTTCATACGCTCGTTGGTAAACCATTAAATTGACCAAATTCTCACCCAAATCAGCATTGCTAAGCTCCAATGTTTTGCCTAATATTTTAGAAGTCGATGTAGCATCAAGAGGTTCTCCTGATTTCTTCGTTACTGCAAATAGGTTTCCTCCTTGAGGACTTAACGATATTTCATCTGCAAAAGCTGCTGTTTGAATTCGTCCAACAGCATACTTGTTGTCCCCTTGAACCATGTAAATAATCCCATTGACAATTTCAGGCTTTGCAAATTGATTATCTGAAATTCCTAAATTGGTTAAATTAAGCTGTAAATCCCCTAATGTTCCAACATTAAGTGCTTGATTTGCAAGTGCCGATTTATCAACCGTAGTTGTCACTTGTGTCATTTGAGCATTGGCACTGGCAAGTGCAGTTTCCAGTGCTGCTAATGTTGATTGAACATCGGCTTGCCCACTTCCACTTATGGCATCAACATTCGTCGTGGTATACGCTTGTTCATTAATTAATGCATTGGATATAACCAAATTCTTACCTGGAACTAAAGTATTAATAACAAAAGCACCCGTTGTCGTGTCAAATGTAGCATCTTTAATACCTTGCAATGAAGATATTTTTTCTGCTAAAAGTTGCATTGTAGTTGCGGCATCCGTTGTAAATGTTTGAATAATTTTTGAATTGTCAACATAAATAGAAACAGTGTCACTAGAATCAACCAATTGCGTTGCATAATCAGCAAAAGTTGACGTTGAGACTTGATTGGTAGATGCCGTTCCTGGAACTTGATTAGTAGCATAAGCATTAAGCTTATTGTTATACTCCGTCATTAAAAGTTCAATATCTGATATTTTTGCAGCAGCTGTTTTCGTAGTTCGTCCGGTAATAGTATCAACATCACTTTGCGCACTTTGTGAATAATTGGTTGCTTTTGCATTAATGGTTTGAACAGAAGCATCACTTTCAATGGTTTTTGAAGCAACAAATTGTGTATACAAGTCATTGTCTATCATAGTTCCATCAATTACAGCTCCTACACCTTGCACATAATTTTCACCTGATGTTATCAATTTTCCATCAACACCTTGTTTAAAATCACCTGCTTTGGTATAGTAAACACCACCATTGGTTGGGTCTGTTACGATAAAAAACCCTTTTCCATTGATAGCTACATCATAACTGTTTCCTGTAGGCTTTAAATTTCCCGTTGAAAAATCTTTTTGAACCGACTGTGTCGCAGCTCCTTTTCCCATTCTATCTTGGTACATCATATCTGCAAAATTAATTCTGTCAGATTTATATCCTACGGTGTTCACATTGGCAATATTATGAGATTCAACATTTAATGCTTTTTGAAATGAATCTAATCCCGATATTCCGTTGTAAAGTGCTGAAATCATATCTCACTGCCATCCACTACTCGTGTAATATTGTTATATTCAATCGTTGTTGGCTTTGTATCATAAATTAATTGTTTCGTTTCACTGTTGTAGCCAACGATTTGATACCCTTCTAAAGATAATGTTCCATCAACCGATTCAACAGACTTAACTTTAAACTGCTTTGCAACTCCATTATCTCCAATTTCACCATTCTCAACCACTTGACCAATAATATTTGCAGCACTTGCCAACGCCGTTTGTGCAAAAGAGTTTTGCAAAGATTGCATCGCTTTAATGGTTTCAGTATTGGTTTCAATAGTCGACATTTGCATTTGATTTTGCATCATTTGACTTGAATCCATTGGTTTTGTTGGATCTTGCAATTTAAGCTCTTCTAACATCAGCTTTAAAAAGTCCGAGTTGGTTAACTTATCATTACTTACAGCACTTGTATAGGTATTCCCGCTTGCATCAACTACTGTGTTTACTTGTACGTTATCTATAGCCATTGTATTTTCCTTAAATCATTTGCTCTTCAAAAAAGTATCGAACAACATTATCAGAATCCATTGCATCTTGAAGTCTTACTGCAAGTTTTTCATCAATTACGATAATATCTCCCGTACCCACGATTCTTGAATTCACATAAATATCACCACCACTACCTGCATATTTGTCAAGGGTAATAATATCACCCTCACTGAGATTCAAAAAATCTCGGATAGTCAGCTGTGCATTACCAAGTATTACATCTACAATTATTTCCGTATCAACTAATAAGTCATAATCTCTTTCTGTAATATCTAACATAAAAACTCTTTTTCGTAATATAAAAAATTATAACATAAAGAGTTTGCTAATAAATAAGTAAATGAAGAGTAAACGAAATGAATTTCTAAGAATAACCCGTGTATTAAGCAAATTTTAATAAAAGGGTAGCGATTAAAGTACACTTTCCAATGACTCTAACATTGAGTTCACTTTGGCTTCAATATTGCCATCAAAGTTACCCAAATCACTGGCAATAACCACACCACCTGCGGTGACATTAATATCTTCATGCAGTTCAATATACGAATCAAATTTTAATTGGTCTTTTAACACCAAATAATCTTTTGGGTTTAAATGAATTTGAATTTTTGAAGCAGTTTTGACTTTATTTAACAAATGTTTAATCGTCTCTTTAGCAATTAAAGAAGAGTTCTCACCAATCTCAATGGTAATAATTTTTTTAGCAATCGCCATAGAGGTTTTTAAAATTTTACTCTCTAATTGGAAGGTGGCTTGTTCAAAAAATGAGGCATAATTTTTTAAATCTTTAATGGATTCAATGATTTGTTTATCCAAATCTCTCCCTGAAATCCCATTGCTTTCAATACCGGTAACTTTATTTTCGATACTTTGCATTTGAGCTTTTAACGCTTTTAATTCAGTTAAAAGCGGATCCACATATCCCTCTTGTGTTTGTTCGCCAGAAGCGATGCTTTGTTGCATTCTTTGATTTTGTGGAGAAGAGTCATCATTATTAAAAAAAGTTCCTAACTGATACGATTGTAACTCTTGATCTTTCTCTTTATTTCCCTTAACGATAGTAGCATTTGAGTAAACATTATTTTTTTGCATTAGTTATTATCCATTTCTCTATCAATTACACCCTCTTCGATGAGTTTTTGGGCGACATCGAGCATTTTTCTTTGTGCTGCTTCAATATCTTTAATTTTAACTTTAGTTAACATCTCAAACTCTTCTAAGAATCGATCTTTTGCTCTTTGACTCATTGCAACAGTAACATTTTCTAAATCTTCACTGGTTGCATTTTTCATGGCAACAGCCACATCTGCCATTTCACAATTTTGTAAAATTTTCATAATATAATCGGTGTCAAGGTCAAGTAAGTCTTCAAATACAAACATATTCTCTTTAATTTTTGTTGCCAATAAAGTATCAACTCCATTAATGTTTTTAAGAATATCTTGCGATTTTGGACCCACTCGGTTTAACATGTCCGCAACCACTTTAACCCCACCTACATCAACAATAGAGGAGAGTAATGATTCCAGTTTTTTCTCTAAAATCAAAGAAACCGTTCGTACAACATCGGGTGAAACGTCTTTAATGGTTGCCATTTGCATGGTAACTTTTACTTTAACATCTTCATCCAATTGCATTAATACTTCCGCCGCACCAGCTGCTTCCATATGCGCTAAAATAACCGCAATTGTTTGAGGAGATTCATCTTTAATAAAGTCTGCTAATTGCTTTGGATTAATGGCATCCAAATACGAGAAAGCTTGAGAAGCCAGCTTTATTTTTGATAATCGTGCCAATACTTCATCGGCTTCACCTCGTCCCAATGATTTATACAAAAGGTCTTTAGCATACTCATAACCACCTGAGCTGATATATCCACTGGATTTTATTAATATATGAAATTCATTTAAAATTGCCAATGAAGTCTCTTTATCAATTGATTTCATTTGAGTAATGGCTGTTGATATGTCTTCGACATAGTGTTTAGGCAAATGCTGAAAGATTTTAACGGTAGCGGATTCCCCTAAGAGTATGCAAAATATTGCAACCCTTTCCACCATGGGCATACCTTTTAAAATATCTTTATAATCTTCGTCTAATAAATCCATTGATTATGCCCTTTTTTGTTTTGCAGCTTCTCGCAATTTAAATTTTGCATCGCCTTCACTTAATAATAACTCAATCATCGCCGCAATCTCTTCTGGCCTGTCATTGATTTGTTTATCAATTTCATCAACCAAAACTTCATATTTAGCAGCCGCTTCTTCATCAAGCCCTTCAATATTGTTTAATAATTGACTTCGCACCTTTGCTTTTAATCTTCCATGGGCTGTTTCTTGATCAAATTGATTCTCATAATTTTTTATAATCAGTCCATCATCGTCAACAACATTACCATCTTTATCAATTTTATTGCCATTATCATCAAAAACAACAATATCATGTTTGGCAATAAATTTTTTATAAAAGACTAAAAGAATAATAGCAGCAATAAGATATTGAATATACTCATTAAACTCTTTTAAAATGGCTTTGATAAAAGAAATGGTATCGGTTGATTGATTGGCACTGACCACTTGACCATTAGCATCAACAACAACACCTTCACCCGTAGCTGCTGCTTGCGTTAAAAATTTAAAATCTTTAACCGTAATTTGGTCTCCTCTTTTTTGGTCATAACCAATCGTATCTTGAACCACTGAAGAGATGGATGTCATATAATCTTCTTTGTTTTCAACATCAGCAAGAACCGTTGAATCAAACGTAACCGCAGCCGTAATTCGCTTTACAGAAGCAAATGCATTGTCCGCATAATTAATTACTTTTTTGGAAATCTCATAATTGACAATATTTTTTACCTCTTCTTGTGAACTGTTATTCGCACTGTTTCCATTGTTATTATCATTGTTTTCAATATTGGATTGCACACCTGGTTCACCACCTGGTTGGACTTGAACGCCTTGTGAATTCATAATATTTTCAGAAGTTTGTTGGCTTCGTATCGTTCCTTCTGGATTATAAACTTCTTCATAAATGTCTTTTTTAATAAATTCTAAATCGACAGAAACTCGAGCAACTACACGACTGGATCCAACAATGGGTTCAAGTAAAGCTATGATTTTATTTTCATAATCTTTTTCAATCTCTTCTTTGTATTTGCTTTGTGTTTTAACTTTGGTGTTATCCATTTCATCTTTTGAATATTCCAATAAAGAGCCATCTTGGTCAATCAATTTAATATTTTCAGGGGTTAAATCAGAAACCGAAGAAGCAATAAAATTCCGAATACCTTCGATTTGTTTTTGCGTTAAATAAACACCCGGTTTAACTGTTAATACAGCCGAAGCCGTTGGCAATGTTTTTCTTTGGGTAAAAATAGTCTCTTTGGGAATAGCAATTTTTACATTGGCTCTTAATACCCCTGATAATCCCTCTAACGAACGAGAAAGTTCCCCTTCTAAGGCACGTAAATATTTCACTTTATTTTCAAAATTTGTTGTCCCTAAAGAAGACTTTTCAAAAATTTCCCACCCAGTATGCTTATTTGTAGCTGCTTCACTTGTTACAAGTTTTATTTTAGCAATATTAATAAACTCTTTACTTGTTTTTAAAGTAAGCGCATTGCCCGAACCAATAACTAAAAAAGGAATTCCCGAAGCTTCAAGCTCACTGCTGGCAAGCATGACTTGATTTTTGGTTAAATTTGCAGCAATGGTGTAATTGAGTTGTTCATCTTGTGCTTTAATATTTGACCAAATGAGTAAGCCCACAAGCAAAACAAAAAGGAGAGAAAATCCTCCAATTATTACTGCTCTTTGTGCAGCATTTAAATTATTAATAAATTTAAGCAATTGATTCATATATACGGTATCCTAATTAACTTTTTGCTGATGAGTCTATAATAGCTTTAAGCCATTGTGAATCTTTTTTAATCGATGATTGTAACGCGTTAAATACCACTGAATTCTTTGACATCTCACTGATTTGTTTGTCTAAACTGACATTATTACCATCATTTTGTTCCAATAAATTTTTCACTTCAACCATTTGAGGACCTGTTTGTTTTGGATCATCTAAATCAAATGGAATATGCTTATCGTGTGTCACTTTTAAAGCCAAATCATCATTGGCTTTTTTTAATTCACTTTCAAAAACCAACTCTTTTGTTTTATAATTAGGAGTGTTAATATTTGCAATATTTCCTGAAATAACTTTTTGTCGTTCACTTCTGAAACTTAAATTTTCAAAAAGTGTTTGCGTGACATGACTTGGATGCATCTATTCCCTCCTTATTTGACTTTATTTATTATTTCCAATTTTTTCGATGAGTGTACTGCTCATTTCGCCTAAACTTTGAATAGCTTTTTGAGATTGATCAAATCGTCGTTGTGCATCGATTAAGGCAACCATGGTATTAACACTGTTTACATTGGATTTTTCAAGCATACCGTTTAAAATATATTGGGTATTATCCTCACCTAAATTCTCAACATCCCCTTGATTCAAAATGGTATAATTGTTGTTACCAATTTTTTCAATATTTTCGTAATTGGTTTTTGCCACACCAATTAAACTTGCAAACTCTTCACCCTCTTCAATTTCAATGGGCTCATCTTGTGCCGATAAAACAGGAAGATTTTCACTGTTAACTAAAACATTATTGACGACTTTAAATGACCCATCACGGGTTAATATCGTTTCTCCATTGGCATTTTGGATTTTAAAAAAAGTATCTTTGTCTTTCAGTGCAAAATCCAAAGTATTGCCTGTTTGAACAAGCGCACCTAACTCATTATTGGTAAATTTAGAATCCAATTTAGGAACATTATTATTAACCGTATTTAACTTTGTAACCAAAGGAGAATGATTATGGGATTTATTTAAATAGTTATTAAATGTTCCCTCCGTCATACTGGTTTGCTTATACCCATGAGTATTCGCATTGGCTAAATTATTCGCAATCATATCAACCCGATTTAACTGGTTAATCATTGCTGCTGCTAATGGATAATTTGAATTCATGCGCGCTCCTTTATTTACTAAATTCTGCGATTAAGGCATCTAAATCTTCTGCACCCACTAAATCTGAATTGCTGTCACCATGAATATGTTTAGCAACCGCTATCTCTTCATATCCTTCATCTTCTTCAAATAAATTATTTAAATAGGTCGTTAATTTTCTAATTACTGACATAACCCGTTCTATTTTTTGTCGATTGATGTCGTTAAATTGCATTAACTCCATGGCTTCAAACAATTTCATATCTTCTGCGCTGATACGATTGGCTATATCGCTGGTTACTTCTTTCATACGTTGTGCTTCTTTGAGTCGCTCATCAAAAACATTGATATTGGGAAACTTATTACTCATAGCGTTTAAAAGTTCAATCTCTTTGTCAAGAAAAGCAACAATACTTTTATTGCTTTTTTGGATAATGGCATTATCATCTAAAATATAGCTAAGTACATCAAATATTTGCCCTGCTTTTTCTTCGCTGTCATTTGCGACTTCATTTAATTGACTGACTACTTTAGTACTTGGTTCTGCAGGAAAAGGGAACTCCCCTTTAGTGATTTTCTTTTCGGTCCAATTTTTTGCTTTTTCTGTAAATGCATAATCTTCTTCTTCAGAAGAGCTATCGCTGGGAAAACTCTCTTCTAGCAAATCATTTTCATTCAATATGTCATCCGTTGCACTTGCAATATCATCTTCTTTCATATTGTCAATTTCTTGAAGTACTTCTGAAATATCATCTTTAACATCACTGTTTTTTAATGCACCCATATCCAGTTCATCTTCATCATCCGTTTGTGAAAGTAATTTGGCGATATCTTCTTCCGTCATTGATTGACTTTCAACATCATCATCCAAACTTTCTTCAAGTTCTTCTTCCGGTGCAGCATCTTTTTGTTCATCAGGTAATTCAAGTCCATTCATTAAAGCTTCAATTTCTTCTTGACTCATACTCATTGTCAAACCCTTTATTACTTATATTATTTTAAAACACCATCTAGTTTTTCTTTTAGTATATCTGCACTAAAAGGCTTAACAATATAATTATTGACACCCGCCTTTAAAGCAGTAATAACTTCACTTTTCCCACCCTCAGTCGTAATCATAATAATAGGAATACTTTGGTGGGCGCCCTCACTTCTAACACGCTTTACAAGTTCTAAACCGTTCATATTTGGCATATTCCAATCCGTCAAAATCACATCATATTTTTTATTTGATAACTCTTTCCACGCTTTCAAACCGTCTTCTGCCTCATCAAAATCATCTTTAGTAAATCCAAGTTGCATTACAACATTTCCTATAATTCTTCTCATAGTAGAACTATCATCAACAATAAGAATTTTCATCTTTGTACCCTTAGCAGTCAAATTAATAAAATTTGGTACATTATATTTAAAATGATTTAAATATACACTTAATGGTTTAAAAAATATTCCATTATTTTTAATCTAACTTTAAAAGTTCTTTAAATATAATCTACAAAATATGACCAGTCTATCAAGAAGGATTTAAAATGATCAGAGGATTATACACAGCTGCAACGGGGATGAATGCCCAACAACATCAAATCGATGTTACATCGAATAATATCGCCAACGTTAATACCATTGGATTTAAAAAAGATCGAGCTGAATTTCAGGATTTAATGTATGAATCACTCAACTACACCGCAGGTAGAACTTCAGAAAATACATTGAACCCAACAGGAATTGATGTAGGACTTGGGGTTCGAGTTTCTGGTATCCAAAAGAATTTTATCCAAGGGGATTTAAAAGCCACTGGAAACCCTCTTGATATGGCAATTGAGGGGAAAGGTTTCTTCCAAATCACCCTTCCCAATGGAGAAATTGCTTACACACGAAATGGTGCTTTTAAACTCAATGAAGAGGGAGCACTTGTTAATGGAAGTGGGTACAAACTTGAACCTGAAATTGTTATTCCAAATACTTTTACCGATGTATCTATTGGTAAAGACGGTATTGTAACAGCACTGGATCCTGCAACGGGCAATACAGAAGAGTTGGGACAAATTACATTAACAGATTTTATTAACCCTGCAGGATTGAGTCCTTTAGGAGATTCCCTTTTTCAAGCAACCACAGCTTCAGGTGATGCCATTGATGGTCTTCCAATGGAAGATGCTTTTGGTGGAATTCGACAAGCGATGATAGAATCATCCAATGTTGCATTGGTCAATGAAATGGTAGATTTAATTACAGCACAAAGAGCCTATGAAGCCAATTCAAAATCAATCACGACAACCGATGATATGTTAGATATTGTTAACAGATTAAAAAGATAATAATTAGTTAAAATGGATTTAGAAGAACTTAAACGAATTCGCAAAGAAAATATACTAAATCATAAAAAAAAGAAAAAAGAGTATTACCTCAAGAAAAAACTTGAACAGAAAAAATCAATGGGGGCAGTAAAACCAGAGATTGATTATGAGAAAGAGTTACGAGGTGATTTTTTTGCGCAAACGATTAAAGAGATTGCCAAAAAACAAAAATCGCATGTTGATAGTCGAAAAGAAAAGATAATAGAAAAATTGGTTGCCTATAAAGAGCAAAAACAAAAATATTATGAAGAAAATAAAGAAAAAAGGCTACAATATGACAAAGTGTATCGTGACAAGAAAAGGGATGAATTAAAAACCTATCGAAAAGAGTATTACGAGCAGAACAAAGAAAAGATTTTACAAAAGCAAAAAGAAAAAAGAAAATTAAAGAGTTCAAATGGCAAATGATATACAAAACAAAGAGAATGAGACAGATGACGAAAGTATCAACATTGATGATATTGAAGGTTTAGAAAGAGATTTATCTGCAGAAGAAAATAAACCTACTTCTTCCAATAATAATTCTTCAAACAATGAAGAAAATGAACCTTTAGAAATTTTAAAAGATGGAAAGCTAAAAGCAACTTCACAGAGTGATGAAACTGCATTAAATGCATCCAATATAGAAGACTCTTCGCGTACACAAAAAAATAAAAAAGCCATAAAAATACTTATACTGGTTCTTCTGTTATTAATTATCGGCATAGTTGCTTTTGTTTTACTAAGCAATACAGAAGAAAAAGTTGAAGAAAAACTCCCCCCTACAGCACAAACTATCTCATTACCTCCTCTTGAAACATATGAGTTTAAACTGGACCATCTTAATGTTTCACGACTCAATAAAAAATTAGAGAATTTAAACAAATATGAACTTTTAGGAATGACTGAAGAAGAGTATTTAAAAGAAGAAAAAATAAAAGCTCTTAAAAAAGCACAAGAAGAGGAAGCTCTAAAAGAAAAAATGCGCCTTGAGCAAGAAGCTCTTGAAAAAGAAGCCTTAGAAAAAGCACGTCTGGAAGAAGAGTTGGCACAAAAAAAACAAGAAGAAAAAGCAATAGAACCTACAGTAGAAAATGAAGTCGCTTCAGACGTCGCAGTATCAAATGAAACAACAACCTCGGAAACAGAAGAGTCCCAACCCATTACCAACACAGCCATTTTAGAAAACAGTGGCAATGAGTTTTTAAAATTTGTTCAAATCAATACCAACCAAAAAGCCATTTACAAAACATATCTCAAAAAGATACAAGCCATTGACATGAGAATAAATGCATGTAGAAATATCAATAAGAATATTGAAGTGTTTATAGGACCCTTAAAAAATGATGAAAATTATACTGCCATCATTGAAGCCATCAAACAAGAAAAACTCTCAACAGATGTTGTTTTTATAGAAGTAACAAAAGAAGAGTTTGCGAAACGATGTATGGTAGAGGAAAACTAAAATTATGAGTTTTCTAAAATAGCGAAACAGTCTTTAGTAAAGATTGTTTTTAAAGATAAATCAATCTTTTGAACATACAGTTCGATGTACGGGATTAAAAAGATTTTGGGTAAACCTTTTTCTTGCAACTCTTTGGTTGTTTCTACTTCAAAGTAATCGCTGCTAGGGAGTCTTTGAATATCTTTAACTTCACCCAAAAGTAAATTGGAATCATCAACTATTTTGCAGCCCATTAAATCAAACCAGAAAAATTCATTTTCTTTTAAATTACATGATTTTCGTGTTTGTTCTATTGTAGTATAGAGTTGTTGATTAATCAGTTTTTTAGCATCATCAATGGTAGAAATGGTATCAAATTTAATAATATCTCTGTTTTCATTGTAAGATTTTACAACAAGGGTTAATCCCTTGTTCGTAGTAAATGCAGCATCTTTTTTAAACTGTTGTGGAAAATCTGATTCTATATATACTTTTAAAGAACCATCCAATCCTACAGCTTTTCCAAGTTTACCGACATAAATTTTTTCGTTCATTACCATGTATTTAATTAGAAACTACTTGAATTTTATACGAAATACCATCTTTTGCTTTACATCCATTTGCCATGGTTTTAATCGCATTAATCATATTTCCATTTTTTCCAATGAGTTTTCCAATATCCGCACTGTTTGCATTAATAACAATTTCGGCAAAAGTATCATCAATTACATTTTTTGTAACGCTGATATCTTCTGGAAAACTAACAATAAGTTTTGCATAGTTTTCGATAAAATTTGTAATCATTGCCGTTGTTATTTAGCTGCTAGCTTTTTAACTTTTTCGCTTGGTTGTGCACCAACACTTAACCAATAATTGTATCTTTCTGCATCAATTTTAAGAACTTTTGGTTCTGCAATTGGGTTATAGTAACCAATTGATTCAATCCATCCTGAATCTCTTCTTTTTCTTGAATCTGTTACAACGATTCTGTAAAATGGTTTTTTGTTTCGTCCCATTCGTGTTAATCTAATAGCTGTCATATTTTTCCCTTAATTTTAATTTTATAGTATTGAATTCTAAACTCATTGCAAAGTTTACAACTCAATACTATTGGATGTTTGTCTATCTTGGAAGTTTTGGCATTCCGCCAGGCATTCCTTGCACTTGGCTTAACATATTTTGTAAACCTTTCATGCCACCTTTAGAAGAGAGTTTTTTTGCCATTTTAGAGGCATTTTTAAACTGTTTAAGCACTTTATTGATATGCACTTCAGACAGTCCCGATCCTTTTGCAATTCTTCGTTTTCGACTTGGATTCATCAACTCTGGATCTTCTCTCTCTTTTGGCGTCATTGAACCAATTAAAGCTTTAATTCGTACAATTTCACTGGAGTTTTCTAAATCCATATCTTTGAGTTGTCCTGCCATTTGACTAAGTCCTGGAATCATTGAAATAATCGATTTCATGCTTCCTAATTTACTCATCATATTCAATTGTTCTAAAAAGTCGTTGTAATTAAACTCACCTTTTTTAATCTTTTTACTGACTTCTTTGGCTTTTTTCTCATCAATAATTGCAGATGTTCGCTCTGCTAGTCCTTCAATATCTCCCGCACCCATTAAACGGCTGACGATTCTATCGGGAATAAAAACTTCCAAGTCAGGCATTTTT
>Ga0265294_10002670_pt1 | contig 23271 bp, 17 predicted proteins | sample MunlanPumphouse3_FD_192504 | JGI IMG/M metagenome (GOLD analysis project Ga0265294, IMG submission 192504) | Groundwater microbial communities from a municipal landfill in Southern Ontario, Canada - Pumphouse #3 | ecosystem: Environmental > Aquatic > Deep subsurface > Groundwater | place... | reverse complement strand
AGATTCATGAGATCCGAGCAAAGAAAACTTGATGATTTCTAACTACCAGAACAACCGGGCGGGCGGCCCGAAGCATACCCCATCCTTTAGGGTGGGGTGGCCGCCCGCAATTTGATTTTTGCTTTTGTCTCAAGCTTTTTTATCAGTAACAATCACTTTTGCATTCAATTGATCCTGCTTTCGGCAGGTAACTTGTTTTTTTCGTAACATTTTTACTGATAACGTTTTTGCTGGGAAACACATTATCCCTGATACAAAACATTATTGCAAAAATGGTTCATTGTTTATATATGTCGTGAGATTTTGGTTATATGTTAACCAGTTTCAAACACAACACATATTTGTGTAATGTTCGAAAAACACTATCAGTAAAAATTCTCAGAATTTAATGCCGACATGCCGAATATAGGATTGATCAATGGCAGATGTCCTTTTGATGAGAGGTTTTTGGATCAGGACATTTCGAGCTTTTCAAATCCGGATCGACAGATAGATTTGCTCCGCTCAAGAAAGTAACTTTTTTAAAAAAGAGGTTGAAGGCAGGATTTAGTCCTGCCGGAATTCAAATTTCAGTTTCTTTATTTTTTTGCGTCTCTCATTTCCATTGTGCTCTGAGCAGCCACAAGCCTTGCAATGGGCACTCTGTAAGGGGAGCAGCTCACATAGTCAATACCTATTTCGTGAGCAAAAGCAATGGATTTCGGCTCTCCTCCGTGTTCTCCACAGATTCCCATCTTGAGTTTGGGTTTAACGGAGCGGCCTTTTGAGATACCTATCTTCATGATCTCGCCAACGCCTTCCTGGTCAAGGACTGCAAAGGGGTCGTGTTCAAGGATGCCTGCCTTCTGGTATATGGGCACGAACTTGGACACATCGTCCCTGCTGAACCCGAAGGTTGTCTGTGTCAGGTCGTTTGTCCCGAAGGAGAAGAAGTCAGCTTCCTTTGCGATCTGGTCTGCGACGATTGCAGCCCTGGGCAGTTCGATCATGGTCCCTACCTTGTAGTCGATCTTCATGCCCTTCTCAGCCATTACGGCTTCTGCAGTCTTGCATACTTCCTCTCTGGAGAGGGAGAGCTCTTTTACAATGCCCACAAGCGGAATCATGATTTCAGGAACTACTTCCATTCCCTCGGCAGTAAGTTCACAGGCTGCCTCCATGATTGCACGCACCTGCATGTTGTATATTTCAGGATAGGTAATTCCGAGCCTGCATCCCCTGTGGCCGAGCATTGGGTTGAGTTCCTTAAGTGAAACTACGCGCTGGATTACTTTCTTTACACCATCGATCTTTCCGCAGTCTCCCGATGTTTCAAGTTCTCTAAGTTTTGTGTCAAGTTCTTCTTTGTCCGGGAGGAACTCGTGGAGAGGCGGGTCAAGGAGTCTGATGGTTACGGGCAGGCCTTCCATACTGCGGAAGATTCCAAGGAAGTCTTCTTTCTGCATTGGGAGCAGTTTCTTGAGAGCTTTCTTCCTTGATTTTTCATCTTCGGCCATGATCATCTCCCTTACTGCAGGGATCCTGTCTTCGCCAAAGAACATGTGCTCTGTCCTGCAAAGCCCGATACCTTCTGCTCCGAGCTCGCGGGCGAGGGCTGCGTCAGCCGGGTTGTCAGCGTTTGTCCTTACTCCCAGAGTCCTTATCTTGTCAGCCCATATAAGGAGCTTTTTCAGGTCCTCATTTATTTCTGCGTCTATAAGGTCTACTTTTCCGATAATGACGCTTCCAACGCTTCCGTCAATTGTGATGTAGTCGTGCTCTTTAATTGTGAAACCGTTTACCATAAAGAGGGCGTTCTTCATGTCGATTGAGATTTCTCCGCAACCAACAACACACGGCTTACCCATGCCTCTACCTACGACTGCAGCATGAGAGGTCATCCCTCCGCGCACGGTGAGAACTCCCTGTGCAGCTGCCATTCCCCCTATGTCTTCAGGTGAGGTCTCGGTACGGACAAGAATTGTTTTCTCACCGTTCTCTGCCATCTCTTCTGCATCTTCAGCGGTAAAGACCACCTTTCCGACAGCGGCTCCTGGTGATGCAGGGAGACCTTTTGCTATTACTTCGAGTTTTGCTTTCGGGTCAATTCTCGGGTGCAGGAGAAGGTCAATATGTTCAGCATTAACTCTTTTGACAGCAGTTTCTTTGTTTATGAGTCCTTCTGCCACCATCTCGGTCGCAATCTTTACTGCGGCAGCAGCTGTGCGCTTTCCGGTCCTGGTCTGCAGCATATAGAGTTTTCCTTCCTGGATTGTGAACTCTATGTCCTGCATGTCCTTGAAATGGGCTTCAAGTTTCTGGCAGATGTCCACAAGCTGGGCATAGGCTTCAGGAATTTTGTTTCCGAGAGTATCAATATAGTCGGGGGTCCTTATTCCTGCAACCACATCTTCGCCCTGTGCATTGATGAGGTATTCTCCGAAAAACTTCTTTTCGCCTGTTGACGGGTTTCTGGTAAAAGCAACGCCTGTACCTGAGGTGTTCCCTCTGTTACCGTAGACCATTGTCTGTACATTGACGGCTGTGCCCCAGCTGTCATCAATAGCGTTAAGCTTCCTGTAGGTGATGGCTCTCTGGTTATTCCATGAATCAAAAACAGCGTTGATTGCCATCTGAAGCTGAACTTTAGGATCCTGTGGGAATTCAAATCCTTTTTCGAGTTTGATTACTTCCTTGAATCTCTCTGCCAATTCCTGTAAAGCTTTTGAATCGAGGTCTGTGTCGGACTTGACCCCCAGCTCCTTTTTCTTGTCGTCGATTAAGGAATCGAATTTTCTGAATTCAACCCCGAGCACCACGTCCCCAAACATGGCGATGAATCTTCGGTAGCAGTCGTAAGCGAATCTTTCGTCATTGACTTTATTTGCGAGCCCGATTACGGATTTATCCGTAAGTCCAAGGTTCAGAACAGTGTCCATCATTCCTGGCATGGACACCCGTGCTCCGGATCTTACTGAAACAAGCAGCGGATCTTCGGGATCTCCCAGCTTTTTGCCGTTTAATTTTTCTAATTTATCGATCGCCTCTTCTACCTGTCTGAGAACCTCTTCTGGATATTTTCCTTCCTTTAAATAAAGAACACAGACTTCAGTTGAGATTGTAAAACCTGGTGGTACGGGAACTCCAAGATTTGCCATCTCGGCAAGGTTTGCACCCTTACCTCCAAGCAGGTCTTTCATACTACTTTTTCCATCAGTTACATCTTTTCCAAAAAAATATACGAACTTGGACAATGATTCTCCTCCCTGGATTCGAGATCATTAATCGGAGCTAAAGTCAATTATTTCCAGACCATAGGTCCGGTTGTTGCCAACAATGGCTATTTAATTATTATAAACTTGTGGTTTACTTCCCTGTACTTTATTCTTTGATTTCTTAATTTAATTAATCTCTGTGTATCTCATTTACTCATAATTTGACTATTTAAAATATTTCTGAATTTAAGCTAAACATGTGATTACTAAATAACAGTACCTTAAAGTGAACTGTAAAATTCAGAAGAACAATCATAGTAAATAACTATGTATAAAAATAAAATAGGAGAATTTTATTTTCCCTTTAAGTGCTGATATTTTAGTTCTTATTCCTGAAACTGTTCTAATATATTTAGAGCAGTGGTCTGTTGTCAAGGAGAGAAAAGCCAGCTCAAAATAAATAACTTCTCTTGTAGCAGACTTATCAATTACAGATATTTACGTATACAATTCTTACTTTAAGAAGCTGGACGGTGTTTCTCCTCTCCGAATTAAGGGCATTATAGTCCAGTTACTGATTAATTCTCAGAGCTTAATCTGATTGTTGCCAGCAACGTCCATTTAATATATAAGCTTAATTGTGGTCTCACTTTCTCTTTATTTTACACCTAACTACCTTAATTTTGTTATAACCTATGTATAATATACGTCTTGCGATATCTTTATATATGATGAACATAGACTACATATGCTTTTCAGTCGATAATATATTTTCTTATTTAAGACTGATAGTTTTATTCCACTCGAAGCCAGGGTATTTCTGCCCTGAGTATAGAGGCATAACTATTCGTGGCTGATATGAAACGACTCGGTACCGTGCTGCACAGGTCAGGTGTTAGAAACCTGATTATTAGAGGGGATGAGATAAAACCCGATAAGGTCTCAGGTAGTCTTCCTAAGTTGAATTCGGTTGTTGTTGATAAGGCTCTGAATCGGATTGGTACAATCTCCAGTATCTTTGGACCTGTAAACCATCCATATTTTTTAGTGAAGGGCTTTAAGCGAATTCCTGATTCTGAAACTCGGGCTCTAGTCAATGAGAGGGTCTATATTCGGTGAGATATCTGACGTTCGATAATGATTTTAATCCTTCGTTATGGTTAAACTTTAACCCGTTTATAAGTTTTTCGCTAGTCATAGCCGCGAGTTTTCTTCTCCCTTCTTTTATATATATTCTGTGATTTATATCGTACAGGCTTGAAATTCAGGGATAGACATATGGTCATGTTAATTTGTAAGGTGATATAATATGGTAGAAGTCGAAAGAGTTCGCTATTCGGACACCCTTGAAAGGGAAAAAATACGTGCCATGATTAAAGCTCGCAAAGAAAAACAAAAAGAGCAAACTGTTGAGAATGAAAAGGCCGTGTGTCCAGAATGCGGTAGCAGAAACCTAGTGCACGACTATGAGAGAGCGGAGCTCGTGTGTGGGGACTGCGGACTTGTCATTGATGCCGACTTTGTTGATGAAGGACCGGAATGGCGAGCTTTCGATCACGATCAGCGCATGAAGCGTTCCCGTGTGGGCGCGCCCATGACATATACAATCCACGACAAAGGGCTTTCCACAATGATTGACTGGAGAAACCGTGACTCCTACGGAAAGTCTATCTCCTCCAAAAACCGTGCCCAGCTTTACCGTTTAAGAAAATGGCAGCGTAGAATCCGTGTAAGTAACGCAACCGAAAGAAACCTGGCTTTTGCACTTTCAGAACTTGACAGGATGGCTTCGGCTCTCGGTCTTCCGAGGACTGTCAGGGAGACAGCAGCAGTTGTCTATAGAAAAGCTGTGGACAAGAACCTCATCCGTGGAAGAAGCATTGAAGGTGTAGCCGCAGCAGCACTATATGCAGCCTGCCGCCAGTGCAGTGTCCCGAGGACCCTTGACGAGATCGAAGAGGTTTCCAGGGTAAGCAGGAAAGAAATCGGAAGAACTTACCGTTTTATTTCCAGAGAACTTGCCTTGAAGCTCATGCCCACCTCTCCAATCGACTATGTCCCAAGGTTCTGCTCCGGGCTTAACCTGAAAGGAGAAGTCCAGTCCAAGAGCGTTGAGATCCTCAGGCAGGCTTCGGAAAAAGAACTCACAAGCGGAAGAGGCCCCACAGGAGTTGCCGCAGCAGCAATTTACATTGCATCCATTCTTTGCGGAGAGCGCAGGACTCAGCGTGAAGTTGCAGATGTTGCCGGGGTCACGGAAGTCACCATCAGGAACAGGTATAAAGAGCTTGCAGAAGAACTGGATATCGAGATTATCCTCTAAATCTTTCTTCTTTTTTTTCAGCCAGGCTGATTGATGTTCTTCAGGCAGACAGAGGGTTGAATGTGCCCTCTTTTTCTTCCCTTTTTCATGGAACTTTATTCGCGGCTGTGCTCATAAACTGTTCCAGAGAGTATCTTTTTTAATTTTAATAAATATAAATTGAATTTATTAAGCAAATTCTAAAGCAGATTCTAAAGCAAATATAAATCTAATTTCTAAAACCGATTCCAAAACGGATTCTAAAACCGATTCCAAAACGGATTCTAAAACCGATTCCAAAATGGATTCTAAAGCAGATTCCAAAACAGCTTTACAAAACAGAGTTATAAAAAACGCATGGTTCTGATAATCAAAATATTTTTATAAAAACTACGTAAATTTATATTAACCATGGGTTATAATGCTTACACTTGAGATCTTCAGAGCCCTTCTCCTGGGCTTCACCATCGGGCTTACTGGCGCCCTGGTCCCCGGGCCCATGCTTTTTGCAACCATAGAGCTTTCACTCAAAAAAGGGTGGCTTGCAGGGCCGGAGGTCGTTTTCGGGCACATTCTGGTTGAGCTTGTACTTTCTATTCTGATTCTCTTTGGGGTTGCTTCTTTTATCGGAAGTGGAGCGATTTCAGCTGTTTCCATCATTGGAGGTTTTTCCCTTACGGTTTTCGGACTGCTTACGGTAAAAGATGCAAAAACTACTGCTTCTGCAGGACTTTCTCCGGAGACGTCTGGCCTGAAATTGACTTCAAATCCCGTAGCTTTGGGCCTGATAACCTCAGTTTCCAATCCTTACTTCTGGATCTGGTGGCTAACTGCTGGAAGTGCGCTTGTACTTAAGGCATATGAACTGGGGATTATCATCTCAATAGCCTATATCCTGGGGCACTGGACCGCAGACCTCAGCTGGTTTACTGCAATATCCGGGTCTTTCAGCCGTGGAAAAACCCTGTTTTCTCAACAAACACACAGGTACATCCTCTACGCGTGCGGAACGTTTCTAATATTTTTTGGGCTTTATTTCATGTTTAACTATAAAGGCGCAGCTCAACTGTTCTAATAATATTTTTTCTAACAGGGATTCTTTATTGTTGTATATCTTTTAAAATTTTTTCCCTTTTACTCAGCACTGAAAACAGATAGACTCCCCCACTGAAAGTCGATAGGAATAAAACTACAAGAGCTCTCATATTTTTGACTGTCTTCCAGCTCCACCTGTTAGCCACGAACAAAGAGCTGAGAGCGAGAGTGACAAGCCCGAAAGGGCCGTGAATAAATACTGCCGCAGGTGCTTTTCCGGCAATTATAAGCCTGGTTGCGGAGTATGCCATATATATCAGAGACAGGGATCCCATCAAATATCCTGCGGTGTTTATCTTTGCATGCTTTAGAATTCCATCTTTTTTTAACAGAGTTTCTGAAATCTCTTCTCTACCTGAAATCTTTTCCTATATCAGGAAAACCTTGTCCATCAGTGAAACTGAAAATTGGGATAGTTTAATAATACAAGGATAACCTTAGGTTTCCGAAAGGTCGATTTTTCATGAGAAGGCAGTGTATAAAAGTCCCCCGAAAGAAAGGAGAACCTGCAAGAAGGATACTCCTTGGTCTTGAAATTCTTGATAATTCTTTGAAGATCGGTTCGGATGAAACCTTCCTTTATCTCCCACTTTCCAGAGAGCCTGATACCGGGAAACTGGAAGGGCTGCCTGAAGGTTCTGAACTTACATTCTTTGATTTCGAGCCCCTGGAAAAAAAGCCTGTCCCTGAAGACATCCTCGGTTTCACTCCCGCCTATGAAGTCATAGGAGACATTGCCCTCCTGGAAGACGAGAAACTGGATGCAAAAACCGCTCTAAAGATCGCAGATGCCCTCCTGAAAACTCAGCCGAATATAAAATCCGTTGTCAAGCCTCTTACTCCTGTTATCGGGGAATTCAGGGTAAGGGAATTTGAGGTAATTGCAGGCGAGCACAGGACCGAAACAATCCACAGGGAGTATGGCTGCCGTTATAAAGTAGACCTTTCAAGGGCTTATTTTACTCCTCGCCTTTCTACGGAACGTTCAAGAATTCTCTCCTGGATTAAGGAAGGGGATACTGTTGTCGATATGTTTGCCGGGGTTGGCCCCTACAGTATCCTGCTTGCAAAAAGCAAAAAGCCTTCCAGGGTTGTGGCAATAGACAAAAACCCTGAAGCAGTACGCTATCTGAATGAAAATATTTCGCTCAATTCGGCAAAAAATATTGAAGCAATCGAAGGTGATGCCAGAGAAGAGGCAAAAAGGTTTGCAGGAACTGCTGATCATGTAATCATGAACCTGCCCCATAATGCTTATGAATTCCTTGATTCTGCTGTCCTTCTTACAAAGCAGGGAGGAATAATCCACTACTACGGAATAACCCCTGAAGACGACCTCTTTGAAAGTTCTATTGAACTTATCCGGAAAGCTGCGGAAAAAGCAGGAAGAAAGGTCGAGGTTCTCGAGAAAAGGGTAGTCCGTTCATATGCTCCTCACCAGTATAACATCTGCATCGAGGCGAAGATTCTTTGAAATCTATGCCGCTGCCAGTTTCTTTGAAGTTTGGAGTTTCAGCCCCCTGCGCGCTGGCACCTGATTGCGTAAGGGATCAGATTTCAGTAAAAATTCCTTTGCGGGTGGGAAAAAAGAAGTTATAGAATCAGAACTCAGAAACGTGCATAAAAGAATAAACAATGGTTACTGCTAATCAAAAATAAAAAAAGAGTAAAAAAGTAGTCAGAAGCTATTGTTTTTCCGTTCTGTAATTCTTCTTTTTGAGGAAAGATAATAACTTTAACGAGCGAAATAGTTAAATTCTTGATCGCTATTTTAAGTCTGCTTATTCTTCAATCCATGTGCCGTCGTGGCTTAGCGGTATAGCGGCTGATTCGTAATCAGCAGGCCGAGGGTTCAAATCCCTCCGGCGGCTTTTTGTTTTCCTTGTTTAAAACCTCTTTTTCAGGGCTGTCATCGGGCAGGTTTTCAGAAATTTCCTTTTTAGACCTTATTTGTTTTTCAGAACTTCTATAATCTCCTTTATATCAGGAAGCTCATGCCCTAGATATTTCTTGAAATAAATCACTTGCCGATTTTCATCAATAATTATATTAGCTCTTTCTGAGACACCTTCTTTTCCCCTGAATATCCCGCAGGTTCTGGCAACTTCCCCATGAGGCCAGAAGTCCGAAAGTAATTTAATGTGGTTGATTCCAAGCTCTCTTGCCCAGGCTTTCTTTGAAGGTATGGGATCCACACTTATACCAAGGGGTACAGTGTTGAGTTCTGTAAAAAGCTCATAATTTTCTTCAAGTGACTTCATTTGCTGTGCGCAGACCTGTGTCCAGGCAAGAGGGTGGAAGGACAGGAGGACTTTCTTGCCTTTCAGGTCATAAAGATGTATTTCTTCTCTCTTCTGGTCTCTTAGACGGAAGTCCTGGATAGTTTCCCCTACTCGTATTTCGTCTGTCATAAATTTCCCCAGTTTATTTTTTCCTCAATTTAATATTTGTTTTTCTATTTTAATTATTAATAGCTTTATAAGTTACTGATGAATTTGTAAGTTAGTAGTGGCTTTACGGTTATTTTTCTGCTCTTTGTATCTCATAAATAATACTTTCTGACCGTTTTTTCTTTACCTTATCTCCTTAATTTTTATCTCCTTAATTTTTATCTCCTTAATTTTTATCTCCTTAATTTTTAAATCTCAGGAATTATTTCAGTACAAACTATTTTCTAACATCCATTATAAAAATGCCATAATATATATAATATAAACTCAGTAGCTCCTCTGCGTACAGAAACACTATTGATACGGGATAAATGTGTCTGGAAGAGAGCTAAAAAACAACCGGAATATAATCTTCAGGATAATCTACTGGGCAGTTATAATAGGTTTACTGCATGTGGTTAGTCTTAGCAATAATCTTCTTTTCCATACACTTATAGAGTTATTCAGCGTCATAATCGCATATATTATATTTCTGGTTGTCTGGGAATCAAAAACATTTCTTGAAAACAGGTATCTACTGTTAATAGGAATCTCCTATTTCTTTATCGGGACTCTTGACCTTTTGCATGCTTTATCCTATGAAAGGATGGGGTTCTTTTCATGGTCCGGCATGAATCTTCCTGCCCAGCTATGGATCGCTTCAAGGTATCTGGAGAGCGTATCGTTTCTGATTGCTCCTCTATTATTGTCGAATTCCAGGCTATTGAACTTAAAAACAGATATCAGTCCTGTAGAAAAAGCAAGGTTTGCCTGGGAATTATTTATCGTATATTCCGGAATTACTTTTGTTTTGTTTCTTTCAATCTTTGTTTTAAGGAACTTTCCGGACTCCTATATCGAAGGCAGAGGGCTGACTGATTTTTTAATTATAAGTGAATATGTAATCTCTCTAATTCTGGTCTGCTCATTAGTTCTTCTTTATTTAAAGAGGGACAGATTTGAAAACCATGTTTTCAGACTGCTCACAGCGTCCATAGTCCTGACAATTATTTCAGAAATAATCTTTGCCAGGTTTACATATGTGGATGATTTTTCGTTTGTTACCGGGCACTATTTTAAACTACTGTCTTTCTACTTTGTTTACAGGGCAGTAGTGTCAACAGGATTCAGCGAACCCTGCAGTATTCTTTTCAGGGAACTTAAACAGAATGAAGAGGCTTTGAGGAGGAAGACATTTTTTCTTCAGGACGATCAGGGGCGAATTTACAGGATGCTAGGCGTTCAAACGGAAGAGTCGGAAGATGCCTTTTCTACCTGTAACGCCAGAATTAATGAAAAAACTTATTCTTCCCTGGTGAAGGATATCGAAGGACTGATCGGTTTCCGTTTTGATGATAGTAAGGGTACGGTTTTCATAGATGGGGACGTTGAAGAGATTACGGGGTACAGTACAGAAGATTTTCTTTCTCACAGGGTCAAATGGGCAGATCTGGTCTTACCTGAAGACCAGTATCTTATTTTTGAGAGAATAAACAGGTCTGTTTCCAATCCCGATCATTCTATTGAAACCGAGTACAGGATAAAGAGAAAAAATGGAGAAATAAGGTGGATAAGGGAGTTTCTTCAGAAATTTCCGGAAGAATCCAAAAATTCCAGGCAATTCCAGGGATTTATTCACGATATTACCGGACGTAAAAAGGCAGAGGCAGCTCTTCAAAAAATCGAGGAAGTCCGCATAAAGGAAATCCACCACAGAATCAAGAATAATTTGCAGGTAATCTCGTCCCTTCTCAGCCTCGAAGCTGAAAAGTTCAGTGACAGAAAAATGCTTGAATCCTTCCGTGAGAGCCAGAACCGTGTAGCTTCAATGGCTTTGATTCATGAAGAATTATACAAAGGCAGCGATATGGACACTCTCGATTTTTCCGCCTATCTCAGGAAACTGACTGCAGATCTTCTAGCTTCATATCGTGTGGGCAATGATAAAATAACTCTCAGGCTTGACCTTGAACAGGCCCATTTTGATATGGATACCTCAATCCCTCTGGGAATTATCGTCAATGAACTGGTCTCAAACTCCCTGAAGCATGCTTTTCCAGAAGGAAAGGGAGGCGAAATTTACATAGGTCTTCACAGGACGGAAAAAATAGCCTTAAAAGCAGGAATCTCCGGTGAGAGTGTCGATTGTGAAAGTGGATTTGATTACACCTTAACTGTGGCAGACAACGGAAAGGGTGTTCCGGAAGAAACTGATTTTGAAAATGCAGATTCCCTCGGTCTTCAACTCGTAAATCTCCTCGTTGAACAGATAGATGGCTGTGTTAAACTTGAAAGGCGTCAGGGAACCAGGTTCATTCTGGGCATAAATGTAAAAAACGGGGTCAAAACCTGATGCTGTTTTGTATTCAAAAAAATGACTTATAATCTCAAAAGGAAATCTCATTTCAGGAAAATTCCTGTGTTTAATTTTTTCTTCCATATCCCGGTTCGTGCTCTGGGCAGGGTTCTACGTGAATTGAGAAGTAACCGTTTTTGCCGCAGACTTCCTTTAACCTGTCTTCAACCTTAACCGAAATCTCGTGTGCGTCCACAATATTCAGGTTTCTGTCCACTTCTATGTGTACATCTGCAGCCATCGCATTTCCTATCTTTCGGGTCTTTAACTCATGGAAACCCAGTACTCCTTCTGTGGATATGAGGATTTCCTCAATACTTTTGTAAGTTGTAGAATCCAGAGAGGCTTCCAGCAGTTCGTTGAGATTCTTATACGAGATCTCGACTGCCACTCTGAATACAAAAAAACTCAATATGACAGCAGCTATGGGGTCGAGTACCGCCCACCTGCCTCCGAGAAGGACTGCACCTCCAATCCCTATCATTGTCCCTATTGAAGACAACGCATCAGAACGGTGGTGCCAGGCGTTTGCAGTAAGAGCATCACTCCTGAGCCCCCGGGCGTATACTATTGTGTAGCGGAATAGCCATTCTTTGGTTACAATTGAAAGGACTGCTGCACTGAGGGCTATTCCACTGGGAGCAGGCAGCATTTCCCCATGGTAAAAAGCAATAACCTTCTCGAGCCCTCCCCAGAAAATCCCGAAAGCTACTGCAATGAGTACGAGCCCTATAAATGCAGCAGACAGGGTTTCGATCTTCCCATGCCCGTAATTATGTGTACTGTCTCCGGGCTTTCGGGCAACCTTCAGGCCTGCTATTACTGCGATGTCGGTCATGAAATCTGACGTGGAATGGACGGCATCTGCTATCATTGCTGAACTATTACCCACAATTCCTGCAAAAAACTTAAAAAACGTCAGCAAGATGTTTGAAACCACAGAAACTTTTGTTACGTGAACTGCCTGAGAATACCTGGAGTCTTCACTTTCCCCTGAGAGAAATATTACTTCATTTGCCGTACCATCAGTTTCTGTCATAATTTCTCAGAATAGCTGTGATATTTGAATTCATTAAAATATATATTCTTTTTAATGTGTTTATCTGAAAAATATAAGTAGGCTACCAATAGATATAAATATTTTCTTCCTCATGTTTTGAGACTATAGTCCTGCATGATGCTGTTTTTCTTTTATTTCTTTTTCCATAGTCCTGGATAATCTTTTTAATCCTTTCAACATTTTCTCAAAGTTTCTCTATAAAGGCTTTTCATTTTCTTTCTGCAAGATATTTCTTAAACCCCGTCTGCAAGATATTTTTTAAACCCCATCTGCAAGATATCTTGTAAACCATTTCCCGGCTAACCGGGCAACTTCTTCCAGAGCTCCAGGCTCTTCAAAAAGGTGTGTGGCGCCCGGAACTATCTTTAACTCCTTGTCCAGTGCGACTATTCTTTCCAGTGCCCATTTATTCAGGTCTATCACCTGAATATCCTTCCCGCCTACGATAAGCAGTGTGGGCGCTTTTACATGAATCAGGGCACTTTCGGCAAGGTCAGGCCTTCCTCCCCTTGAAACCACTGCTTTTACTGCGGTAGCATATTCTTTTGCAGCTATGAGTGCGGCTGCAGCCCCTGTACTGGCACCGAAATAACCTATATTAAGGCCTCTGGTTTCCGGTCTGTTCAAGACCCATCCGGTTACATCAATCAGGCGCTTTGAAAGGAGCTCAATATCGAAGCGGAGGTGGCGAGTCATCATATCAATTCTCTCTTCTTCGATTGTCAGAAGGTCAAACAAAAGTGTTCCAAGGCCTGCCCTCCGGAGTTCGTCTGCAACGTACTGGTTTCGCGGGCTGTGGCGGCTGCTCCCGCTTCCGTGAACGAAAATAACAATTCCTCTGGCTCCTTCCGGGATATTCAGGTTGCCTTCAAGATTTATGGAGTCTACAGGGATCCGGACTTCAATATCCCTTTTATAATTATCCGATGACGAGTTCATGCTTCTCCCTTTGAATTCTTTACCTGTAAACTCATTCTGCCGGAAAGCTGTGTGCTTTCTTCAGCAGCTCACAGACTTCTTCATCTGTTGTCTGGCTGAAATCCTCATACCATGCACCCACAGCATAAAATGGCTCGGGAGTGGTAGCACAGATCATTTCATCCACTATTTTTTTAAAGAATTTGCACATATCAGGGGAAGCGGTCGGGACCGCAACTACCAGCTTAGCCGGGCGTTTGGTCTTGAGGGCTTCAACTGCTGCATGCATCGTTGCTCCGGTTGCAAGTCCGTCATCTATCAGGATTACAGTCATACCTTCCATATCCGGCTTTGGGCGGCTTCCACGATATTTGCGCTCTCTGCGTTCCAGTTCCCTGAGTTCGTTTGCAGCCACCGTAGCAATTACTCTGTCAGGTATTTTATAGGATTTTATAATATTTTCATTCAAAACACGGACATCTTCAGATGCAATTGCTCCCATTGCCAGTTCTTCATTTCCAGGAACTCCCAGCTTTCGCACTATGAAAACATCCATTTTTACTTTCAGTTCTTTTGCGACTTCAAAAGCTACGGGAACTCCTCCCCGAGGAAGTGCCAGTATCAGCACGTCCGGGCTGTTTGAATATTTTGAAAGTTCTTTAGCCAGCCGTTTTCCTGCGTCTGCTCTATCTTTAAAGTGTGCCGTCATTCCCTTCAACCCCTGTTGGCTTGATTAATTCATAAGACGATCTATGTTGATTTATAGTATCTATGTCTGAACCCTTAAATGTATAGTAGGACTTACGCACTTGAAATACAAAATCAAGCACAACCGGTATTATTATGGAGTCAGTGTTTATACAGTTGAAGATTAAATGCTGTCTATTTTTCAGTCCAGCCGCGTAATTTCTGTATAGATCATAGCCGCGTAACTCCTGTATAGGTTATTATAAATTCAAACCATTATGTTATTCTGAGTCCGGATTACAGGAAAAGCAGCGAATTTTAAAGAGATACTCTGATTTTATGATTACTTTGAAATTTTCTACATAAAACTATTTTTTTATTGGAAGAAATTTTTCTGCTAATTAATTTAAAATAGTAATGATATAATGTTATATTTGTGGAGTTAGGAAGTTAGCGGGTATGAAAAATGAGTAAAGAACTGCCTGGAGGGCATTGGTCCTGCTCCGGATAGGTATGCTTGAGAGTATATTGCCGGAGCTGCTGTATTGGGGAGTCCAGTAAAAGGACATGACTTCTCCGGGCTTCTTCTTATTTTTGATTTTACTGTTTTTCTCTTTCCATAGTTTTGTATTGCAATGTACGAAATCGGGGGCTTCTGCCCCTTTATCATTTCACGGATGCATTCCAATGCGGTTTTATTCTATGAAATCGATTAATTATCTGGTTAGTAGCATACGGGGGGCAACTGCATATATCATACATCAGCAGGAATACGTTTAAACCAGGTTTTTATGAAGCAGTGTTATGGGTTGCGATAATTGGCTTGCTTTACCTTATCAGCCTTGGAAATTACCTTCTCTTTCATACCGTGGTAGAACTCTTCAGCGTTTATGTAGCATATGTGATATTTCTTATAGTATGGAAATCGAGATCCCGACTGGAAAACGGATACCTTATATTCATAGGGGTTGCCTTTTTTTTCATCGGAAGCATTGATTTCCTGCATACCTTCACATTCAGGGGAATGGAACTGTTTCCTGGCTCGGGTATTAACCTGACCGTCCAGCTCTGGATAGCTGCAAGATACCTGGAAAGCATTACCTTTCTGCTTGCTCCGCTGTTCCTTATTAAAAGAAAAGAGGACGTAAACCCGGATGTTGAAAAAAGATACATAATATCTCCTGATAGCTCAACTTTTGCCTGGAATGTTTTTCTTGTTTATGCAGCAATTACGATTTTATGCCTGCTTTCTATCTTCTTTTTCAGGAACTTTCCGGCTGCCTATATTGAAGGTTCGGGAATTACTCCTTTTAAAATTCTAAGCGAATATATCATCTCTTTTATGCTCTTTTGCTCACTGATAGCGCTTTATGTGAAAAGGGATAACTTTGAAAGCAAGGTTTTCAATCTGCTTGCAGCTTCCATAGCACTTGCAGCTCTGGGAGATTTATCCTTCGCTCTGTATTCTCACATCGGTGAATTCCCCAATATCATAGGCCATTATTTTAAGCTGCTATCTTTTTACTTTATATACCAGGCAGTTGTGGGTATCGGATTTGAAGAGCCGTGCAGCCTTCTTTTCAGGGAACTTAAACACAGGGAAGAAGAGTTCAGGCAAAAAGCCATTCTCCTCGGGGACGAGTATCACCTCATATGCAGGATGATAGGGGCAAACAGGACTTCTGAACCTCAAAACAAAAGTTCTGATAAAGAAAGAGTTCAGGAAAACTATCATCCATTTTCAGATCATTTCCCAGGGGTCTGGTTCCAGCTGGACGAGAACTTTATGCCCGTATCAATAGAAGGCCCGGTTGAGGAAGTATCAGGATACGGGAAGGACGAAATCCTTTCTGGAAAAATAACTTTGACGGAACTGGTCGTTCCTGAAGATCAGCCCTCTGTTTTTGAAAACAGGAAAAAATTGAAATCTAACCCCAGACTTGTAATCGAGAATGAACTTCGAATCCGCAAAAAAAACGGAGAGACAAAATGGGTCAGGAAAATTATCCGGGGAATCGAGAGTGCTCCTGAAGGCTCAGGAAACTTCCAGGGCCTGGCTTATGATATCACTGAACGTAAAATGGCTGAAGAAGCGCTTGAAAAAATAGAGCGCATCCGCATAAAAGAAGTCCACCACAGGATAAAAAATAACCTGCAGGTGATCTCATCCCTGCTCAGTTTGCAGGCAGAAAAATTTGATGATAGGGAAGTTATTGAAGCTTTCAGGGAAAGCCAGAACCGCGTTGCATCCATAGCCATGATACACGAAGAGCTTCATGGTGGAGAAAGTCCGGACTCTCTGGATTTTGCGGGATATCTGCAGAAACTAACTTCGGACCTTTTCAATTCGTACCGTGTAGGTAAGGACGGAATAAATCTCACACTTGAACTTGAAAGTGTCCGTCTTGGCATGGATACTGCAATCCCTCTTGGAATTATTGTCAATGAACTGGTATCCAATTCCCTGAAACACGCTTTTCCAGGTATAAATGAAGGAGAAATCTGTATAAGCCTCAGAAATGAAGAAAAGCCTGAATTTGAAAATGAAATTTTCGATTCGGTTCCGGATTCTCCGGAGAACAGTAATTTCCATTACATATTGACTGTTTCAGATAATGGGAAAGGGATTCCTGATGATATCGATTTCCGGACCACTGACTCTCTTGGACTTCAGCTCATAACGATTCTTATTGACCAGATAGACGGCAGCATTGAGCTTAAGAGGGATCAGGGGACTGAGTTCACTCTCCGGTTTAATGATTAAGGAAATAATTCTGAAAAGGCCTGAATATAAGTTTGATATCTTCAGACAAACAGGTGAAAGTTTCGAAATTTGAATTTTTTTAATTTTTTTAATTTTTTTCATAACCGGATTAAATTCTTATTTCTTCATTATTTGCAGTTGAATAAATATTATATAATTTAAAAAGGAACTGAATACGGTCAACTAAGTAACATCCTCCCTATTAATCGAGTATCATTTTATAATATATTCTAATAACGAATACGGAGTAATCACGATGTCACCCTCCATGGTAGGAATGAGTTTTCTGGTTCTGGGAATAATTCTGCTACTTGGAAAGTGGATACGGGTAATAACTCCCAATCTTCAGAAACTCTTTATCCCCAGCTCTTTAATCGGCGGATTTCTGGCCCTCATTCTCGGACCACAGGCCCTGGGTAACCTGGTTGAAGGGCTGGAATATGAAAACACTGCATTTTCCATTCTTGCCGGCGGAATATTTCCTGAAGATATGCTCGCTATATGGGCTTCCCTTCCGGGACTCTTCATAAATATCATTTTTGCCACCCTTTTTCTGGGAAAAAAACTTCCCGGAATTAGGGAGATCTGGAACATAGCAGGTCCCCAGGTCTCATTTGGCCAGACGGTAGCCTGGGGGCAGTATGTTTTCGGAATACTGGTAACTGTCCTTATACTCACTCCCTACTTCGGGATTAATCCTATAGCAGGTGCACTGATAGAGATAGGATTTGAAGGAGGCCACGGGACTGCAGCAGGTATGGCTTCTACTTTTGCAGAGGCCGGATTCCCTGAAGGTGCAGACCTGTCAATCGGCCTGGCTACTGTAGGCTTACTCTTCAGTGTGATCCTTGGAATTTTGCTCTTAAACTACGGTGTAAGGACTGGAAAATCTTCCATTCTGAAAGTGCCGGATGAAATCTCCCTTAAAAAAAGTGAACAGGCAGGGGTTGTTGATTTCGATGCACGGGAATGCGCAGGCAAAATAACAACAAGGCCCGAATCCATAGAACCCCTATCAATGCATTTTGCTTATGTAGGAGTTGCTATAGGAATAGGTTACATTATCCTTCAAATCCTCCAGTTGATAGAGGAGCTGGCCTGGGTCAGGACAACAGGCATCCACCTTCTGGAACACATGCCCCTTTTTCCACTTGCAATGATTGGCGGGATTATTCTTGAGATGTTTCTTGACAGGTTTGATACATACAAAACGCTTGATAGAAACCTGATGATGAGGATACAGGGGCTTTCTCTGGATATTTTGATAGTTAGTGCCATCGCCACTCTTTCTCTTGAAGCAATAGGCGGAAATCTGGCACCTTTTCTTATCCTGAGCATCGTGGGGATTTTCTGGAATGTAGCAGCCTTTCTTTTGCTCGCACCCAGAATGATCCCTTCATACTGGTTTGAAAGGGGCATGGGAGATTTCGGGCAGTCTATGGGCATGACTGCAAGCGGGCTTTTGCTGATGAAAATAGCAGACCCTGAAAACAGGTCTCCTGCTCTTGAAAGCTTTGGATACAAACAGCTCATGTTTGAACCAGTTGTTGGAGGGGGACTTTTCACAGCCACTTCCGTTCCTTTAATCTTCAATTTCGGCCCTGTTCCCGTTCTTATATTTACAGCTGTCGTGATGCTTTTCTGGAGCGGATTAGGGCTTTTATATTTTGGCCGGAAATGACGGGGTTATTCTGTTGGTTTTTATACTTTATCCGGCCTAATTAGCTCTCTTTTTCATTCAGTAATAACGCCATTTATTTTTCTTTTTTAAAACTCTCCTACTTGTAATATTTACATCTACTTATTCATGAATCGTTATTTTTAGACACGCCTGCATCAACGATGTAAATAGGAGAAGCTGTGCTCTGGAGGTAATATAGCTACAGAAAATGGTCATAAAGACGATAATAAAGAAGGTGGCATCATAAACAAAATTGATAACATAATACAGCTATACTTCGTAAAAAAGAATTACCTCATATCTCTGGAGCAAAGAATAAATCCTTTCTTCCTTTTTACGGGGATAAGCATGTGGGCATTACTTACCCTTAATCGGACTAAAGTTGGGAGGTTATTGCTCTTTTGGTTTTGGTGCTCTGGCACGTTCGCTTTCCAGGCGTTCGATTTCTCTGGCAACATCATCAGGAGTATTATACTCTATTTCAGATATTCCTTTTAGAAGATCCAGTACATCACTCTCTGCCTGTTTCCCTTCTGCGAACTTCACAAGGTCGTCCCTGGTTGCAGGATAACCCATTCCTCTGCCGGTTATAAATTCTTTGACATCGCGTGGACTACTTTTAATAAGTTCACCTCCACAGGTTCAGGTAGTTTACTATTCCAATCTGGTTATTTCTTTCTCAATGTAATATGGTACTACTTCTATAATAATAGTTCAATAAAAACATTTGCAAAAGGATAATTATCAGATATTAGTCTAATTTAGTTTTTACTTGATGTTTTTTCAGCATATAACCTGCCATAACATGAGCTTGCATATTATTTTTTAATCGTTTTCGTTTTATAATATCTAAATCTAATTATTAATATATCGTTATTCTTTAGCATGCCTTGATTGACAATAGCAGATATTAGAAGTTATATTATGGGGAGGGTCAATATAGCTGAAGGGAGTAATCGCAAAGAGGGTCGCAAAGAGGACGACAATTCTAAATATCTAGGAAAAAGCAGGATTTTTACTTCAAAGTCTCTTCCTATCACTGTAATGGGGGCTCTTCTTGGAGGGCTTGTTTTTGGGCTTGTGGGTTATTTTACAGAAAATGGAAATCTTGCAATACCCAGGCTTGAACCTCTTCTTGCTGCACCTTACGGTTCTGTTACTATCTTTTTTACTATTTTCGGCATAAGTCTTGGTTCGTTAATTGCCTCCCTGGCTTTTGCAGGCCGGGTGTTCCTGGAAGAAGGAACTGAAAAAACCGAGACTGGAATGAATCTTAACAAATGGTCAACATGGGGGCTTGCGGTCCTCACTGCTGCAATAATCCTCAGTGCTACGGGATATATCTGGTTTCTCTCAGCTGCTTATGGAAACGGATCTGATCAGGAATCCCGCATAGGATACACTATGAAAAACGTACAGAGAATCCCAGGGGATACGCCTGTTCAGGTTGGAAATTCAATGGGTGAGATGTATGGGACCGAACTTTTAGAAATTCCTTCTGATCCTGTTGCAGCCGCGGTAATGGCTCCTGTGGCTTCTACAAGAAATCAGACACTTATTTACGGTGCTGGAGGGAGTGAGTATGTGGACATGGACTCCCTCATTGAAGAGTCCTTGTCTCTCCTTGGAAACAGTCCTGTCATTATAGTTGTTTCGGCAGAAGAACCTGCTTATGCCCTGCCTGCAGCATATACTGCAGCATATTTCAAAGCTCCTGTAGTTCCTGTTGAAGAAAGGTCTATTCCTCAGGATTTGCAGAACTCACTCGAAAACGGAGAAGAAAAGCTTATTCTTGTGGCTGCACCAGAAAGGCTACTTTCAGACCAGTTTCTTGAAGAACTGGATGCTCTCGCAGAGATAAACCGCGTCGCAGACGAGAATCTATACAAACATTCTCTTCTGTGGGCTAGAAGCAGATGGGGTAATTTTGGATGGGGTATGGATGAGAATTTTCATTTTGATGCATACTACAATTTCGTACTGGCAAATCCAGAAACTCCGGAATTTGCCGCAGCAGGTTTGCCTATGGCTTACGAAGGCAACTACGGTCCTTTGATTTATACTGAGAGTGAAGACCTGAATGATTATGTTGACCAGTATTTCTGGAGGCTTTCTCCTGATTATTTCTCCTTCCCTTCAGACGGGCCTTTTATGAACGTAAGGATTGTAGGAGATTCTGAAAGTATAAGTTACAACGCCCAGGCAAGGGCTGACCTTGCGCTGGAAGTCCGTTCTTTCAAAAATCAGGTCGCTGGAGCAAGCGGGATTTCCTTATTTGGCTGGTCCTGGTTTTTTATCGGGTTCTTCGGAGCCATATGGGCTCTTTTTATCATGCCGAAACGCCTGCCTTACAGCTCTTTTTATTCGCGTATTTACTGGCCCATGGCAATCCTGGTATTCGGACCTGTAGGGATACTGGCATTCCTTATGGCATATCACGAGAGTTCTGTGATGTCCATGGATCATATGGTAAAATTCATGCGCCCTCTCTGGGCGAAAGCTTTGTCGGCTACAATTATGAGCGCAGGAATAGGAATGGCTCTTATGATTGCTTCCATGTACCTTTTCCAGTTTTTTGGCTTGCCTCTTTTACGGACTTTTGAATTTACCTCGGTATACTGGCTGGGTTCTCCAATGACTACCATAATGTGGCTTATAATGGTAATTCCTGCTATTATTGCCTCTTCTTTATTTTACATGGGTCCCATGATGGCTGATATGCGTGAAATGAAGTACTGGGAAGGGGTAAAAAAGGCTTTACCAGTAGTTTCTCTTTCCATGGTCAGTGCCTCCATAGGAATGTTTGCGACTGCATGGTATGTTATGAACTGGAGGGGATGGATGAGCGGGGAAGACCTCTGGCTCTGGGTAACTCCTTTATGGATTTCTGCAGCTGCAGGTTTCTTTGCTGCCCTGATTCCCAATTACTTTATGGTTAAAGCCGGATGGAAGGAGGGAGAGATGTGATAAAGCCTCTGTATACTCTTCTTGCAGTTGCTGTCCTTACGGTTATTTTGATCTCGGGTTATGTATTGCTGTGGGAACCCCAGGGAAAACCTCTTGATGTAACTACAACGCAAAACGAGGCCCTGCTTGAATTGACAGGCAGTACTGCCAGGCTTTCCGGTGAAAACCATATTGAGACAGCTACTGCTTATTCCCAGGCAATCTATGCCGCTGCCCAGGACAAAGATAGACCTGGTGCTGTTGTCCTTGTAAGGGACGATGACCCTGCAATCGCACTTGCAACTACACGCCTGCAGCATATGCCTGTTAACGCGCCCATGCTTTTTATTACTGATAACGGTACCTTGCTGCCGGAAGAGACCAGAAAAGAGCTGGAAAGGCTTGGGCCGGAAGGGGTCATGATGGATAATAATGTGCAGGTATACCTTGTAGGAAATATTGATCAGAGCGTGGTTGATGAGGTTGAAAAACTCAGACTCAAAACACGTGCGATATACGCTTCAAACCCGGTTCAGCTTGCCGAAGTCCTGGATGAATATATTGCAGTCCTGGAGTCTGACCACAGGCAGATTATATTTATAGCTTACACGGATGCACTTGAGTATGCATATCCTGCAGCTAACTGGAATGCTCATATGGGAGATGGTTTTGCTTATGTAACTCCAGACGGGGTGCCCGAAGAAACCAGGAGAATTCTTGAAAGGCGGTGGCCGTATTATCCTTACATATACGTCTTCGCTCCCTCTTCAGTTGTCGATAACGAGACAATGGCAGAACTTTCTCAATACGGGCATGTCCAGCGCATTCCGGGAGATACTCCTCAGGAAATGGCAGTAAGGTGGGCCGGATACAAAGACAGCGGACACATGACTTCATGGCTTGTAGGATACAAAGCACGCAGTGTTGGCTGGGGTTATGCAGAGCCCGGTCATAATATGCTTCTGGCAAACCCGGGAGACTGGCGGACTGTGGTCCCGAGCGGAGTGCTGTCCCATATGGGAAAACACGGGTTCCTTATCCTGACAGAACCAGGTGGGGAGCTTCCGGATGATACACGCTCTTATCTGCAGGTTATAAAACCCGAGCCAGTATATCCCAGCCAGCAGGTATTCAATTTTGCCTGGATTCTTGGGGACGTAAGCGAAGAAACTGTCCAAGAGCTAGATCAGCTACTCAGGGTATCTTCTCCTTTTGAAGAGAACAATAGCAGTTCGATAGCGAGGATTACTCTAAGTTTAACAAATACATCCCGCGATTAACATATTTTTTTGGGTAATCTTCTTGGTCATGGAACTGAGAATGTTAACCTTGATAAAAGTGTGGAATCTAAAGTTATGTTAGTTTTTGTTATGTTAGTAAAACAAGACCTAAATCAAGGTTTGTAAGTAATAATTTCATTAATCGTCATTTTCTTTTTTCTGGTTTCTTCTTTACAGTTTCAGGTTTCTGGGTTTCAAGCCATAGTAAGATCTATAAACAGGATTTTCTGACAGTTTTTTCTCTCTTGGCAACCGTCTTTACAGAACTGTACAAAAATTTTATAATATACTTAGTAACTATTCAGGCAGCCTTTTAAAGGCTACAATTTTTCCTCTTTTCGAGGAAAAATTGGATATAAATTGAATCCTATTTTGTTTCGTTATCATGCTTACACGTGAAGAGATTCTTGCTTTGTGTGCTTCAAACCCTGAAGTCATTGCTTACATTGTGAGTCTTGAAACTCAAATTAAAGAACTTACTGAAAGGTTGATAGCCTTAGAATCTCGTTTAAACCAAAACAGTCGTAACAGCAGTCGCCCTCCTTCTACTGATTTTTTT
>Ga0265294_10002669_pt1 | contig 23276 bp, 24 predicted proteins | sample MunlanPumphouse3_FD_192504 | JGI IMG/M metagenome (GOLD analysis project Ga0265294, IMG submission 192504) | Groundwater microbial communities from a municipal landfill in Southern Ontario, Canada - Pumphouse #3 | ecosystem: Environmental > Aquatic > Deep subsurface > Groundwater | place... | reverse complement strand
CGGCCTTCCACCACCAGCCGGTGCTGCGGCGCCTGCGCCGGCGTGGCCGGGATTGCTTGCCGATCGTATTCATGCCGCCTCCAGCCGCCCGTTGCGTATCTCCACCGTGCGGCGCGCACGCGCAGCGAGTTCCGGATCGTGTGTCACCATGACCACCGTCTGGCCTTCGCGATTGAGCGCCTCCAGCAGCTCCACGATCTGCAGGCGCGTAGCGTGGTCCAGGCTCCCGGTGGGCTCGTCGGCCAATACCAGGCGCGGGCGGTTGACCAGCGCCCGCGCAATGCACACGCGCTGCGCCTCGCCGCCGCTCAACTGGTGCATCAGGTGATTCATGCGCGCCCCCAGTCCGACGCGGTGCAGCAGTTCCTGCGCGCGCCGGCGCAGTTCGGCTTGACGCGCGCCGCTAAAGGCTCCGGGCAGCATCACGTTTTCGAGCGCCGTGAGGGAGGGCAGGAGACGCGCCTCCTGGAAGATGTAAGCGACTTTACGCCGGCGCACGTCGAGCAACTGCCGCTCGCTCATGCGCTCGATGCGCTCGCCGTCCACCGTCACGCGCCCAGTGGTCGGCGACTCGACACCGCCCAGGATGTTGAGCAGTGTCGACTTGCCGGACCCGCTCGGACCGATCAGCGCGATATAGTCGCCTTGGCGCACCTCCAGGTTCACGGCATCCAGGGCGCAAACCTCCGTACCGCCGATCCGGTAGAGCTTGGTGATATCTTCAAGTATGGCCATGCGGTCGTGCATCACTTCCTCCTTCTCGGTGCACAACACCGAGCCTTACAGCGCGCGGAATGCCTGCGCAGGCTTGATGCGTCCGGCGTGGATCGCGGGATAGAGCGTCGCGAGCACACTGGTCAGCACGGCGGCCGCGAGCGCCAGCCCGACATGCGACAGTCGCACCTGGATAATCGCCGTGGGCAGCAGCCACGGCCCAATCAACTGCGCGATGACGATACCGAGCCCGGCACCCAACGCGCCGCCAACCAGTCCGATGCCGATGCCCTCGTACATGAACAGGCGCAGCAGTTGCCAACGCGAGGCGCCGAGCACCTTGAGCAGACCCACCTCGCGGATGCGTCCATGGATGGTGCCCATCATCATGTTAAATACCGCCATGCAGGCAATCGCGAGCGAGACCGCCACGAAACCGCCAATGACGCTCGCCACGTTGGCAAAGATGCGGTGCTGGGCCTGGGCGATCTCGCGCTGCGAGGTGGCACGCACCCCGACCACCTGTTGATTGAGCCAGAGCTCGGCCTCGCCCACCGGACAGTAGTTGCACATGGCGCGGATGTTGATGAGCGATATCTTGTTGGGGCGGTCGAAGATGCGCTGCACCGTGGGCAGTGCGCCGAACAGCATGTAATCGTCCGGCGAGTCGGTCTCGCGCAGGATGCCGGTCAGCTTCACCTCGTGGCCATTGATCACCAGACGCTGACCGGGGCGCAGCCGCGCCACGTCGGCGAGCACCTTGCCGGCCATGAACTCATCGGCAGCGGCAGGCAGCGCCCCGTCGTCGATCTCCCACCAGAAGCGCGCCTTGTACTCCTCGCTAGCCTCGACGCCGGCCACGATCACGTCGCGATCGAGGACCTGCGCGGGCTCGTAGAGACGCGGGGCGATAATGGGGTCCTCGATGATGTCGAGGCCACCGGGTGCTCCCTCTGCGAGCAGCAGTCCGCCCTTCTGTTGCCACCCGGCACGAATCGCCGCATCGTAAACACGCTTGATCTCGGGTATCAGGTCCTGCGGAATGTAATGCCCACTGCCGATGCCGAAACCCTGTAGACTAGTTTCGTGCGTGGTGGCAGGGAATATGGTCAGGCTGTGGCCATAGCGGGCGATGGTCTGCTGCAGATCGTGATGCGCGGCCCCGCCCACAGTCAGGGTGGCGACCAGCAGGGCCACCGCCACAGTGATTCCGCTGGCGGTATAGAGCGTGCGTATCCTCCGGCGCGCGACTTCCCGCAATGCGACTCGATAAATCTTCACGACAGTATCCCCGCTTTCATCATCAGGACACGGTCCGCCGTTTCCGCCATCGCGCGGTTATGCGTGACCATGAGGAACGCGGTATCGAGTTCGCGACAGGTTTCCAGCATGAGTTCCATCACCTCGGCCTCGGTCTCTTCGTCCAGGTCTCCGGTGGGCTCGTCGGCCAGCAGCAGGCGCGGACGGTTGAACAGCGCGCGGGCGATGGCGACGCGCCGCTGCTGGCCGCCGGAGAGCTCGCTAGGAAATGCGTCGATCTTCTCACCGAGCCCCACGCGTTCCAGCAGCGCGATCGCATCCTCCTCACGCGGGCGCCGGCCATTGCGCGGACCGAGCAGGTTCGGCAGCAGCACGTTGTCCACCGCCGTGAGGGTGGGGATGAGGCTCGCGAACTGAAACACGAAGCCGATCTTCTGATTGCGCAGCATCGACCGGTAATCGTCGTCATGTGCCCAGATGTTCTCACCGTCGATGAACACATTGCCCCGGGTGGGCCGGGTCAGGCCCCCGATCATGGACAACAGCGTGGACTTGCCGCTGCCCGAATGGCCAATAATGGCGACGAACTGGCCGCTCTCGATACGCAGGTCAACGTCGCGCACCGCGTGGATCTCCTGGTCGCCGATGCGGTAGCTCTTGGCGACTCCCTTCAGCTCCACCAGGGCGGTGACCGAGGTTGGCGCCTCGTTCGGCGCTGCCCCGGTCTCGCCCCGATCGGCGCTCATGTATCGGGTCTCCTGCATCTGTTCGTGGGTTCTCATCTGGTCACGCTCCCGTTATTCACCCGCACGTATCGCGTCGTAAGGCTCCATCACGCTCGCGGTGCGTGCGGGCCAGGCAGCACCGGTCAGCCCGACCAGCAGCGCGAGCACAATGCCGATTCCCGCCATCACTGCGATTTCCAGAACCGCCGGCCATAGGAACGGGATACTCATGGATTCGAGGTGAAACACGATGGTGCGCTCGTACACGCGTAACACCAGCGCGCCTACGGCGACGCCGAGAACACCGCCCGCCGTGGTGAGCAGCGCCGCTTCGGACAACACCAGACCGAACAGGGTGCGGCGCCGGGCACCGATCGCGCGCAACAATCCGAGTTCCCGCTTGCGCTCATTGACGATGGTCGAGAAGATCGCGCTCAGCATGAGCACGTTACCGGCGATGAAAACCGCGGTAAGGAACACAGTGCCGGAGAATAGCGCCACCAGATTCTGGCGCACCGAAGTCACCACGTTGCCTGCCGTGATGATGCGTGCGCCAGGATGTTGGGCGATGGCGAACTGTACCGCGTCAACGTTGGCGGTGGGTCGGATCTGCACCAGCAGCGCGGAGATCTGGCTTTCGTCGAAGGCCAGCGGCGGCGCGTCGGTGAAGCGCTTGGAAGCCTCAGCCAGATCGTAAGCCTTGTCGATGCGCATGAAAACGGCGTTGTCGTAGAGACCCATGCCGGTACGTTCCAGGCGGCCATAGACGGTGAAGTATTCGCCGTAGAAATAGACCGTCTGTCCGATATCGTATTCGCTACGTCCGCCGACGATAACGTCGTCCGGACGCATGTCGCGCTCCATACGTTCACGCAGCCAGGGCAGTACCGTGAAATCCGATTGCGGATCGAAGCCCACCAGGAAGGCGTCACCGATAATGCAGTGATCGCCTTCGGCGGTGGTGAGAAAGACCTGAGGGGACGCCTTCGCCACGCCGGACAGCGCGCGCACACGCTCGGCAATGGCGCCGTCCATGTAGAAGGTGGACGGCTCTCCGGTCAACAACGCCGTGCGCATACCGACCAGCGTTCCCTGCGGCACGACCAGCAGGTCGGCGCCGAAGCGCGAAAAACCCCGGTCGAGACTGCGTTCCACACCCCACATCACCGCTGCGGTCGAGAACACCGCGCCGCTGGCGATGGCGACCGCCAGCGCCAGCGACAGCGTACGAAAGGGTTTGCGCTTGAGATTCTGCACTGCGAGTGAGAACAACCTCATCGTTCCTCCCAATGGCATGACGAAAAAGGCGGGACCCGCGAGATCAGGACTGCGGGTCCCACAGGGGAGCACCTCAGGTGGTGGTGCAACGGCTCACGCGCAAATCCTCCAGCGTGCGCGGGACGATGACGTTGTCGTGGTGCCCGGCCGCGCTTGGCATGAATCCGACCAGTTCGTCGCTTGCGGTATCGATGATGGCGATGGCGGACGTGGTCTTCTGGTATCCGCTCACCATGCCGACCACGTATTTGCCGTCGTAAGTGACGGCCACCGTATGCATGTCCGGCCCGAGGTCGATGGATTTGAGCAGCTTCCATTTCGTGGCATCCACAACGGCGATGCCATTCGGCGTCGGCGCCGGCCACCACAAGGTCACGTAGAGTTTCTTGGCATCGGGCGTGAACACCATGTGGAAGGTGTTGGGGTAGGAACCACGCCAGTTCGGGTCTTCCACCACCGCGGTCTTCGTCCACTTGGTGGGATCGCTGTGATCGGAGCTGTCCCAGACCATGATGTTGTTCTGACGCACGCCGTTCATGAACAAGAAGTGCTTGCCATCGGGGGAGAAACCGGCCTGGTGGGCGGGCGATACCACACGATCCATCTTCACCTGCCAGGTGTCGTCGTCGATCTTTTGGAGCGGCAGTTGCGAGGGCTCGCCCTTGGGAGCCACCAGCGCGGCAACCGGCTGCCACTTCTCACGATCGAAGATCACGGCCACGCCCTGCAGGCGCAGCGACACCGCCGCCCAGCGCCCGCGCGGGTCGTAGACGATGGCGTCGATGGCACAGGCATTTTGCACCCGCTTACCGGAGACCTTGCCTTGTTCGGCGAACAGCTCGCCGCCCGGCACCAGTTCCCAATCGAGTTTGAGACCCTTGTCACCGTAATAGTCGTACTTGCCGTCGGGACCGGGCTTGAGGCGCTTGATGGTGAGCACGCCGCCATCGAGCCAGGCGCGCTCGAGGGTGGGATTGTTGGGCTCCCAATCCATGAACCAGGCCGAGCGCACCGTTTCCGCCGCACGGTCGAATTCCGCGACGACGTCCTTCTGGCCGTCTCCGATGCCGAAGCCGGTGGCATCGGGCGTGGAAGTGACGTGCACGCCGAGGCCGAGGCCGGTCTTTTCGGAGATCTCCGAGACCAGGTTCATCTTGGTCCCGTCGTAGCGCACCTTGTAGATCTTGAAACCCTTGCCCGGATCCTTCACCGGCGTGGGCACGCCGTAGATGAACAGGTTCTTGCCGCCCTGGGTGTTGACGATGAACTCAAATTCCTTGTACGGGTCGGGCGACGGGAAGGCGCACATGTGATGCACGATGGGACAGTCGTCGCCATAGTTCCAGAACGCCATCCACGCCGGCACGGTGCCCGTGCTGAGATCGATGGCGGAGACGGTGCCCGCGAATTTGCCGGGCACGATCAGCATGTACTTGCCGAACTGCTCGTAGACCTCGCTGAGCTTGACCTTGTGGTTGCGGCGCACGCGCGCCTGCGCATCCTTTATGCCCAGCGCAGGCAGCACGTTGCCGCCGCCGACGATCCCCGCGCCAGCGGCGCCGAGCATGGCGGCACCGGTCCCGATACCCACGGTTTTGAGGAATCCACGTCGGGTATCGCTCACCTCCATGCCATTTTCCACACCCTGTTCGGGCTTGTGCTTGTCGCTCATCTGCTCTCCTCCAATAGTCGCTTGTTGTTTTCGAACGTGTGCGCCGGACGCACACACGCCTCTATGCCAAATCCGTACCATGCGCACTACACGTCACTGCGGCCTGCTTTGCGCACGGGCGGCACAGCACAACCGTTTCACTGGACGATTCAAGTTGAAACACCGTTCCACTTTGAAACAGCGTACGGTTCCCCGAGGGTACGCCTTCCCCGACATTTCCATCCAAGTGAATGACGGCATGCTCATTGCTCTGCCAGGTGCATGCATTGCAATCAATCTTTTCCAAGAACACCCTGGCCGAGCCCGCCGGTGCGTTGCGCGGCCATACTGGCGCTAGGCCTCATGCTCGCCGGCTGCGGCACAGCCGAGCAGACGCCGTCCGCGCCGCACTATGCCGCGCCCGATACGCAGGGACGCAACGTGACACTCGCCGATCTGCGCGGCAACGTCGTACTCGTCGCCGTATGGGCCACCTGGTGCCCTCCCTGCATCGAAAAACTGCCGGAGTTGCAACGACTGCACAGCGAACTGAGTGACGAAGGCCTTGTGCTTCTCGGCGTCAACATCGATGCGCGCGATGCAGACGCGACGGTGGAGGCAGCACTCGCGCGCGCCGGAGCGCGGTTTCGCAATCTGCGCGATCCGGACTACCGCATCATGCGCAGCTTCGCGTTGACGGGAGTGCCCGCCTATCTGCTGATCGATCGCGCGGGACGCTTGCACGCGCGCTGGTCTATGGAGGGAAACATGAGCGACCTGCGGCGCGAGCTTCAGCGCCTGCTGCGCACTGAAGGCTGAAGCGGCACGGGTCTTGCCTACCTCGGATGAAACCCAAATCCCGCACAGGAGGAAAATCAATGACAAGAATGAAGAGTCGTTGCGTCGTCGCGCACCTGTTCAACCGTTTCCGGCACGGCATCACATCCACCGCTGCCTGCCGGCGCGCGGCATCGTTTCGGAAGAGGACGGCCATGCGCATCCAACGATACATGGGGCTGGTACTGCTCGCCGCGAGCACCGGGCTCGCGATCGCCGACCACCACCCGAACGCCACCGCGGTGGAAGGCCCCAACAACGGCCTGCTGATTGCAGCGGGTGACAATCACGTGGAACTTTTGGTGGGCCACGGCGAGGTGCTCGTCTGGCTCACGGACCATAACGGCCAGCCCGTAAGCAGCGCGGTCGCGAATGGCATGGTAATACTCAAGGCGAAAGGCGTGACACGTAGCGTCCCCGTCGATCCTGCCGGCACGAATCTGTTGCGCGGCGAGGATGAGCAAGTCCATCCCGGGCAGCACGAGCACGCCGTCGTGCACCTGGACGTGGACGGGCGCCATGTGCACGCCGAACTCGATCTGACAAACCGGATCGCAGCGCACGACCATTAACCATGCTCGGGCCGCGCGGCGGCGCGTATATAAGCGGCTATCAACTGGAACCGGATTGGTATCCGAGCGGCAAGAGCGGCGATGCGCGAGAGCACGAACAGCGGGCGCGGCAGACCATGTTGCACACGACGACACGGGATCAGGGCGAGGGCGCCGACGCACCCCGCTTTCTCGTTTCGCGGAGATGGCGCAGGCGCGCAGACACCTCCGGAAGTGCCCGCGCGTGCGCACAGGGTGTCGTGGCCGCGGGCCCCTGCTTTCCTCCTTGCACCGGGCAGCAGTCCGTGGCGCCGGCCGCTGTTGGTGCTGTTGGCGTTGGCCGTGCTCGTCGCTATCGCGGATTTCGTCGTCGGTCAGGCGCAGCAGCGTTGGCTGGAGCGGCGCGACGCGCTGCGCGAGAAACTCGATTGGCTCGCTTGGCATGGCCTGCGCACCGGCGTCGATGACATCCGCTACGAGCCGTCGGGTGGTTACACCATCGAAATGCGACTGCAGAACGCTAGTGACAGCACCATGTTCGTCATGCTGCCCACGGTACGCGTAGCGGTGCAGCAGGGGGGCCGCTGGGTGGAAGTTCCAGTGGGCGAGCCCGCCGACGATTTGCACGCTGCAGTGGTGGAGTTGAAAGAGGATCAGGTGATCGTGCGCATCGCCGCGTTGCACGAGCAGGAGGACTATACCGAACTCATGCCAGGCTATATGCACGTGCGCCTTAGCCTGGAGACCTATGTTTCACCCGTACGCGATCCACAGTACGACATCGGCGAGCGCATCGAGGATATATTTATGCACGTACAGGCGCGTCACAACGGCCAATACGATCCGGGCCGTCCCGCGTATATCCCTCTGCGCGCGTGGACATTGCTGCCGCCCTCCGCATCCCCTTGAGACCAACACGCACGCAGCCTGCACAAATCGCACACCGGCATGGCATTTCTCCGGGCTTCGGAAAGAAGCCGCCCCGGTTGTGGCAACGCAAAACAATACCTACCGCAAGTAATCGAAATGGCGCGATTTGTCCGACAAGGACAAAGCGGGTATCCTTATACTTCATTTATTCGGGCCGTGAACTCTGGCCGTTCGCACTTCATCCACTTGGAAAGAGTGGAAAGCCTTGTGTACCGGGCTTTTCCAGGTAGACATGAAGAGATCGCTTGCTGAACGTCAGAATACTGCGAACGTTTACTTGCTTGACAGACGCACAAGTCCCTGGCAGGAAATCGAGATCCATCGTCATCCGATCTACGGAAATCAGCTTTGGATCGATGGCGATTTGCAGATTTCCGAAGCGGATTTCGCCTACAACAGCGCCCTGATCGCGCCGCTGCTGACGTTGGCGCGTTGCGAGAACATCGCCATTCTCGGCGGCGGCGATGGCGGCGTGCTCAACCATCTTCTGAACACTTGGGATCATCTGCGCAAACCGCTGCAGCGTGTCACACTGATCGATATTGACGACACGGTCATCGAGCTTTGCCGGAAATGGATGACGCTCCAGTGCGGCGAGGCGTTTGACGACGCGCGCGCGGAGATCGTGGTCGGCGATGCCTTCGCCTGGATCGGCGCGGCGAGAAATCTGGACGCAGTGATCTACGACCTGACCATGGACCCGGTGCGCGAAGGCATCAGTCGCCGCGAGTTCATCCAGGAAATCCTGGCCTCCATCCATCAGGCCCTGCGCCCCGGCGGCATACTCAGTCTCCAGGCCTGTGGCGAACAGGAGCCGGGCAGCAGGATTTTGCTTGCCGAAATCCGCACCGAGCTGGAAAGCCGCTTCCGGAACGTCCAGTTGCAGACGGTGATCGTGCCATCCTATGGCGAGCGCTGGAATTTCTTCGCGGCGCAGAAATCAGGCTGAGGTCGCCGGACGGATCGCGGCGCAAGCCCGGTCCGTCCTCGTGGTGCGAACAATGACGGCTCTGCTGTCCCAGCGCCCAGCTTCGGCTGTTGCCCAGTCCCCCCCGGGAGCATCAGAGCCAGGCCAAAAGGCGGGAAAATACCTCAAATCCGGGCAAGAACCGTGCCCCGAACCGCGGAAAATCTTCCCGCCGTGGCGCTTGATAGTGGCTGCCTCCCTGCCCGATACTATTGACATGAGTACACCTCAATACCTCACCAACCATTTCCTCATCGCCATGCCGCAGCTCGCGGATCCCAATTTCTTCCACACCGTGACCTACATCTGCGAGCACAACAGCGATGGCGCCCTGGGCATCGTGATCAATCGCCCGTTGGACATGCGGCTCGGAGAAATCTTCGCGCACATGGGCATCGAGGCGGCGGATTCCCGGGCCATGGACATGCCCGTGTATCTCGGCGGCCCGGTTCAGCAGGAGCGCGGTTTCGTGCTCCACGAGCCGCCGGGCGACTGGGAGGCGTCGCTCAAGATCACCGACTCGCTCGCGATCACCACCTCCCGCGATGTGCTGGCGGCGATCGCCAACAGGACCGGGCCGCAGCGCGCCCTGGTGGCGCTAGGCTATGCTGGCTGGGGCGCCGGCCAGTTGGAACAGGAAATGGCAGACAACGCCTGGCTCAGCGGCCCGGCGGACACGCACATCCTGTTCGAGGTCCCGGACCACGAACGGTGGCGGGCGGCTGCCGCGCTGCTGGGCGTGGATCTGAACCTGCTCTCGGGCGATGCCGGTCACGCGTGATTCCGCTGCCGGAGGACAGATGAGCGATGCTCCAGCCCGGGACGCCGGACAAACTGCAGCCCGCGCTGCCCGCACCCTGCTCGGATTCGATTTCGGACTCAAACGGATCGGGGTGGCGGTGGGCCAGGAGTTGACCCGAACGGCCAGTCCGCTCACCACGCTCAAGGCCGCAGACGGCAATCCGGACTGGAAGGAAATCCAGGACCTGCTGCAGACTTGGCAGCCCGCCGCCCTGGTGGTGGGGGCGCCCTGCAACATGGACGGCACGGAACACGAGCTCACGCGTGCGGCATTGCGGTTCGCGCGACGGCTGGAAGGCCGCTTTCGCTTGCCGGTCCACCGGGTGGACGAGCGCCTGACTTCGGTGGAGGCGCAGCATATCATCACGGCCCACGGCAAACCGCCGGGGCGGCGTGGAAAGGGCAGAAGACCGGAGCTCGACAGCGTGGCGGCGCAGGTGATTCTGCAGAACTGGCTTGACCAAAATGGGGAAGCGCATGGTACAAACGGATGAAGTTGAGCGCCTGATCGGAGCGATGGCGGATGAGATCGAGGCCCTGGTCGAAGGCTTCGGGGACGAGCGCTGGGCGATGGTGGGCATCCACACCGGCGGCGCATGGCTGGCGCGGCGCCTGCACCAGAGACTGGGCACCGATGTGCCATTGGGGAGCCTGGACATTTCGTTCTACCGGGACGACTTCACCCGCATCGGAATGAATCCGCAGGTACGCCCCTCCGACCTGCCCTTCAATGTCGACGACTGTCACATCATCCTGGTGGACGACGTCCTGCACACCGGCCGGACGATCCGCGCGGCGCTGAACGAGATCTTCGACTACGGACGGCCGGCTTCGGTGCATCTTGCCGTGCTGGTGGAGCGGCCGGGACGCGAACTGCCGATCCAAGCGGACGTGGTCGGACTGCACATGGACCTCAAACCTAACGAACATGTAAAACTCAGCGGCCCCGACACCCTCGCCTTGACCGTACAACGGCATCCATGAAAAACAGCCATATCCAGATTGACGAAAACGGGCGCCTGTGCCATCTGCTCACGATTGAGGGCCTCGAACGGCAGATGGTGCTCGACATCCTCGACACCGCCGAATCCTTCATCAGCGTCACCGAGCAGACGGTAAAGAAGGTGCCGCTGCTGCGCGGCAAGACCGTGGTGAACCTGTTCTTCGAGGCCAGCACCCGCACCCGCACCACCTTCGAGCTGGCCGCCAAGCGGCTCTCGGCGGATGTGCTCAACCTCAACATCACCGCCTCCGCCACCACCAAGGGCGAAACGCTGCTCGACACCCTGCGCAACCTGGAGGCGATGCACTGCGACATGTTCGTGGTACGCCATGCCGACAGCGGCACGGCCCATTTCATCGCCCAGCACGTGCCGCCGCACATCAGCGTCATCAACGCCGGGGACGGGCGCCACGCCCACCCCACCCAGGCGCTGCTCGACATGTTCACCATCCGCCGCCACAAGGGGGCGGATTTCAGCAAGCTGCGCATCGCCATCGTCGGCGACATCCTGCATTCGCGCGTTGCCCGCTCGCAGATCCATGCGCTCAACGTGCTGGGGGCGGGCGAGATCCGCGTGGTCGGACCGAAGACGCTGATCCCGGCCCAGGCGGAAGCCATCGGCGTCAAGGTGTTCCACGACCTGGGGCGGGGCATCGAGGATGCGGACGTGGTGATCATGCTGCGGCTGCAGAAAGAGCGCATGCAGGGTGCGTTGCTGCCGAGCGAGCACGAGTATTTTCAGCTCTACGGGCTCACCGAAGAGAAACTCGCTGCGGCCAAGCCGGACGTGATCGTCATGCACCCCGGCCCCATCAATCGCGGAGTGGAGATGGCCTCGGAGGTGGCCGACGGCCCCCACTCAGTCATTCTGGAACAGGTCACCAACGGCATCGCCGTGCGCATGGCGGTGATGTCCATGGTCCTGGGCAACCGTTACGCCAGCGTCGAGGAAAGAAGTTGATGCAGATACGTATACGCGGCGGGCGGGTCATTGATCCGGCCTCGGGAACCGATGCAGTCCATGACCTCTATGTCGCCGACGGGCGGATCGTGGCGTGGGATCAAGCCCCGGACGGATTCCGGGTGGATCGGGAGATCCAGGCCGACGGCCTGATCGTATGCCCCGGGCTTGTCGATCTCGGCGTGCGCCTGCGCGAGCCGGGCCAAGAACACAAGGCCACCATCGCCAGCGAGACGCGCGCGGCCGCCGCGGGAGGCATCACCACCCTGTGCTGCCCGCCGGACACCGATCCCATAATCGACACCCCTGCCGTAGCAGCGCTGATCCAGCAACGGGCCACACAGGTGGGCCACGCCCGGGTCCTGCCCCTGGGCGCCCTGACCCAGAAACTGGAAGGGAACCAGCTCAGCGAAATGGCGGCCCTGAAGCAGGCAGGCTGCGTGGGCGTGAGCAACACACTGCGGCCGCTGGCGAGCAACCTGGTACTGCGCCGCGCCATGGAGTACGCCGCCACCTTCGACCTCACCATCTTCCTGCATTCCGAGGACCCGGCGCTACGCAACACCGGCTGCGTGCATGAGGGCATCGTCAGCGCCCGCCTGGGTCTGCCGGGCATCCCGGAAGCCGCCGAGACAGCGGCCGTGGCGCGGGATCTGGCGCTGATCGAACACACCGGCGTGCGCGCCCATTTCTGCCGGCTGTCCACGGCTCGCGCCATGCAAATGGTCGCCCGTGCACAGCACGACGGACTTCCCGTGACCGCCGACGTGAGCGCGCACCACCTGCACCTGACCGACCAGGACATCGCGGACTTCGACAGCCAGTGCCACGTCCTGCCGCCGCTCCGCACCCGAAAGGACCGCGACGAGCTGCGCGCCGGGGTGGCCCGTAGCGTAATCACCGCGATCTGTTCGGATCACCAACCCCACGAACCCGACGCCAAGCTCGCACCGTTCACCGCCACCGAGCCGGGCATTTCAGCCCTGGAAACGCTGCTGCCCCTCTCGCTGAGCCTGGTGGACGAAGGCGTGCTGCCTCTGATGGACCTGCTGGCCCGCCTCACCGCCGGACCGGCCCGCGTCCTGGGCATTGACGCGGGTACCCTGCGGGTGGGAGCGGCCGCCGATATCTGCATTTTTGATCCCAACTGCGAATGGCGGCTCGATGCAAACACCATGCTGAGCCGCGGCCGCAACACCCCGTTCCTGGGCCGTCGGCTCAAGGGCCGGGTGCTTTATACCCTGCTGGAAGGAAAGGTAGTTCACCAGTTGGAAGGGATTGGGGCTTGACCCAATGCCACGCAAATAGACCTCCCGGCAGGCGCGCGGATGCAGCGCGAAGGCGCAACGCGTTAGCGAGGATTACGGTGGCTGGGTTGAGCGTAACAAATCCCAGAGATTGCGTCGGTGCCGGGAGACAGGCAAGGCCCCTGTGATCTTTTACGATCTTGGCGTCTTTGCGTTAAGGCTGTTTTGCGCCGTGTTTGGATGGCATTTGGAGCATATCCCTGCTCCGGTCTGATCGGCGGTCGGCTCTATCGGCCGCCGTGATCCGGGTCCATCAGCGAAACCCCCGCCATGGCCGCCTTGAATTTCTCGGCGGCGCCCTCCTGGCTCAGCTTGATCATCAGGCGCACCTCATTGGCGGAGTCGGCGTAACGCAGCGCGTCTTCCTGGGTAATCTCGCCAGCTTTGTAGAGCTCGAACAGCGCCTGGTCGAAGGTCTTCATGCCCTGTTCCGTGGAGCGTTTCATGGTGTCCTTGATCAGATGGATATCGCCCTTGCGGATCAGATCGGCAATGAGCGGGGTGTTGATCATGATTTCCACCGCGACGCAACGCCCCTTGCCATCGGCGCGCGGGATGAGCTGCTGGGCGATGGTGGCCTTGAGGTTCAGGGACAAGTCCAGCAGGAGCTGGTTGCGCCGGTCCTCGGGGAAGAAGTTGATGATGCGGTCCAGCGCCTGGTTGGCGTTGTTGGCGTGCAGGGTCATCAGGCACAGATGGCCCGTTTCGGCGAAGGCGATGGCATAGTCCATGGTCTCGCGCGAGCGCACCTCACCGATCAGGATCACGTCCGGCGCCTGACGCAGGGTATTCTTCAACGCGACATCGTAGGATTCGGTATCGATGCTCACCTCGCGCTGGGTGATGATGCAGCCGGCGTGCTGGTGAATGAACTCGATGGGGTCCTCGATGGTGATGATATGGCCGGTACTGTTGCGGTTGCGGTAACCGATCATGGCGGCCAGCGAGGTGGATTTACCCGTGCCCGTGCCGCCCACGACGATGACCAGCCCGCGCTTGACCATCACCAGTTCCTTGAGGATGCCCGGCAGGTGCAGCTCCTCCAGGGTGGGGATGCGGGTCTCGATACGGCGCAGCACCATGCCGGCCTGGCCGCGCTGGACGAAGGCGCTGACACGGAACCGGCCGACTCCCGTGAGGCTCAGGGCGAAATTCGCCTCGCGGTCCCGCTCGAACTGCTCCCGCACCTCCCGCGTCATGGTACCCAGCACCACCTCCCGGCACTGGGCGGGGCTCAGGGGGGTCTGGGTGACCGGCGTGATGCGGCCGTCGATCTTTATGCAGGGCGGCATGCCCGCCGTGATGAACAGATCGGAGCCGTTCTTGTGAACCATCAGTTTCAGCAGGTCATTAAAGTCCATTTTCGGCCCTCCCCATGTTGCGGGCTATAACGATTCGGATCTAGCGGAAGAGTTCTTTGTTGACTGCCCTGGAAGCAGCTTCCTGACGGCTCACGACATTTCGGCGCACCAGTTCTTGCAGGTTCTGATCCAGGGTCTGCATACCGGCGGCCTGGCCGGTCTGGATGGCCGAGTACATCTGCGCCACCTTGTCCTCGCGAATCAGGTTGCGGATCGCGGGGGTACCGATCATGATCTCGTGCGCGGCGACCCGGCCACCGCCGATCTTCTTGAGCAGCGTCTGCGAGATGACCGCGCGCAGGGACTCCGAGAGCATGGAACGCACCATCGGTTTTTCGCCGGCGGGGAAGACGTCCACGATACGGTCGATGGTCTTGGCGGCGGATACGGTGTGCAGGGTGCCGAACACCAGATGTCCCGTTTCGGCCGCGGTCATTGCCAGGCGGATGGTCTCCAGGTCGCGCATTTCACCCACCAGGATAATGTCCGGGTCTTCGCGCAGTGCCGAGCGCAACGCTTCGCTGAAACCCAGGGTATCGCGGTGCACCTCGCGCTGGTTGACCAAGCATTTCTTGCTCTGGTGCACGAATTCGATGGGGTCCTCAATGGTGAGGATATGCGCGAAGCGGGTTTCGTTGATGTAGTTCAGCATCGCCGCCAGGGTCGTCGACTTGCCCGAGCCCGTGGGCCCGGTCACCAGCACGAGCCCACGCGGCTGATCGGAAATATCCTTGAAGATCGGCGGGCAGTTGAGCTGCTCCAGGGTCAGGATGTTGGACGGGATGGTACGGAATACCGCGCCCGCCCCGCGGTTCTGGTTGAAGGCGTTGACGCGGAAACGCGCCAGTCCTGGGATCTCGAAGGAGAAGTCCGTTTCCAGGAACTCTTCGTAGTCCTTGCGCTGCTTGTCGTTCATGATGTCGTAGATGAGCCCGTGCACCGTCTTGTGATCCAGGGGCGGCAGGTTGATGCGTCGGATATCGCCATCGACGCGGATCATGGGCGGCAATCCTGCGGACAAGTGGAGGTCGGAGGCATTATTCTTGACACCGAAGGCAAGCAGTTCAGCGATGTCCATGTATGCTACCTTTCTGGAAAAAGGGATATTTTATGTGAGGTAGGTTAAAGGTATAACTTACATTTTTTCGACGCAACCTTTCCAATCCGACGTGCAAGACATTCCTGCCCATCTCGAACAAGTGATCGCACGGATCCGTGCCGCCGAGTCGCGTTTCGGAAGGATGCCGGGGTCCGTGCAACTTCTGGCGGTCAGCAAGACACAGCCCGCGGAGGCGCTCCGCCGAGCATTCCATGCGGGCCAGCGGCGGTTCGGCGAGAGCTATGTGCAGGAAGCCCTGACCAAACTGGAACAGCTTGGGGATTGCCCCCTGGAATGGCATTTCATCGGACCTCTGCAGTCCAATAAAACAAAACACATCGCCGCGCACTTTGACTGGGTTCACAGTATCGACCGGTTTAAAATCGCCGAGCGACTCAACGATCAGCGCCCTCCCGGGCTGCCGCCGTTGAATGTCTGCCTGCAGGTCAACATCAGCGGCGAACGGACCAAATCCGGAGTCGCTCTTGCCGAGCTGGCGGACCTGGCCGCCGCCGTGCACGCCCTTGACCGGCTGCGACTGCGCGGTCTCATGGCCATTCCCGCACCCTGTGCGGATTTCGAGGCGCAGCGCCGGCCGTTCCGGGCGCTGCGGGAGGCGCTGGAAGCACTCAATGCGCAACTCGGGCTCACACTGGACACGCTTTCCATGGGCATGTCGGACGATCTGGAGGCGGCCGTTGCGGAAGGAGCGACCATGGTGCGGATTGGAACGGCGATTTTCGGGGAACGGCCCAGGCCGGGAGCCGCCCCCCGTGGATGACCCCGGCTTTTCGCGTTTCCCGCGTTTTCACTTAGACTTACCTCGGGCCATCGGACGGGAGCATTGCATGCAGCAACGTACCATTGCGTTTATCGGTGGGGGCAATATGGCGCGCAGCCTGATCAACGGGCTGATCGCGGACGGCTACAGTGCCGACAGGATCTGGGTTTCCGATCCGTCGGAGACCAAGCTGGTCGAGTTGGGCAGCCATCTGTCGGTCCACACTACCGGATCGAACATCGAGGCGGCCGATCAGGCTGACGTACTGGTGCTGGCGGTGAAACCCCAGGTCCTCAGGAACGTCGCCGAAGAACTGGCGGCGACGGTGCAGACGAGGCGGCCTTTGGTCATCTCCATCGCCGCCGGCATCCGCGAACAGGATCTGCAGCGCTGGCTGGGCGGCGGGGCGGCCATCGTGCGCACCATGCCCAACACCCCCGCGCTGGTGCAGAGCGGGGCCACGGCCCTGTACGCCAATCCGGCCGTGTCGGAGGAACAGCGCAACTGGGCGGAATCCCTGCTCCGCGCCGTCGGGCTCACCGTGTGGGTGCAGGACGAGGCCCTGCTGGACGCTGTGACGGCGTTATCCGGGAGCGGCCCGGCCTATTTCTTCCTGGTCATGGAGGCGCTGGAAAACGCCGCCGTGCAGCTCGGGCTGCCGCAGGAAACCGCCCGGCTGCTGACCCTGCAGACCGCCTTCGGCGCGGCCAAGATGGCCCTGGAGAGCGCGGAGGATGCCGCCATCCTGCGCGCGCGGGTCACCTCGCCCGGCGGCACGACGGAACGGGCCATCGCAGTACTGGAACAGAACCGCATGCGAGAGATCTTTGCCGAAGCGCTACGGGCGGCCCATACCCGCTCGCAGGAACTGGCCACGTTGTTGGGGGGCGACTGATGGGCGGCGGTTATGTAGGCAATGCGCTGGTATTTCTCATCCAGACCCTCTTCAGCCTGTACATCCTCGCGGTGCTGCTGCGCTTTCTCTTGCAGTTGGTGCGGGCCGACTTCTACAACCCGCTGGTGCAGGTGCTGGTCAAGATCACCAATCCGCCGCTGAAGCCGCTACGCCGCGTCATCCCCGGCCTCGCCGGCATCGACATGGCAGCCATCGTCCTGATGCTCGGGCTGCAGCTCGTCGCCCTCGTGCTGGTGGCTGCGATCATCGGTTTCGCACCCAGCCTGCCGGGACTCCTGATCATGGCCGTCGCCGAGCTGTTGGCCCTGGTGCTCAACGTGTATCTTTTCTCGATCATCATCCAGGCCATACTGAGCTGGATCAATCCAGGGGCGTACAACCCCTTTACCGCGGTGCTGTATCGCCTCAACGAGCCCATTCTGGGGCCGGCGCGCCGGCTGTTGCCGCCCATCGGCGGGCTGGACCTCTCGCCCATCCTGGTGCTGATCGGCATTCAGCTCGCCAAGATGCTGGTCTATGCGCCGTTGATGGACTTCGGCCGCGGTCTGGCCTGAGTGCCATATCATGAATGCATCTCCCGGATGGTACCGTTGGGAAGGCGACGACCTGATTCTCAAAGTGCGCGTGCAGCCGCGCGCGAGCCGGGACGAACTGGGCGAAGCGCAGGAAAGTTATTTGAAGGTGCGCATCACCGCTCCGCCCGTGGACGGCAAGGCGAACGCCCACCTCATCCGCTTTCTAGCGGACGTGTTCAACGTGGCCAAGTCACGGATCACCCTGCTGGATGGCGAAACCTCGCGCGAAAAGCGCCTGCGCATCGAGTCGCCCCGCACACTTCCGCCGGGCATCCCGCCCCCCGGGCGCCTGTGACCTGGTTCACAGCGTCGAAGTGCTTGCCCCTTATACTGCATTTGCTCAAAATCTCCGCGTAGCATCCGGAGCGCGGCCCGGATCGAGACGCGCCGACGACAAAGCTGCCCGTGGGGGCTGGCGCTATCCCAATAATCAAAGAGGCGTGACGACCCATGACAGAGGACCGTTTTCACAAGCAGATGCAGGCCTACGACCGCTGGAAGAGCGCCCTGGCGGAGGCTATCCGGGAGTATCAACAGTGGGTCGATAAGTACCAGCCGGGGAGCGGCGAAGTCGAGTTGCGGCTGTATGAAATGACGGAAGCTCTGCAGGCCGATCAACTCACCGTCGCGGTGGTGGCGGAGTTCTCCCGCGGCAAGACCGAACTCATCAACGCCATCTTTTTCGCGAATTACGGACGGCGCCTGCTGCCCTCCGAAGCCGGGCGCACCACCATGTGCCCCACGGAACTTTTCTACGACCGCGAGGCGGACCAGGCCTACATACGCCTGTTGCCCATCGAGACCCGCCAGGAAGACCTGAGCATCTCCGAACTCAAGCGCAACCCGGCCTACTGGACGACCTTGCCCCTCAACATCAATTCGGCCGACGAAATGGCCGAAACCCTGCTGGAGGTCACCCGGGTCAAGCAGGTCAGCCTCGAAACGGCGCAACGCCTCGGCCTGCATCAGGAAAACGCTTCCGGGAGCGGCGCGACACCGGACCGGGTGGAGGTGCCGGTGTGGCGCCATGCCATTGTCAGCTTTCCCCATCCGCTGCTGAAGCAGGGGCTCGCCATTCTGGACACCCCCGGGCTGAACGCGCTCGGAAGCGAACCCGAACTCACCCTGAGCATGCTGCCCAATGCACAGGCAATCATTTTCCTGCTGGCTGCCGATACGGGCGTGACACGCAGCGATCTGGACCTTTGGCAGCATCACATCGTCGGGCCGCGCAAGGCTCACCCCAAGGGCCTGCTGGTGGCTCTCAACAAGATCGACACCCTGTGGGACGACTTGAAAGACAGCACCAAGATCGCGCAGTCCATCGAGAATCAGCGCCGAAGCAGCGCGGAGATACTCGGCCTGGAACCGGCCAGCATCTTCCCGATATCCGCCCAAAAGGCGCTGCTGGCCAAGATCCGTAACGACCGCCGGCTGCTGGAGAGCTCCGGCGTCCTGCCGCTGGAGGCCTATCTCGCCGACGAGGTCCTGCCGGAAAAGGAAAGGCTCCTGCGGGAGAGCATCGCGGGACAGATGGACAGGCTCGTCAACGACTCCATCGAGATCGTCGCCAGCCAGCTACAACAGATCGAGCAGCAACTGGAAGAACTCTCCGGCTTGAGCGGCAAGAACACCGAGGTCATCACGCACTTGATGCGCAAGGCGCGCGAGGAACAGGCGGCCTACCTGCGCAACGTGGAAAACTTCCAGACCAGCCGCAAGGTGCTGAACCAGCAATGCCAGACCCTGCTGGATAATCTCAGCGTCGACGCCTTCGACAAGCTGCTGAGCGAAACCCGGAAAGAGATGAAGGAAAGCTGGACGACCAGCGGCATGAAACAGGACATGAAGGCCTTCTTCGATGCCGCGCGCCGCATCATGGAGGAGGCCGCCCTGCAGGCCGAGCGTACCCGCCGCCTGATCCAGACCATCTACAAGCGGTTCCATGAAGAGCACGGATTCCCGGCGATCACCCCGCGCCTGTTCTCGCTGGATGCGCAGCTCGTCCAGCTGGAGCAGCTATACCACGACGGCGAAGAGTTCCGGAAGAGCCCCGTCACCACCATGACGGAGCAGAGTTTCGTGGTGAAAAAATTCTTCATCTCCCTGGCCAGCCACGTCCGCAACCTGATTTACAAGGCCAACCAGGAAGCCCAGGCCTGGCAGAAGGACGTGCTCAACCCCCTGGTGGTGCAGATCAAGGAACATAAGCAGATGATGGAGCAACGCCTGGAGACCCTGCGCAAGATCAGCGAGTCGCGCAGCACGCTGGAAAGCAAGATCAGTGAACTACAGGCGCAGAGAGCGGAGGTCAAAACGCAGCTTGACACGCTGCGGCGCATCCAGGAGACCATCCAGGCCCCCATCCCGACGGCAGCTCCGGAAACCCGGCCCGCGCTGGCGCGTACCGCCATGTAGGCGTCAGGGTGTTTGCCAGCGGCTCCCCGTTATGGGAAGCCGGTTAACCGGCCCATACCAGCCAAAGCCGGTGGAGCCCGAAGCCGATCACCAGCAGGCCCGCGCTGGTCCGCACCCAGGGCTGGCGCATGTAGGCGCTTAGTTTGCCCGCGACCATGCCCATGCCAAGCAGTACGGGAAGGGTGCCGATACCAAAGCTCAGCATGAGCATTCCCCCTTGCATGAAACCGCCCGCGGCAACGGCCCAGACCAGGGCGCTGTACACGAGCCCGCAGGGCAGCCAGCCCCAGACCAGCCCGAGCACGAAGGCCTCGCCCGGATGCTTGACTGGCAGGAAACGCCTGCCCAGGGGTTCCACGCGCCGCCACAGACGGCCGCCCAGTTGTTCGACGCGCAGCAGTCCATACCACCAGCCGCCGAGATAGAGGCCGAGTACCACCACGAATACCCCTGCCACGACCTGCAGCACCTGTTGCGCCTGGTTCACCGTCGCAAGGTTCGCCGCCCAGCTGCCCAACCCTCCCACCAAGGCGCCCGCGACGACATAACTGAGAATGCGGCCTGCGTTATAAGCGGCCAGATACGGCCACATGGAGCGCAACTGTCGGCGCACTGGCTCCGCGAGCCCCAGGGTGAGGGCGCCGACGATGCCGCCGCACATCCCCACACAATGCACCCCGCCCAGCAGCCCGATCAAAAAAGCGGTGAGATAGGTCACGTCAACCTGCATGATCAAACTCCGATGACGTCCGCTCAGCAGACGGGCCGCGCACAGCCGCCTCGGCTTTCGGACATCCGTACACTCAGAACTCCCACACGTAATCGATGATCAGCGGGGCATGATCGGAAAAGCGCTGGTCCTTGTAGATCGCGGCGCGCGTGACCTTGTCCTTCAGCCCTGGCGTGATGACCTGATAATCGATGCGCCACCCCACGTTCTTGGCCCAGGCCTGGCCGCGGCTGGACCACCAAGTGTACTGGTCCGGCTCCAGGTTGACCACGCGAAAGGCATCCACGAACCCAACAGGGCCGAACAGTTCGTCCATCCAGGCGCGCTCTTCGGGCAGGAAGCCGGAGCTCTTCTGGTTTGAGCGCCAATTCTTGAGGTCAATGGGCTTGTGGGCGATGTTCCAGTCCCCGCACAGGATGAATTCGCGCGGCTGCTCGCGCAGTCCCGCAGGAACGGCATGAACCGGTCAAGAAACGCGAACTTGACGGCCTGCCGCTGCGGCCCCGAAGAGCCGGAGGGCAGGTAAACAGAGGCGATGCTCAGCCCGTCGAAGTCGGCCTGAAGATAACGCCCTTCCGCATCCATGTCAGGCCAGCCGAGCCCCGTGGTGACGCGCAGCGGCTCTTTCCGGCTGTAAAGCGCCACGCCGCTGTAGCCCTTCTTCTCGGCATCATGGTAATACACATGGAATCCCGCCGGCCGAAACAGCGCGTCCGTCAATTGGTGTTCCTGGGACTTGGTTTCCTGCAGACACACCACATCGGCATCCTGTTGGGCCAGCCAATCGAAGAAACCTTTGCTTGCGGCAGACCGGATGCCATTCAGATTGACGGTAATGACGCGCACGTGCCCTTGGTCTCCCTCGGTGGATCGGCGGCTATTGTGCCGTACCATCGCGCGGCGCTGAAGGACGGTTTCGGTTCTCGTGCCGAGTCCCGGTGCAGTACAATGGGCGGTTCGTACCGGGTGGAGCAATGCGCGTGCAAGACTATCAGCGGGAATTTCTGGATTTCGCCATTGAGATCGGTGTACTGCGGTTCGGGCAGTTTACCCTCAAGTCGGGCCGGCACAGCCCATACTTCTTCAACAGCGGCCTGTTCAACTCCGGCGAGAGTCTTGCCCGACTCGGCCGCTACTATGCCGCAGCCGTCCAGCAATCCGCCGTTCCTTACGACATGCTGTTCGGACCAGCCTACAAGGGCATACCGTTGGTCTCCGCCACCGCCATCGCACTGGCCGATCACCATGGCCGGGACGTGCCCTACGCCTTCAACCGCAAGGAGGCCAAGGACCACGGTGAAGGAGGCATGACGGTGGGGGCGCCGCTCGCCGGCCGCGTACTGATCGTGGACGACGTGATCTCCGCCGGCACCTCGGTGCGCGAGTCCGTCCATATCATCCAACATGCCGGCGCCACGCCCGCCGGCGTCGTGATCGCCCTGGACCGCCAGGAACGGGGCACGGGTCCGCTTTCGGCGATCCAAGAGGTGGAGCAGACCTACCGCATGCCGGTGATCAGCATCGTGAAGCTCGATCACCTGCTGGAATACCTGAGGGCAAGGCCCGACATGGAGGCCTCGGTTCAGGCGGTCGAGGCCTACCGCGCGGAGTACGGCGTCGGCTGAACGCTTTCAGCCCGTCATCGGCTAGACGCCCGCCAGGACCGTAAGCAGCTCGAAGGAGCGCTGATCCAGCAGTTGTCTCGCGAAATGATAAAAGCAGCAGGAAATCGCACGGGCTCACCGGTTATGCTTGGCATTGGTTACAATGCGGCAGGCGCCATTTTGACCGATTTTTTTCTCGACCTCGCGCTCATGCACCCGAAAACAGGTGAGACATGAAACAGGCTGCATCTTTGACAGTCGGGCTGGCAGCGGCAGCTCTGCTGGCAGCCCAGCCGTTGCAAGTTCAGGGGGGAAAACTGTACCGCTGGGTGGACGAACAGGGGCAGGTGCACTACAGCGACAAGGTGCCTCCGGAACACGCTGGCCACAAGCGGGACGTCCTGACACGCCAGGGCATCCGAACGGAAACGGTGGAGGCCGCCAAAACGCCGGAGCAACTGGCCGAGGAGGAGCGGCTCGCAAGGCTCGAAGAGGAAGAAAGGCGCCTTGCCGAGGAAAGGGCCGCGCAGGATCGAATACTGCTCGAGTCCTATACCTCCGAAGACGACATCATCATGATAAGGGACGGCAAGATTGCCGCCATTGAGGCCTATATCGGCGCCGCCAACAGTCGGATCGAGAAACTCCAGGGACAGCTGGCCAAACAGCAAAAGCTTGCCGCAGAACAGAAGCCCGACTCCCCCAACGCCGCCAAGCTGCAGAAGGAAATCAGCCAAACCGAGCAGCAGATTCGCGAGAACCAGGACTTCGTGGCAACGAAACGGGCCGAGCAGGAAGAATTACGTG
>Ga0265294_10002668_pt1 | contig 23288 bp, 23 predicted proteins | sample MunlanPumphouse3_FD_192504 | JGI IMG/M metagenome (GOLD analysis project Ga0265294, IMG submission 192504) | Groundwater microbial communities from a municipal landfill in Southern Ontario, Canada - Pumphouse #3 | ecosystem: Environmental > Aquatic > Deep subsurface > Groundwater | place... | reverse complement strand
TACCAAAAACCATCGCCTGCACATTAACCGCTGTTCCTAAATCATCAGAAATACGATTAATTTTTCTATAAACATCCGCCCGAGGATTATACCAAGAAGCAAAAACAGCCTGAACAGCCATCATCAACTGTTCGCGGGGATTATCGGGGAAAGCTCGCCCTGTCTGCTCCTGAACAATACCTTTATATTGGGAAATCAGTTTTTCCAAATCGGCAGGAGCTAAATCCTTATCTACTTTTACGCCTGCCTCCCCTTTGACTTTTTCCAGAGCTGTTTCAAAACGCTTATGTTCGACCTCCATGACCACATTGGCAAACATCTGGATAAAACGTCTGTAGCAATCGAGAACAAAGCGCTGATTGTTCGTAGCCTTAATTAAACCGGCCATTGTTTCTTCATTAAGACCAAGATTAAGAATAGTATCCATCATCCCAGGCATAGAAATTGGAGCTCCGGAACGCACTGATAACAATAAAGGATTAGAGGCATCGCCAAATCTTCTCCCTGTTTCCTTCTCTACTTCTGTCAATTTTGCCCACATTTCTTCTTCTAAGCCTGCCAGAAATTCTTGCCCCTCTTGAAAGTACTCTTTGCAAGCTTCCGTCGTAATGGTCAAGCCGGGGGGAACGGGCAAACCGATACTTTTCATCTCCGCTAGGTTAGCGCCTTTCCCACCTAGCAGTTTCTTCATTTCTGCCCTTCCTTCTGTGAATAAGTAAACATATTTAGCTTTTTTCACATCATTCACCTCGATCATAGATTTATACTACTTATTCCTTTTCTTGTTGTTCAGATTTATTTTGTCCTATCTGCACAAAAGCAGTAGTAATAGTAGTTTTAGTAATTCTGCCTATTACTTCCAGCCCTTCCCGCTCATTATGAAAAACAGGCTGCACTACCGGAAGGGAATCAATCTCATGTTCTACCAGCTTCTTGGCTGCACTCCATAAAGAATCATCAGCATTAATGGTCACCACATTAGGCATCCGGGTCATAATTATATTAACAGGTATTTTTTGGATATTCGCTTGCCCCAGCACATTTTTTAAAAGGTCTTTGCGTGATACAACTCCTTCCAAAATCCCTCCTTCGCTAACAATATAAAGGGTTCCCACATCATTATGAAACAAATTAACAATAGCCTCATAAACTGTAGCTTCTTCACCGACTACTACCGGCACTGCCTGCCAATCCTTAACCTTAAGTTTTTTGACAGCTTCTATTACTATAGAATAAAGCTTTTTACCCGTAAAATAATAACCTACTCTAGGACGCGCCTCTAAAAAACCGGATTTAGTTAAAAAGGCAAAATCCGGACGCAAGGTAGACCTAACTACCCCCAAGATATCCGCAATATCTTCTCCAATGATCGGGCCTTTTTCCTGAACAATTTTTAAAATCAACTTCTGGCGCTCCGTTAGCTGAATAATAATCACCTCCGTAGATTAATGTTATTTATGCTACACTATTTAACTGAATTTCCCTAATAGTGTTACACTATATCATAGTTTAATACATCTATTTGCTTTTGGGAAGTAAAAAATGCAGCCTTTTTTAAAAAAAAGTATTTTATTTTTACGAAATAACTATTTTACTCAAATCACCCACATTTTGCGTTAAATTAACCAGCCAAGCTAACAAACCCAAACGGTTTTCCCGGACGTTTTTCTCCTCAGTCATCACCATTACTGCCGTAAAAAAGTCATTCACAAAACCTGTTAGCGCAGAAAGTTCTTGCAGCACACCCCGAAAATCCCTTTGGGCAAGCAAAGGTTTAAGCTTTTCTGTAGTTTTTCCCAAAGCCTCATAAAAGTCCCTTTCTGTTTGATCCTCAAAATAGCATGACTTAATCTGCCCACTTTTTTTCTCTTTAGTTAAATTATAGGCCCGCGTAAAAGACGTTAAAAGAGCCCTAAAATTCTCTTCATCTTTCATTTGGCTTAAAGCTTCCGCCCTAAACAATGTCGTCAGGAGGTTTCCAGCTTCTACGGCCAAGACAGCCTCGATGACATCATATTGATGTCCCTTTTCACTAAGTATATTTTTCAAACGGGCCTGAAAAAACTCTTTAATCTTGGCCCGAGTTTGTTCACCTAACTGTGCTTCAGAAACAAGACCCTGATAATTAGCCAACGCTATTCCGATCAACTCATCAAGACCTAGTTCTAGCTGATGTTCTAAAAGAATCAAACAGACACCCAGCGCCTGACGTCTTAAGGCATAAGGGTCCTGTGAACCTGTAGGTTCAATGCCGATCGCAAAACAACCCGCCAAGGTATCCATTTTGTCGGCAATACTGACCAGAGCACCTGCCAAACAGGAAGGCAGTGCATCTCCGGCAAAACGAGGCTGATAATGCTCTAAAATTGCTTGAGCTACCACTTCTTTTTCTCCGGCATGAAGGGCATAATAGCGTCCCATAATCCCCTGAAGTTCCGGAAATTCACCGACCATATTCGTGACTAAATCTGCTTTGGCTAACTGAGCGGCACGACAAGCATCCTCAGTGACTGTACGCTCTAGCTGCAATTTTTCCGCAAGTTGAGTAACAGTTTTTCGCACTCGCTCTGTTTTCTGAGCTACCGTTCCCAAACTTTCCTGAAAAACAAGCTTCTCCAAGCGCGGCAAATAATCTTCTAACTTAACTTTTAAATCTTCTGCCCAGAAAAAACGAGCATCTGCTAATCTTGCCTTTAATACTTTTTCATTTCCCACCCGTACAAGGTCTAGGTGTTCAGAGTTCCCATTACGTACAGTTATAAAACAATTAAGTAAATTACCGCCCTGCTCACGCACGGGGAAATAACGCTGATGTTCACGCATCGGGGTAATAACTACCTCCTCCGGCAGTTTTAAATACTCTGCCGCAAAACTTCCCCGTAAAGCTGTCGGCCATTCTAAAAGATAGGTAACCTCCTCTAATAATTTTTCATCTAACTCTACTTTCCCCTGAATTTTAGCGGCTTCCTCACTAATTTGCCGCCAACATTCTTCTTTCCGCGCCTCTTGATCTACCAGCACATAATTTTCTTTCAATTGCTGCTCATAAGTTTGCGGATACTTAAGCATAATCCGTTCTTCTCCTAAAAAGCGATGCCCTCGCGTAATTCTATCTGCCTGTAACCCGGCAATCTCCAGAGGAATAATTTGCTCATCAAACAGTGAGACAAGCCAGCGGATAGGCCGCGCAAAACGCAGTTCCTGCTCACCCCAGCGCATCGGTTTAGGAAAGTTGATTTCACTAATTAACTGCGGCACTATTTCCGCAAGCACTTTCGCCGCAGCTCTGCCTTTTACTTCTTTCATCGCAAAAAGATAAGCGCCATTTCCGATTTCTTTCACCACCAAGTTTTCCACAGCCACACCTTGTGCTCGCGCAAACCCCAGAGCAGCTTTGGTCGGCCGACCTGCGCCATCAAAAGCAGCCTTCTTGGCCGGACCCCGTACCTCCTGTCGCCAATCCTCCTCCTGTTCTGCTAAACCCTGTACCAAAAGAGCCAAACGACGAGGAGTTCCCATCGTCCGAATAGATGCATACTTAATTCGTTGCTCATGAAATTTCTTTGCTGCTAAATCTTCTAACTGTTTTAAAGCACTAGCCATAAACTTCGCCGGAATTTCTTCTGTTCCTATTTCCAGTAAATAATCAGCCATCTCTTTATACCTCCTTTGCCTTAATTAAAGGAAACCCTAAAGATTCCCGCTGTTCCACATAAGCCTGTGCACAAAGCCGCGCCATGTTTCTTACCCTAGCGATAAATCCTGTTCTTTCCGTAACACTAATCGCCCCCCGGGCATCAAGCAGGTTAAACGTATGAGAACATTTCAAAACGTAATCATAAGCAGGCTGGACCAATTTATTTTCGATAATCCGCAAAGCTTCCTGCTCATAAGCATCAAACAACTTAAAAAGAAGCTCCGTATCAGCAACCTCAAAATTATAATGGGAATAATCAACCTCTGTCTGATGATGAACATCACCATAAGTAATCCCCTTAACCCATTCCAGATCATAGACATTTTCTTTTTCTTGAATAAACATCGCTAACCGTTCCAGCCCATAAGTTATTTCTGCACAAACAGGATGACAATCAAGCCCCCCGCATTGCTGAAAATAAGTAAACTGTGTTACTTCCATGCCATCCAACCAAACTTCCCAGCCTAGCCCCCAGGCACCCAAAGTCGGAGACTCCCAATTATCCTCCACAAAACGGAGGTCATGTTCCCGCAGATTTATGCCTAAAGCCTCTAAACTATCCAAATAAAGTTCTTGCACATCGTCCGGAGACGGTTTTAAAATAACCTGATACTGATAATAATGCTGCAGACGATTAGGGTTTTCACCATAACGACCATCAGTAGGACGGCGGGATGGCTCCACATAAGCCACCTTCCACGGTTCCGGGCCCAGCGCTCTTAAAAAAGTAGCCGGATTCATCGTTCCTGCCCCTTTTTCCAAATCATAGGGCTGCTGAATAATACAACCCTGCTCCCCCCAAAATCTATTAAGGGCCAAGCTGATTTCTTGGAAATTCATTAATTCCTCACTCCTTTTTCGTGAAACGAAATAGCTGTAAATTAAATAAAAAACCTCACGTCTCTGCAGCCAAAGCTACAGGGACGAGAGGTTAAATCCCGCGGTTCCACCCTGCTTGGTCTAAAATTAAGACCCTCTTACCAATCCTTTGTTGCGGTTCAGGGCGCCCCTTCCCTGTTGTCTCCGGCTAGGCTCTCACCCTCCCTAGCTCGCTTCATCTCCCTCTAACAGGTACTTTTCCCTTCATCACCGTATTTATTTACCACTAATTTATCAAACTGAAAAACCTTTGTCAACATTAGGTGACAAAGGTGACAAGGGGACGGGGTTGTTGACAAAGGGCATAAATGTGTCAACAACCCCGTCCCCTTGTCACGCCATAGTCTAGATACTGAGTAGTACCTTGGCTAAAACAAACAATGTATCTCTGCGAAAAAAACAAAGTATTTACCTAAAGAACTCCATTAAAGCCATTGTTCAGAAGAACGAACTGAACTGATGTGGTGAGGGCGTCTACCCCAAGTGGGGATGGGGGCCCCACATTATCATGCATAGCCCGAACCCAAGGTGAAGTGAGTTCGATTCCTTTTAGCTTTAGGAGTTTTTTAGGTAATACTTTGTTGATGAAAGCAAGAAAATATCGCAAACTTGCATTATGCCTGATCCTGATACGGGTCTGTATGCACCAGCGAATTGACCTTTAACTGCTTGTTTAAAATTCCTTCCACAAAATCAGCAATATGATGTGACTCCCTCACATTTAACTCCGGTTCAACCTCAATATGAATATTAACATACTTTTTTTGCCCATATTGATGAACTTGAATATCATGGATATTTTTTACACCTTCGACCTTTAAAACGAGGTCTTTTACCTCTTGCACAAATTCTGCCGAAGGAGCTTTCCCAATAATTTCACTACTGCACTCCTTAATCAATTCCAAACCGGTATACATGATCAAGAAAGAAACAATCATGCCCAAAACAGCATCTACCGCATAATAACCAAATTTAGTAGCTAAAAGAGCTATGCCAATCAGCAAGGAAGCAAATGCATCACTACGATGATGCCAAGCATCGGCAATTAAAGCCTGAGATTTAATTTTTATTCCCAAAAACTGCGCAAAATCATACAACCATTCCTTGATTAGTGCCGAAAAAAGCATTACCACAAAAACGAGCCCTTTATAAGTTACCGGTTCCGGATGTAACAACTTCCCCACCGATTGTTTTAAAAATTCCACACCTACAAGGAGAAGCAATGCCGAAACAATAAATGAAGCAACATATTCAGCCCGGCCATGACCAAAAGGGTGTTCGGCATCTTGAGGTTTTCCTGCAATTTTAAAACCTAAAAGAACAGCTACAGATGTTAAAACATCTGAAAAAGTATGAAAAGCATCAGCCAGCAAGGAAATACTATTAATCCACAAAGCGCAGATTGTTTTTATAACCGCTAAAACAAGATTAAGAAAAATACTAAGCCACCCTTCTAAATAACCATAAGCGACTCGTACCTGCTGATCAGCCGTATTTTCCCAAGCGGGAATCATCTTTCTTAATAAATTTTCATTGATTTTTCTAAACATTGCCGTTTCCTCCTCTAACGCAGTAAGATTGTCTTTAAATATTAACACCTGGTGTTAGATATAAAAAATCCTGTAGAACCAAGAGAAGTCCCACAGGATTTACCTGCTGCGTTAACTGCCCGACTTCATCGCAAAACAAAACTTGCAATGGTCTGCTCTTCACTGTTTAGTATACAGAGCGCGAAAAAAATGTCAATACCTGCACTGCATATTGTATGCTTAATTTTCTCCTTCGTTACTATCTTCTTCCTCTAAAAATTTCAAATCATGTTCTTCCACCTTACCGTCAGGACGCACAATCTCCAAACGATAATCAGCCACCAAAGCCGCTACGGTTCCCACCACACCAAGGGCGGTAAGAATAGGGCTAAGCAAGAGCCCGCCTACACCGAGAGCCCCGATGGTAGCCGAGATTTCCCAGACAACCTTATCCTTCTTTTTTAGTCTGATTTTGGTAACATTTCCTTTTTTAATGATTTCTTTGATATGCTCTGCCAACTGCTGCCCTTTTTGTTCAAATTTGTCATCCCATTTTTGCCGGGGTTCTTCCAAATTGATAAGAGCCTGTACCACATCTCCTCCCGCTTGCAGCAAGGCCTCTTGCGCTTCCCGATAGGTGACCCCCAGCCTTTCTCTGATTATATCGATTTTTTCTAATTCATCCATGTTTAAACCTCCCCTATAATGTTGACCCTCATGTTTATCCTATATTATTACCCCTGAACAACGTTTTAACTCCTGCCCGCCTGCCATATTTCTTTTAAAACTCGCCGTGATTTAAGAGGATAATCTAATTGAAAAATTAAAAACTGTTCCAAAACCTCATCCAGTATTTTCAAACCGCCGGCACTGACCTTTAATCTGTTGAGCTTACTTAACTTCATACGTTGTACTTGCTGCCAAGTTTTTAATACCTCTAAGGTAAAAAATAAAGCGTCCTCCTTTTTACAAGAAGAACATAAAACACCCCCTAACTTTGCAGAAAAAAATATTTTCTGTTCTGCCTGCAAAGACTGTCCGCAAGAAACACAACGATCCAAAGAAGGCATATAACCTAAAGAAAAAAGAAGTTTTATTTCTAAGGCCCTCACGACTAACTCATCATACTCTAAAGCTAAAAGATGAAACCCCGCCAAAGCAAGAGTAAATAATTGTTCATCATTTTGCTCTCTGGGAAGGAAAGAATCCAGCAATTCACACCAATAACAAGCCGCAGCAAGCGCCTCCATGTCATTCTGTAAAGTTGTAAAAGCCTCTACGCACTCACTTTGAGTAACTACATCTAAATTCCGGCCTTCAGATAAAAGCATCTCATTATAGGTAAATAACTGCACTCCGCCCCGCAGACGACTATTAGCTTTCCTTACACCTTTAGCAATCGCACTGACCTTTCCTCTCTTTTTGGTAAGCAGGGTCAGGAGACTATCCGCCTCTCGATATTTCCTGCTTCGTAAAACTAACGCCTCTGTTTTATACAGGCTCACGATCCTTCTACCCCATTCAATAAATGACCTTTCCTCGACTCTTGATCTGCTTCTTGATATTGAGCAACAATACTTTTACCGCTGCTAGTACCCAAACGGCTTGCCCCGGCTCTTAACAATTCTTCGGCTTGAGTCCAGGTTCTAATTGCGCCCGCAGCTTTTACTTTAGCTTTTTTGCCGACTATCGCCGCCATTAATAAAACATCCTCCACTGTCGCACCTCCGCCATTAAAACCGGTAGAGGTTTTTACAAAATGCGCCCCCGCCTTTACCGCCAACTCACAAGCTAACCTTTTTTCTTCTGCTGTTAACAAACCTGTTTCAATAATTACTTTGACAAGCTTCTCCGCAAATGTTTGGGCTACATCTACAACCTGCTGTATCTCCAGAAAAACATCTTGAATTTTTCGGTCCTTTAAAGCCCCAAGATTAATGACCATATCAACCTCAGCAGCACCGGCGGCAAAAGCCTGCTCCGCTTCAAACGCTTTAACCTCCCGACTATTGGCCCCTAAAGGGAAACCTACTACTGTCGCCACAACCACCGGGGAGTTTTTCAATTGTTCCACACAAAAAGGAACGTAATAAGGCAAGACGCAAATAGCTTTAAATCCCGACTGCTTAGCTTCAGCACAAAGCTGCAGATAATCCTTTTCAGTCGAAGCTGGTTTTAAAAGTGTTTGATCAATACTTTGCACAACATCCTTTAAGCTAAACAAGGGGAAAGCCCTCCTTTTAATAATTTAATCCTAATTCTGATACCCTAAAGCATGGATGCTCCTTTTACTATTACGCCAATTAGTCTTTACTTTAACCCATAATTCCAAAAAAACCTTGTTTCCCAAAAGCCCTTCTAACTCACCACGGGCTAAAGTTCCTATTGTTTTCAGCATTTCTCCATTCTTGCCAATAATAATCGCCTTCTGAGAGCTGCGTTCCACAAAAATAGTCGCACCAATATAAAGAAGATGGGCTGAACGCTGTTCCATCATTTCCACCGTTACCGCAACAGAATAGGGGATCTCCTCTCGCGTAGCCCAAAGTATTTTTTCCCTTATCAATTCAGCCACAAGGATTCTTTCCGGTTGATCCGTAAGCATATCCGAAGGATAATATTGCGGTCCTTCCGGTAAATATGCTACCGTAGAATCAAGAAGGGAACCCATGTTTTCACCGGTAAGAGCCGAAATAGGAACAATTCCTGTCCACTCTCTTTTCCGCCGATAAACATCAATCAAGGGCAAAAGGTCTGGTTTCTTTAAACGATCAATCTTATTCAAAAGCAAGAAAATAGGGGTATCAACCTTGGACAATCTTTCCATAATAAAAGCCTCGCCGCTCCCGAAAGGAACAGAAGCATCAACCAAATAATAAATAACGTCAACTTCTCGCAAAGTGGTCAGGGCTGTGCTAACCATAATTTTCCCCAACTGATCCAGCGGTTTATGAATCCCGGGGGTATCTAAAAAAACTACTTGAAATTGAGCTTCAGTCAAAACCCCCACAATCTTATTGCGTGTCGTCTGAGGTTTATCAGAGATAATCGCTATTTTCCGACCGATCATCTTGTTTAGAAATGTAGATTTCCCTGCATTAGGTCTGCCAATCAAAGCTACAAAACCTGATTTAAACCCCTTTTTCATTTAACCTTTTCCTCCTCGCATTTTTTGAAAGTAAAGGAAGAGGGTAAAAGTTTTTCGACTGTACTACGTACGATCTTCCCCTTGAGATTAACCATCAACACCGGCATTTCCGGAGAAAATTCCGCCAAAATCTGACGACAAGCGCCACAAGGCGAAACCGGCTCCTCACTGTCGGCAACAAGCGCTAAAGCTTGGAAAGAAGTAAGACCTTGCGACACGGCCTGAAACACTGCAGTCCTCTCCGCACATACAGATAAGCCATAAGAAGCATTTTCCACATTACAACCCGTATAAATTCGCCCATCACTACCCAAGAGCGCAGCTCCCACTTGAAAATGAGAATAAGGAGCATAAGCATTGGCTCTGACTCGTTTTGCCGCGGCAATCAGTTCATCTATACTTTCAATTTTAACTTCCTTCGTTCTCTCCATTCCCCATCACCTCAATAATCTATCCGCGTACCCCTAGGAACAACAGCAATCCAAGTAGGACCTTCCAGCAGCGGAACCTGCTTGCCTTTTTGATCAGTAAACATCGTAAATTCCCCCGGCATCTTCTTCCAACATCCTTGCAAAACCTTACCCTTACGGAAAATCAAGGCTTCTCCCTCACCATGCATGATTAACTGTAAATGACCATCACCATCAGTATAACAATAAGGAACAACTTGAACAATCACATTCGCTGCCTGTAACTGTTCGCCCAAAGAAGTAAGATGAGGCTTGTTGTCTGTAGTAAATCGACGAAAAACTCCTTTTTCTTCATCAAAAGAAAAACGGGCCAGACTACTTTTATGTGCATAAAAAATAATAAGCTCCTCTGCTTTTTTCCCCGCAACTTCCGCCCCGAAAGGAAGCAGAGGTCTTTGTGGAGGCAATGACGAAAAATTCACATTTAATTTCTTAACAGTATGCCGTAAAACATCAGAACTAGTAAAAAGATTATGCGGCTTAAGCCGAGCAGGAATACGCCAAAAAGCCGAAGCAATTAGCACACCGCCATTTATTTCATCAAGATGATCGGTAGATTCCTTTTGTAATATTTTCAAAGCTTCCGCCGAACCTCCCGCATGGATTAAAATCCCTTTATATTCGTTGGCTAAATCAATAAAATAAGGTCTGGCACTGCGAATCGGACCGATCAAGTCCATATCATCATTACAAATAATGGCCAAAAAACGAGTTAAACCACCTTCAACAGGGAATTCAACTATGACATCCGCTCTTTCCAGCCCCGCCTGAGGCCGAGCCTTTTCCGCATTGTCAATAATCACCGCTAACGCCCTTTGCCGAGGTTTGTCCTGCCACCCGGCAAAAAAATAAGTATCTTCTTCCTTCATTGTTTTGTCATTATCTTTTCTTTCACTATATAAAGCTTTCTCTCCCAGAAAATAAGGCCGCACCAAACAAAATGTCATTGCTCCTACCACTATACTTAAAAGAAAAACGAGAAAGCCCCATAACACATATTTCTTTTTCATTCCGATACTCCTCTGAACTAATTTGTGATAGAAGTTAAGGTTTGGGCAATTCCTCACCCTGCGTCATTTTTCTTAAATGCAATTTTCCTATCCGTCTGTCTATAATCTTCTCCACCTTAATGTGTAAGTCGCCGATCTTTAATTCTTGTCCTTCATAAGGCAAGCTGCCTAAATTATGAAAAACTAAACCACTAATCGTCTCAAATTCATCATCAGGCAAAGCCATCTCCATGGCCTCATTGATCTCACCAATAGAAGTACGGGCAGCCACAAGAAAAGAACCATCGCCCAGTTGTTCGATCGCCTGTTCCTCACGATCATATTCGTCCTGGATATCACCGACAATCTCCTCAATAACATCCTCCACCGTTACCAGTCCGGCCGTTCCCCCATATTCATCAAGCACAATCGCCATATGTACTTTTTCCTTCCGCAATTCGGCGAACAAATCCCGCACCTTTTTACTTTCCGGAACATAATAAGCCGATCGCATTAATTTCTTTAAATCGGTCTTTTCTCTGGCCGGCTCGAAAAAGATCTGCAATAAATCCTTAGCATAGATTACGCCAATAATATCATCCACTGTCTGGTCATAAACAGGAATACGGGAATGGCCTGCCCTCATCACCAGTTTGACCACATTCTCCAACGTCTCCTCCACATTAACAGCATCAATATCAATGCGCGGGACCATCACCTCACGAACAAGGGTATCATTAAATTCAAAAATACTATCAATCATTTCCCGTTCATCTTCGTCAATAAATCCTTCTTCCTCCCCTACATTAACCAACATCCGCAATTCTTCTTCCGTGATAAACTGATTTTCCTTATTTGAACCGTCTAATAACTTGATTAACACATTCGTAAACAAATTAAAGATATAAATAAGGGGCGCCAGAATTTTACCTAAGCGGTGAATATAACGGCTGATCCGCAGAGAATAATCCTCCGCCCGTCTGGCGGCCAAAGTTTTAGGGGTGATTTCCCCAAAAATGAGAATTAAAACAGACATCACCGCCGTAGCAATCCCCGCTCCGGAACCTCCGAAAAAACTAATCGCTAAAACAGTAGCCAGAGCAGTCGCCCCAATATTGACGACATTATTACCGATCAAAATAGTAGAAATTGCTCTCCCCGGCTGTTCCAGCAAACGCCTCATCAAAAGCGCCTGTTTGTTTCCTTCTTCCGCAAGATGGCGAATTTTAACCTTATTTGCCGAAAAAATCGCCGTTTCCGAAGCAGAAAAAAAAGCGGAAAGAAGCAGCAGTACGAAAAGAATTATTAACTGAAAAACTTGTACTTGCGACAAAGAATGTCCTCCTCCATTTTCCTCATTTCCTGAGTGTCTTTCTCCTCCTGATGGTCATAGCCCAAAAGATGAAGCAGCCCATGCACAGTTAAAAACGCTAATTCCCGCACAAAACTATGCTCATATTCCTCCGCCTGCCTCTTCACCCGTTCCAGGGAAAGCACAATCTCCCCTAAAAGATGAATTTCCGGTCCATTAATAGGGACAGGGACAACGCCTGCTCCTGCCACTTCTTCATCAAAAGCAAAAGACAACACATCAGTAGCCTGATCTATCCCCCGGTAAGTTTTATTTAAAGCTTGGATCAACCGATCATCAACAAACGTAATACTTACTTCAATTTCCTCACCCAAATCAAATCTTCTTGCCACTTCCCCACCTACATCTTCAATCACTTCTTGGTACTGAGGAATGATCCTTATTATTTTCTGCTGATTTCCCATTACTATCCTCACCGGGTAAAGCACCGCCCTTCATCGCCTCTAAAACATTTTCCGGATATTCGATGCGATTGTGGAAAATACCACTTAAAATTCGAGTAAAAGTATTAGCAATTAAATCAAGGTCTTTAAAAGTAAGCGGAGATTCTTCTAATTGTCCGTCCTGCAAACGGTCTTTAATCAGTTTACGTACCAAACCTTCGATTTTCCCACTACTAGGTGCGGTCATCGAACGAACAGCCGCTTCCACGCTATCTGCCAACATAATAATTGCGGCCTCTTTCGTCTGAGGTTTAGGTGTATTATAGCGATACTCGTCTTCCTTAACCTGATCAGAATTCCCTAATTCCAAAGCCTTATGATAAAAATAAGTGACTAAACTTGTCCCATGATGCTGAGCAATTAAATCAGTCACCACAGGAGGAAGCTTATATTGATGGGCAATCTCCAAACCATCCTTAGGATGAGAAGTAATAATCAACGTACTCAACGGAGGAGAAAGCTTTTCATGCGGATTTTCCTCCCCCAGCTGATTTTCAATGAAGAAATAAGGCCTCTTCAATTTGCCAATATCGTGATAATAAGCCCCTACCCGCACTAATAAAGAATCTGCGCCCACCAGGTCAGCCGCCGCCTCCCCCAGATTCCCCACCAAAATACTATGATGATAAGTTCCGGGAGCTTCTATTAAAAGCCGCTTTAAAAGAGGCTGATTCGGGTTAGAAAGCTCTAAAAGACGGGCGCTTGTAGTAACCTCAAAACCAGACTCCCAAAAAGGAAGACTCCCGTAAGCAAAGATAGAGGAAAAAATCCCGTTGATAATACCAAAAGAACTACCGATTAACAACACCGACCAGGTATCATTATTCATTAAGCCTAAAGCAAGAATAGACACAACATTAGCACAAGCAATAAACAAACCGGCTTTTACCCAATCAAACCGCTGATTGAATTTGCCCACACTATAAATACCGACAAGTCCGCCCACAAAAGCGTTAATCGCATAAGGAAGCTGATTTCCCGTCAAAATACCGATAAAAAAACTCAGCAAAATCGTCATAAAAATAGCTAAAGTTGTATCAAAAAGAATCGCAATCGACATGGACACCGTAGCTACAGGAATTAAATAACCGACCATTTTCGCTATTTCCGGATTAGAACTGATATTAATCGAAGAAATTACTTTAGCCAAAAGTAAAATTATAAAAACAAGCAAACCAAGCAGTACTAAATTAATCTCCTTATTATACAAGTCCTTCCGATAATGTTTTAAATAAAAATTAGTCAGAACAAAAGCCAACAACGTAAAAATGATTACACCTAACAAAGTAAGATAAGGGGCAACTGATCTTTTATAGCCGAGAGCCTGCAAGACCTCTAAATGTTCTGCCGTCACAACCTCTCCTTCGCCTACAATCTTCTGACCTTTACGCACGGTTACCATGACAATTCCTTCATTTTGGGAAGCTTCCTGCCTTGCCCTAAGGGTTGCTTCCTCATCCTGAAGATAATTAGATTTAAATTCAAGTTTATTCAATACTGCTTTCAAAAGATTTTTATAGGGGACCGTTATATTTAACAAATCAATCTGTGTATAAATCTTAGCCTTCTTTTCCTCAACTTCAAAATCTCTTACCCCTGTCTGCCAATGGTTTTTTAAAAGGCTGGCCGCTTCCAAATATAATGACTTAAGCGTATTGCTGTCTAAAGAGACCAAAGCCCGCACAGTACCTTCCTGAAGATTATATTCTTCCTGAAGAGTCTGCATTTTTTCTATATTACTAAGGTCATCCCTATTTAAGAAAAAAATCAGCTCATCAAAACAGCTTTTTAAATCTTGATCCATTTTTGCCAGAATACTACGATCCAGGACATATACTTCCTCGATTCTTTCTTCAGCCAGTTTTCTCCGTTCGGCGGTTTTGCCCGTATCTTCAAAAGTTATCGTTTGTGGAGCCTTAATCGTCGTAAGGGAAATCTGTCCTTCTTTTACCGGTAAATTGTTAGGAAGAAAATGAAGAGCAAAAATGCAAAGGAGCCCTAAAAAAAACACAGTGAACCAACCAATTTTTTTAATCCTGCGATTTTTCCAAAGAGGGCTCGTCTCCTTAAAAAACGGAACCTTTGTTTTGGGGGTAGCGATGATGATCCCCTCCCAACCTTCTAATATCTTTGTCTAATAATTATACCCTATCTAAATCTAACAAGCCACTACTGCGTAAAAATGATTCCCTTTTACTCTGTTTCCTTACTCTGTTTTTGCACATATTTTCGATAAGTTCCTATATCCTCAATTGTTTCAAGAACATACCTAACCGCTACTACCCCTTTTTCCCGCACAGAGAGCGGCTCAAACCTCTGAGAGATGACCTTGTAATCAAGAGGCAGTTCCGCCCACAACACACCTTGGGCCCTCCTCGCCGCCTCCTGATAAGCACCTTCTATACCCCAATGCTGAAGCTCACAAAGTTGTTCCTGATAAACAATACTAATTAATTCGACAGATCCGAAAAGATTCCTGCCCTTAAATACAGAAAGCGGTTTTACCTGCCGCACCAAACGATAGCTATTAAAAGGATTTTCTTTCGTCCCTTTTAAATATATTTCCTTATCCTTAAAGCTTAATAAAACAACATTTTTTTCCCTTCCCGTATCCTTAATGATCTTTTCCTGAAGAGGACACTTTTCGATATAGCTCCGCAAAACCCGGGCGCGAATAAGACCTTTGGCCCTCACTATTTGCGCTTCTCCGGCAGGACTAGTCTCCCCACCTAAAATCAGCACCTGCCCTTTTTTAACCTGCTCCCCTTCCTGTACCTGAGGTATTCCCTTAAAAACTAATAATTCTTCTATTTCCCCCTCTATCCGCGCAATCAAATCAGCACTGCTGTTTTCCTCATCAGAAGGAAGCAGTGTTTTTTCGGCTACCTCAATCATAATTCTTGTTCCCTGCACATGAATTCCCACCCAAGCAAGTTCCTCGATTTCCCAAAGCAACTTTTCGGCAAGCCTGTTTTTTTGAAAACTTGCCTTAGGCACCCCCCTTTTTAAGCCGTAGTCTTGGGCTTTCTTTAAAATAACGGACGTAGAAACCTGCTCATTCCCGCTTACTTCTACAAACCAAACAAAAGAACTCAAAATATACAAAACTAAACAAAAAAAGAAAGTACCAAAAACTAATACTTTTCTTCTTTTCGCCCACATGAGAAAAAAAGGCAGCCCCTTTTTCCTGATAATTTTGACTTTGCAGGAAGAACGCCTCACCAAAAGACGTAAAGCCTTATAACCTCCTAAACTAACCTTTAGTTGATAATGATTTTCTTCTTGCAGACGAATATCCCAAATAGAAATACCTCTGCTCAAAGCCATATTTAAAACCCGCTCCGGATTTATTCCCCATAAAGATATTTCCACATACCCCGATAACCCGGCAGTCCATTTCATAACAAACCTCCTAACGGTGATACTTAAGTCCGGAAATATCCCCGTCTAGGTATATTTCATCACTGGTAATATTACAAATAGCGAGGTCCCTGCCCAAAATTTCTATTTCCCCTGTATTTACGGAAATTCTAATCTTCCCGGTGCTATATTCAATAATACCTTGGTGATTTTCGATCAAAACCTGCAGATTACCAATAAGCGTTATTTTAGGTAAGTTATAAATAATCTCTTTAGGCAGTTCTAAAAAACGAGTGATTTTTTCCACAACTATCCCCTCACTTACCTAATATCTCTATGCCTCCTTCTCCCCAAACAGAACGTGACAAGGGGACGGGGTTGTTGACACACGTGTGTCAACAACCCCGTCCCCTTGTCACTATCTTTTCCGCAGCGCCTTTGGTTTTTGCAAAATTTCACTCCAAATCACAGCCTGCTTTAAATCAACCCCTGTAAGCAGCGATCGCTTAGAGGAAACTGCCTCTACTTTAGTATCGACCGCAGATTCAGCCCCAGATACCGCCGCAGGTTGCGCCTGAACTTCAACGGCGGCTTTAGTTACAGAAGCAAGTTCACCGTCCAAAGTTTCCTCAGCAAATTCCTCAAAATCTACAGCTAAATCCTCTTCATCTAACGAAAAAAGCTCATCTAGTAATAAGGGTCTCACCGCCTGCTGCCCCGTTTCCTGCACCTTTCTTCCGTAAGACGAAGTCCTTGCCCTGCCTCTTTTCCTATCCACGACAGCACGATAAATAAGCCAGAAAACAATCAGCCAAAAAATATTACCCAAGGGGCTACCCCCTTTCTCTTTCCCCTAGAAAGCAATTATCTTACTTTTTTTCAGAACCGTCCTTATTTGGTCCTGTTTGTTTAGCGATAGAATCTCTCATCGTTGTATCGGCCAAGATATTTTGTAAGTGATAATAATCCATGACCCCCAATTTCCCTTCCCGAAGAGCTTGCGCCATAGCTTTAGGAACTTCTGCTTCTGCTTCCACAACTTTCGCCCGCATTTCCTGAACAGAAGCCACCATTTCCTGCTCCCTAGCTACAGCAAGAGCACGCCTCTCCTCAGCTTTGGCTTGAGCAATACGTTTGTCAGCTTCCGCTTGATCAGTCTGCAACTGTGCCCCTATATTCCGCCCCACATCTACATCAGCAATATCTATCGAGAGTATTTCGAACGCTGTTCCGGCATCTAACCCCTTATTCAGCACAGTATGAGAAATCAAATCAGGATTTTCCAGAACATCCTTATGTGTTTCTGAACTACCTACTGTCGTGACAATACCTTCACCGACACGAGCAATAATTGTTTCCTCCCCGGCGCCCCCGACTAAACGGTCTATATTTGCCCTCACCGTAACTCTAGCCTTGGCCCTCACTTCAATCCCATTTTTTGCCATTGCAGAAATATCAGGCGTCTCAATCACCTTAGGGTTAACGCTCATTTGTACGGCTTCCAGAACATTACGTCCGGCCAAATCAATGGCCGCAGCGCGTTCAAAGGGCAAAGGAATATTAGCTCTTTCCGCAGCGATTAAAGCATTAACCACCCGATCGACATTACCTCCTGCCAAATAATGAGCTTCCAATTGATTCGTACTAACGTTTATTCCCGCCTTATCAGACTTAATTAAATTATTGACAATAAGCGTTGGCGGTACTCGTCTAAAACGCATCCCGACAAGATTAAAAATACCAATCCGAACTCCAGCAGCCAATGCCGAAATCCACAAACCGATCGGCACAAAACTTAAAAACACTGACAAGAAAATAATAATTAAGGCAACCATAATGGCCAACGTAACCGGACCCATTTAAAATTCCCCCTTAAAATATACTTTATAATGCATAATGCATAATTAAGTCACCTTCACTCCCGCACGGAACGAACAATCAACCTGATTCCTTCTGCTCGAATAACCTCGATTCTTTCTCCCTGCTTAATAAACCCTCCGTCTGAAACCACATCAAGTCTTGTGCCATCATCTAACACAACTGTACCGGCAGGTCGCAGAATACTAATAGCTTCGCCCTTTTTACCGAGATGAATACTTAAATCCTCACTCTGTGGGATATACCCCTCCTCTTTTTGATATTTTGTTCCTAAAACTAAACGATTCCAAAATTTTCTTTTCGTCAAAAATTTAAAACTAAGCAACGATAAAATAATTGTCCCGATAATCGCTAAAACTAAAGAGATTATGCCGGCTTCCCAATTGGGTGCAGAAAGAACAATACTAACCACAATACAAACGATTCCCCCAAAACCCGGCAAACCAAAACCCGGCATAAAAATCTCCACACTTAATAAAATTATGCCCAAAAGAAAAAGCAAGATTGCTTCCCAACCGGTAAAACCCGCCAAAAAATGACCGCCAAAATAAAGAGCTAAAGAAGATAACCCTACAAAACCTGCTATTCCCCAGCCTACCGTCAAGATTTCAATAATGATCCCGGCAATCCCTATCGTCAAAAGTAAAGGAGCGAGATAAGGATTAGTCACAATCTCGGAAAAACTAGCCCATCCTGGGTCAAGAGCCGCTTGGACAGGTATATTCTCCGCAGAAACAGCCCACACACTTGAAGTAATAAAACCTAAGATAAGAACTAAAAACAAACCACTTAAAACCATCTTATTTTTCATCATTTTCACCTTAAATAAAATTTAAATTCATAACCTTATCTTATCATATAATCCGTTTTTTCTACACTTAATTTTTCAAAAAGAATATTTAACTCTTGCCAATCGGGGAAATATTCACTTAACTAACGTTCCACAATCGTGCTTTATATAAAAAACAGCCCACTACTTTTAGCTGGGCTGTTTTTTATATCAAACAAAGCTACTCGCTTATCTGAATTTTCGCTTTCTGGCCGCTTCCGACTTCTTTTTTCTCTTTACACTTGGTTTTTCATAATGTTCCCTTTTTCTAGCCTCGGCAAGAACACCAGCCTTCTGACAGGTACGCTTGAAGCGGCGGAGTGCACTATCGAGAGACTCATTTTTACCTACTCTCACTTCGCTCATTTATTTTCCCTCCCTCCACTACGACCGTCTTACTAATAACTAACTGCATCATTTTACGCTTATGCCATAAAAAAGATAAGCTAAAAACCACACATGAAACATTATACTAAAACAGGAAGAAAGGGTCAAGGAATTAACCTGCCGGCCAAGTCATCTTCTTTCCCCCCAATAAATGGAAATGTAAGTGACCGACTGCTTGCCCTCCGTCTCTGCCACAATTATTTACGACCCTATAACCATTATCTAAGCCTAAATCTTTAGCCACATTACGAATAATACCATGCACATACCCGATTAACTCCAACTGCTCATCTTTCAACTCCGCCAAACTCGTGATATGCTCTTTGGGAATAACCAAAACATGGACGGGAGCAGCAGGATTTATATCATAAAAAGCCAAAACACGATCATCCTCATACACTTTTTCACTGGGAATCGTGCCACTAATAATCTTACAAAAAACACATTCACTCATGAATTGCACCTCCTTTTGCTTTAAGCACACATTGCACAGCCTCATTACTATTGTATCTGGAAAACCTCCCCAAAACAATAAGCTTTCTCTATTTTTTTTAAACGGATTGGCATAATCTGCCCACGCAGTGTCTCGGCATGATTAAAACGGACTTTGAGATAATTACTGCTACTCCCTTCCCAGGTACACTCGCCCACCTTTTCCTCCACCAAGACATCGACAAGGCGCTCTAAAAATTTCTCGGCATATTGCTTTGCCAGTTTTTCCCCTAGCCGCATCATTTTTCCACTCCGCGCTTCCTTTACCAAAGACGGTACTTGTCCCCCGAACTGAGCGGCCGGCGTACCTTGACGCGGCGAATACTTAAAAACGTGCAATCTGCTAAACGCAGCCCTTTCCACAACTTTCAGATATTCCTGAAAATGTGCTTCTGTTTCCCCTGGAAAACCCACCATCACATCTGTTGTCAACGCAATCTCCGGAATTTTTTCTCTGATCCCGCTGATAATCTCCAGATATTGCCCCGTAGAATAAGGTCTTCTCATTGCTTTTAAAATTTGATCATGCCCACTTTGCAGCGGGAGATGCAGATGAGGACAAAAATTCTGATAGCTCTGCATCAATTCCAATAATTCCGCACTGACCTCCACCGGTTCCAAAGAACCTAAACGCCACCGTACCTGCTCCGTAAGCGGCAGCAGCTGTTTTAAAAGAAAGACCAAATCCTTTCCTGCTCCCGTCTCACGGCCATAAGCCCCTAAATGAATCCCTAAAAGCACTATTTCCTTAAAGCCGGCCTCAATAAGTCTTTCCGCTTCTGCTAAAGTATTCTCTACGGAACGACTGCGCACAGGACCGCGGGCATAAGGAATAATACAATAGGAACAGAACTGGTCGCAACCTTCCTGTACCTTCAAGTATGCTCTAGCCCGTTCAATCCTTTTTTCTCCTGTCATCTCTTCAAATTCTTGCGTTTCCTGATACTTACGGACAAAGACCGAAGGCAGGCGTTTATCTGTTCCCGAAGCTTTTTTTGTTAATAATTCTTCTACCAAATCGACGAGACGGCTTTTTTTATTTGTCCCGATAATTAAACTAACACCCGCTATCTTCTGTATCGCTGCGGGGTTAGTCTGAGCATAACAGCCTGTTACGACCACTTGAGCCTGAGGATTGACTTTAAGGGCACGCCTAATCATCTGCCGTGACTTGCGATCCGCCAAATGAGTAACTGTACACGTATTAATCACATAAACATCGGCTTGCTCCTCAAAATTGACGATTTCATAACCTTTCTCCCGAAAAAGTCCGGCTAAAGCCTCTGTCTCATTCTGATTTACTTTACAACCTAAAGTGCAAAAAGCAACCCGAAACCCTTGTTCCATTACCCCCAATCCCCCCACGCAAACATTAAAGCAGCCAAGGCCGCAAGCCCGGCTGTTTCGGTACGTAAAATCCGGGGACCTAAAGAAAGAGGAATCCCTCCGCCGCTCTGCACTTGTGCCACTTCCCCCGCGGCAAAACCACCCTCGGGGCCAATCACCAGATAAACCGGGACACCGGCAGCGCCCGACTCCTTCTCTTTTGCGGAGAGAGCCGTTAAAGCCTCCTTAAAGGAACACCCTCCTTCTTCCCAAGGGATCAGAAGATGCCGCCGGGCAGGTAATTCCTGTAAAAACTCTTCCAGACTGCAAGCCGGCAAAACAGTAGGAATAACGGGCCGCCGACATTGCTTCGCTGCCTCTAAAGCCACCTTCTGCCAACGCTTACGACGCTCGGCTTCTTTTTTATCTGCCAACCTTACCACACAACGCTGTGCTTTTAAAGGGATAATGCCCCGCACCCCTAGCTCCGTAGCCTTTTGAATAATTAATTCCATTTTCTCGCCTTTCGGCAGACCTTGTACCAACCAAACCTCCAGTTGACTTTCGCGAGGAAAAAGAAGAGACTCCTCTATCCTAACCAAAGCCTCTCCTTTTTGTAAAGAGACAATCTTACCACTATATTCTCTCCCCCGACCATCAAAAATAGTAACAGCCTCTCCGGGTAATAAACGCAACACCTTGGCAAGGTGACGGAACTCCTGTCCTTTAATAACAGCCTGCTCTTCCTGTCCTTGTTCTTGGTGAATATCCTCTGGGGGTACATAAAACCGATGCATCTCCTTACACCTCCATCACCAGACTTGTGCTGCCTATAAAAAACTTACTCGCCCATCCCTTTCAAGCTATCCCGAACTTTTTCCCACAGCCCCTTATCCTTACCTTTACCCTTAGAACGATAATTCTCTTTATTCGTACTACCGGCAAAATCACGTAAACGCTGCTTCTGTTCCTCATTAAGTTTCGTTGGCGTAATCATCACAATTTTTACATACTGGTCACCCCGCCCGCTGCCATATAAATGGGGGATTCCTTGCCCTCTTAGTCTCAAGACGGTATGGGTTTGAGTTCCCTCAGGTATTTTCAAAGCAGCCTTTCCTTGCAAAGTCGGAACCTGTACCTCATCTCCTAAAGCTGCCTGAACAAAAGTTACGGGAAACTCCATATAGATGTCGTCTCCCCGTCTTTCAAAAATTTGATGAGGTCTCACTTTTAGATAGACGTATACATCTCCTGGCGGTCCTCCCCGTAACCCCGCTTCTCCTTCTCCGGACAAACGAATTCGCGAACCTGTATCGACACCGGCAGGTACTTTAATCTTCAATTTGCGTTTTCTCTTAACATGTCCACGCCCCTGACATTCCGGACAAGGCGTAGAAATCATTTTTCCCGTACCGCCACATTGAGGACACGTTTTAATCGTTTGAAAATGTCCTAAAGCTGTCTTTTGCGTATACCGCACCTCTCCCGTGCCCTGACATTTAGAACATGAACTGGCGCTAGTCCCCGGTTTAGCTCCACTGCCATGACAAGTAGGACAATTCTCCAAACGTGGTATCTCCAAATCCTTTTCCACACCGAAAGCTGCTTCCTCAAAAGATAATTCCAGATCCAGCCGTAAATCAGCACCTTGCTGCGGACCTCTTTGGCGAGCAGAAGCAGCACCGCCACCGAAAAACATCTCAAAAATATCACCAAAGCCCCCAAAATCACCGGCAGTACCACCCTCAAAACCGCCGAAACCGCCAAACCCGTTAGGGTCGGTGCCTGCATGGCCAAACTGGTCATATCTCTGCCTTTTTCCCGGTTCACTCAAAACCTCATAAGCTTCATTGATTTCTTTAAACTTTTCCTCAGCCTCTTGATTACCGGGATTCACATCAGGATGATACTGACGAGCCAATTTCCGATAAGCCTTTTTTATTTCTGCCTCCGCAGCATTTCTTTGTACACCCAAAACATCATAATAATCTCTTTTGGCCATGATGTCACCTCCATCTCCACACAACCACTACGCTAACTGCTAGTTATTATCCTCATTCTTCACTTCATAGTCGGCATCAACAATATTTTCCTTTTCGTCACTAGTTGTGCCTGCTGTTCCCTCAGAACTTGCTTCACCACCGGCAGTATCTGACGCCTGTTTTTGCTGATACAGCTTGGAGGTTAACTTATACACTTCGTTAGTTAAAGCTTCCGTTTTATTTTTAATCTCCTCAACATTACCGCCTTCTACGGCTTTTTGTAAAGCTTCTTTCGCTTGATTGATATTATCTTTGTCCTCTTGTGTCGCTACTTCCCCAGCATCTTTCAAAGCTTTTTCCGTTTGATAAATAAGATTATCCGCCTGATTTTTTATTTCTATTTCTTCTCTCCGTTTTTTATCCTCAGCTGCGTTTTTCTCTGCCTCTTTGACCATTTGCTCAATTTCATCTTTATTTAAACCGGAAGAAGAAGTAATGGTAATGGCC
>Ga0265294_10002667_pt1 | contig 23292 bp, 20 predicted proteins | sample MunlanPumphouse3_FD_192504 | JGI IMG/M metagenome (GOLD analysis project Ga0265294, IMG submission 192504) | Groundwater microbial communities from a municipal landfill in Southern Ontario, Canada - Pumphouse #3 | ecosystem: Environmental > Aquatic > Deep subsurface > Groundwater | place... | reverse complement strand
CAGGTCTTGATGCGGACGGCGTCCTCCAGGCTGCGCAGGGAAACCACGCCCGGCAGGTCAAGCCCCGGCATATCCGGCACAAACGCGGAGGTGCCGGTGGCCATCACCAGAACGTCATAGGGGAAAATCCGCCCGTCCTGAAGCGAAACTTCACCCCTGGCCGGATCGATGCCTTCCACCCTGGCCGAAATCTGAACGTCAATGCCGCTCTCGCGGAATTTTTCCGGCGTGCGGGCGATCAGTTTGTTTTGATCCTGAATTACATCCCCGATGTAATAGGGCATGGGTCAGGCGGCAAAGGCGACAAACTTCCCCTGCTCCAGCATCGTGACGTTCAGGGACGGATCGTTTCTTTTCGCCTCCGCGGCCGCGGAGCCGCCGCCCGCGCCGCCGCCGACAATCACCAGATTTTTCGCCATAAACACCTCCCGGTTCACAGGCGCGAAGAAGCCTGTTTTCTCCACAGGATCACGCCGACGCCCGCCAGCATCATCAGCATGCACAGCACCTGCCCCATGGTGTTGAATCCCAGGACAAATCCCAGGTGCGCGTCCGGCTCCCGGAAAAACTCGATCACAAACCGAACCAGGCCGTAGCCGAAAATATACAGGCCGACCATGAAGCCGTCAAAGGGGTTGCGCCGGCGAATGCCCCACAGAACGACAAACAAAAACAGCCCCTCGAACAGGGCTTCGTAAAGCTGGGACGGATGCCGCAGGTTTCCCGTAGCGTCCTGCGGAAAAAACATGCCCCACGGCACGGTCGTGACGCGGCCCCACAGTTCGCCGTTTAGAAAATTGCCGATCCGGCCGAACATATACCCCAGCGGCGCCGCGGCGCACAGCCAGTCGCCGAAGCGCCACCAGAGGATGTTGTGCCGTCGGCAAAAGTAAATCGTGACCAGCAAAACGCCGATGAGGCCGCCGTGGTAGGACATGCCGCTCAGTCCCACGAAACGGAATCCGTCGGAGAAGTCGAACGGCAGGATAATTTCCAGCGGGTGGGACAGGTAGTAGGAGAAATTGTAAAACAGCGCATAGCCCAGCCGCGCGCCCACGATCAGGCCGAGCATCGCCCAGACCATGTAATCCTGCATGGCCTCCGTCGTGAAGGCAATCTCTCCCCGTCTGATCCGGCAGGCAAACAGACCGTAAACCACGGCAAAAGCCACCAGATACATGAGGCTGTAGTAGCGAAGCTGAAAAGAGCCGATGCTGAAAAGCACGGGGCTGATGTGCGATGGCAGGTGCTGCCAGAGGTTGAGAAAAGATTCCATGTGATTTCCGTTTTTTAAAGAGTATGAATCCGGTCGAAACTCTTTGAACCCGGCAGGGAAAGGATGACAACCGCCGCCGGTCAGTACACCTGCCCCTTGACTTCATCCAGATACAGCTCCGCGCTGTGCACGGCGTTGGCGCCGTCGCCCGCGGCGGTGACCACCTGGCGGAAAAGCTTGGCGCGGCAATCCCCCGCCGCGAAAATGCCGGGGGCGTCGGTCCGCAGATTTTCATCGGTCAGGATAAAGCCCGTTTTGTCCATCGCCACCAGGCCTTTGAACAGGTCCGTGTAGGGCAGGCGGCCGACAAAAATAAACGCGCCGTCAGCCTCGATTTCACTGACCTTTCCCGTCTGAACGTCTTTTACCTTCACGCCCGTTACGAATTCGGCGCCGGCAATTTCCTCGACCGTCGCATTCCAGACAAATTCGATCTTCTTTTCGGCAAAGGCACGGTTTTGGAGCATTCCCGCCGCGCGCAAACGGTCGCGCCGGTGAATCACGATGACTTTGTCGGCAAAGTGCGTCAGAAACAGCGCTTCCTGAATGGCGGTATCGCCGCCGCCCACCACGACCACCGTGCGGTTGCGGTAAAAAGGACCGTCGCAGGTGGCGCAGTACGAAACGCCTCTTCCCGCGAACTGCGCTTCTCCCGGAACGCCCAGGCTCCGCCACATCGCGCCGGTCGCGGCAATCAGGCTCAAAGCTGTAAATGTCCGGCCGCCGGCTGTCGCTTCCCAGATCACCGGCGCATCGAAAATTTTCCGGACGCCGGTCGCGTCTTTGGGCAAAATCTCCAGGCCGAATTTCTGCGCCTGCTTCTTGAAAAGCTGCATCAGCTCGAACCCGCCGATGCCGTCGGGAATGCCTGGATAATTTTCGATCATGTCGGTGATGGTAATCTGGCTGACCGTCCCCTCCCCTTCGACCAGCAGCGTTTTCAGCGCGGCGCGCGCGGCATAGATGCCGGCCGTGTAGCCGGCGGGCCCGCCGCCGAGAATGATCACATCGTAGTTGGTTTCCGGCAGGTTTGCCTTTTCCATGGAAAATCTCCTGAAGCTTTGATGCCCGACTTTAATCAGGAAGGGGCTCTTTTGTAAAGGCCAAATTGAGGGGGCGGCAGGACGGCGCTTTATGGCACAAGAGGGCAAAAAGGCTTGACTTGTCCAAACCGCCTTTCTATACTTCGCCAAGCAATCCAAGGAGCGTCAACTCATGCAAACGCAATATCTGATGGCCATTGATGTGGGGGGAGGCTCCGGCCGCTGCCTTCTGCTGGACCCGGAAACGGGCAAAACCTTATCGGCAAAGCGAAACTGGACGCATCCCGCCGCGCCCGGCACCAGCGGACTGGGCACCCGAATCGACACGGACGGCCTGCTCGCAAAACTGGGCGAAGCCTCCCGCGAAGTTCTTTCCAAGGCCGGAGTGAAGCCGAACCGGATCGCGGGCATCGCCGTCGGCGGCATGCGCAACACCCTCGTGGCCCTGGATGCGCAAAACAACGTCCTGCTGGCCGCGCCCAACCGGGACGCGCGCGCCCTGGGCGAGGGCATGATGCTGGGGGCGGAACGGGGAAGCGAAGTCCATGCCGTCTCCGGGCACTGGCCTACTCCGCTGTTTCTCGGAACGCGCCTTCTCTGGATGAAAAACAACGCTCCCGATCTCTTTCGGCAGACGGCAGCGGCGCTGTCCGTCACGGACTGGCTGACCTTTATCCTGTCGGGAAAAATCGTCGCCGAACGTTCCCAGGCGGGGGAAACGCTTCTTTTCGATCTGCAAAAGCGCCTCTGGGCCTTTGATCTCATCGATTCGCTGGGGCTGGCACGGTCGCTCTTTCCGGAGCCGGTGGATTCCGGAGCGCTCATCGGCAGCCTCACCCGGCAGGCGGCCGACCTGCTGGGGCTGGTCCCCGGCATCCCCGTGGCCGCGGGCGGCGCCGACACCCAGTGCGGCCTGCTCGGTGCGGGCGCCATAAAAGACAACGAAGCGGCCGTCATCGCCGGGACCACCATGCCCCTGCAACTGGTGACGAATGAGCTGGTCCTGGACAAAACCGGACGCCTCTGGAGCGGCCTGCATGTCGTTCCGGGACAGTACGTTCTGGAAAGCAACGGCCTGGTCACGGGCGACGTCATCGACTGGTTTGCCAATCTTCTCTATCCGGATTCTCCAGATACGACTTTGAGCCTCTTTGCGGAGGCGGAAAAATCCGTTCCGGGCGCTTCCAATGTCTATTCCACGTTCGGGACCGCCCTGTTCGACGGAAGAACCGTGGGCTTCCCCGTGGGCAACCTGACCTTTTCCCACATGATCACGGGGGAAGCTTCCCAAAGCCGCAGGCACATCGCCCGCGCCCTGGTAGAAGGGGTCGCTTTTTCCGTCCGCGTCAACCTCGAACAGCTCGCCTCCGTTTCCGGAAGGAACATGAATGACCTGCGGGTCGCCGGAGGCATGTCGCAAAGCCCGCTGTTTTCGCAAATCGTCTCCAACGTGACGAATTCTCCCGTCCTCGTCCCGCGCACCGCGGAAGTGACGTCCGTCGGAGCGGCCGTTCTGGCGGGCGTCGGAGCGGGCATCTTTGCCGATACGGCGGCAGGGGTTGAAAAAGCGGCCTCCGCCCTGACCCGGTATCAGCCGGACGCGGCGGGGGAAAAATACCGGAATTTTTATGCGGGCTGGCGGCAGGCTTTCGACCGGCGAGCCGAAACGGACGCCCACGTCGGAAATCTGCTGATCAATTCCCTGTTCGAGCCGTCACCCGCCGCGGGCAGGGCGGCGGACCCGTCTTTTTCGCCGAATATCTTCATCACCGCTTCGATGGATGAAGCCGCGATTCGCGAACTCGAAGCGATCGGAAAGGCAACCTGCGCCCAATGGAGGGAAAAGCAGAAGCTCTATGACGGAGGCCCGGAACTGGCCGCGGCACTCGCCGGCGCGCAAATCTTCATCACCGAAATGGACGTGGTGGATTTTCCGGCCATTCGCGATGCTCGGGATCTGAAGGCCATCGTCACCTGCCGCGGAAACGCCGTCAACGTCGATCTCGCGGCCGCGACCGCTTACGGCATTCCCGTCATCAACACGCCGGGCCGAAACGCCGATGCCGTCGCGGACCTGACCGTCGCGCTGATGGTGATGCTGTCGCGCAAAATGCCCGGGTCATTCGACTTTCTGAAACACGGACAGATCCAATCGGGCGACATGGCAAAAATGGGAGAAGCCTATCTGAAATACCAGGGGAAGGAGCTCTGGAGAAAAACCGTCGGACTGATCGGGCTGGGCAATGTCGGGGCCTGCGTCGCGGCGCGCCTCGCGCGGTTCGGAACCAACGCTGTTTTTTACGATCCGATGGTCGCCGCCGGGGAAGGCTCTCTGCTGGGCGCGAAAAAAGCATCCCTCGATGAACTGCTGGCCATAAGCGACATCGTCAGTCTTCACGCTCCGGCCATCGAGGCAACGAAGGGAATGATGAACCGGAAAGCCTTTGATCAAATGAAGCCCGGAGCCTTCTTCGTCAATACCGCCCGCGCGTCCCTTGTGGACGAAGCAGCCCTTCTGGAGGCGCTGACATCGGGCCGCATCGCCGGAGCCGCGCTGGATGTTTTCCGAAGCGAGCCTCCCGCATCGGACGACCCGATCGTCTCCCACCCCAACGTGATCGCCACGCCGCACCTGGGAGGCAACACCATCGAAACCGCTGCGCATCAGGGGGCTATTGCCGTGGACCAGATTCGAATGCTTCTGGCGGGGAAAAAACCGGAGTATCTGCTCAATCCGGATGTTCTGGATGTTTTTTCCTGGACGGCTCCGCGCCCCGAACCGGACGCCAACACCCTGGAGGCGCTGGCCAAAAACAAACGCCCTTCAATGACGTCGTAGAAACCGGAAAGGAGTTCAACCATGGGCCTCTATGATTCTTATCAAAAGGAAGTGCTCGAGGCGAGCCTCTGGCTTTTGAAGCACGGCTACTTCGGCTCTCTCAGGGGCACCGGGGGAAACGTGTCGGCGAGAATCGCCGGCCATGACGGCATGGCCATCACGCCGTCTTCCGTCAAATATTCGGACCTCACGCCGGCCGACATCTGCATCGTTGATTTCACGGGCGCCGTCGTCGAAGGGAAATATGCCCCTTCGATCGAGGCCGGAATGCATGCGGCCATCTATCGCGAACGGCCGGATGTGAACGCCGTGGTGCACACGCATCAGCTCTACGGCAGCATCTTTGCCGCGCTGGGCCGGCCCATTCCCGTTTTGTTTGACGAAGTCGCCTTTGCGCTGGGCGAGTCGGTGGAGGTCGCCCCTTACGCCCTTTCGGGAAGCCCGGAACTGGCGGCCAATGTGGCAAAGACGCTTGTGAACCGCGCCAACGCCTGCATCATTCAGAACCACGGAATCCTCGCGCTGGGAAAAAACATGGACAAGGCGCTCCTGGCCGCGGAGCTTTTGGAAAAGATCGCTCACATTTACTGCCTGGCTCTGTCCACGGGGAAGCCGGTCACTCTCCTTCCCGATGCCACACGGGAAATGGCGCGCAGCCTGCGGGATTATGACGTGGAGCAGGCCCGGAAAAAATCGTAGCCTTTTCCCGACCCGAAAAATCGTTTCTCCTCCGGGGCGCGAAACGGAGAAAGCCGCCGTTATTTTTTCTCCCCCGCGAGAAAATCCGGCCGGGCAAAAGCCGGGTTGGGATAGGAATAAAATCCCTTCCTCGTTCTGGCGCCGAGTTCGCCGCGGTCCACGTACTCTTTCAGAAAGTCCGCGTTTGCCTGAATCTGGCCGGCCGGAATTTCCTGGGGATTGCGCGCCCAGTAGTCATTGACGTGCCAGACCGTTTTCAGGCCCATCTGGTCCATCATGCCGAAGGGGCCGATCGGCATGCGCATCACTCCCATCCAGGCCCGGTCCACATCCTCGATGCTGGCCACGCCGGAAGTTACGAGCGTCATGGCGGCCGTGCAGATGCTGGAGAGCATGGCGTTGAACACGTAGCCGTTGCTTTCCCGGCAAAGCATGATGGCGATCTGGCCGATGCTCACGGCAAACTCGCGCACGAGCTGGGTCACCGCCGGGTCCGTTCCCGGGTGCGGCATGACGTCCACGACATTGTTGGCCCTGAGATCGTGAAAGTGGAGCGCCAGAAATTTTTCTGGCCTGCCGGTTTCCGCGGCGAATTTTGAGGGCATGAGGAGCGATGTGTTGGTGGTAAAGATCGTCCGCTCCGGGCACAGCTTGTTGAACCGGGCGAAAACCTCCGCCTTGATCTTCGGGTCCTCAATCACGGATTCGCTGACCAGGTCCGCGTCTTTGGCCGCTTGGGCCGGGTCGGCGGTCGCCGAGATGCGGCCCATGATCTCGTGGAGCTGCTCCATCGTGATTCTGCCCACGGGAACGAAAAAGGCGGAGCCGAGTTTTTCCACGCGCTTCATGGATGCCTTCAAAATTTCGTCGGAAATGTCGTAGTAGGTCACGCGGTAGCCGTGCATGGCGCAAACGAAGCCGATCTGCTGGCCCATGGCGCCCGCGCCCAGAATCAGCACTTTTTGAATGTCTTTCAGTTCCATAAATTTTCCCTTTCCCTGATGCAAATTTTTCTGTGCCGGATTCCTATAGCACAGGTTTGTCCGGAGTTCAGCCCTTTTCGCGGCCGTTTCACGACACGGAATTTCCCGCGCAGGATTTTCTTGACATCCCCGGGCGCGTTCACTATGATTCGCACACAATAAGGATCAGCAATCAGCCAAAACCGGCGGCCGCATACCCGAATCATCATGAGGATGGACTGGATGCGCTCTCTTTTCAACATCATCCGTGTTTTGTGGCTTTTCCTGTGGGCAGGCATCGCCACCATCGTCCTCGCGGTTCCCATCATCTCCGCGGGGCTCTTAAGCCGCACCGGGAATCTCGGTTTTTCCCTCTCGAAGATCTGGGCCTGGACCATGCTGGCTGTTTCTTTTGTCCGCAAGGGCAGCCTGGTCGTGCGGCCCGGAAAGATTCAGGTGGTCGTGGGCGAACCCATCGATACCGGAAGCTATACCCACGAGAACGTGGACGCGCTGATCGACAAAACGCGCCGGACCGTCATCGCGAATTTCGATCCCGGCTATGCCGGGCGATTCTTCGCCTAGCGGGCAATTCCGCCCGACGTTTCGCGCCGGCATCGCCGGCGAAGGACAGAGACCCTGATCATGCCGAATGTCTTTTTTGAAGCCGCGGCCGGCAAAAGAAAACCTTATGTCGATTCACTGCGGAAACTGCTGGACCAGTTTTGCTCGCCGTTTGATTCAGGCGATTCCGTCGGCATCAAGCTCCACTGGGGCGAGCGGGGCAACAAAGGCTACCTGCCTTGCGACTACGCAAGGGAAATCGTTGCCTGGCTTCGCGCTCGAAAAGTGGAGCCGTTTATTTTCGACACCACCGTCCTTTACTCCGGCGGGCGCCGCACCGCCGCGGATTCGCTGAAAACCGCCGCCGATCACGGCTACACGTCCGACTTTCTCAAATGTCCGGTCATTATTGCCGACGGCGCGGACGGAAGAAATGTCGTCTCTCTTCCCGCGGGCTACCGACACTTCAAAACCGTTCAGGTCGCATCCGTTTTTGAACAGGCAAAAGGCTTTGTGATTTTTTCCCATTTCAAGGGACATATGGTCTCTTTGTTTGGCGGCGCCATCAAAAACATTTCCATGGGATTTGCCTCCCGCGCCCAGAAACAGCGGATGCATGCCGATTACCATCCCGTGCTTCACCGGAAAAAATGCAGCCGATGCGGCCTCTGCGCCGCGGTTTGCCCGACCGGGGCCGCCCGCATCTCGAAACCCGATTATCCCGTCTATGACCTCGCCTTGTGCATCGGGTGCGCCCAGTGCATCGCTCTTTGCCCGGAGCTGGCACTGGAAATTTTCTGGAATTCGGATATGAAGGATTTTCAGGAAAAGCTCGTGGAGACGGCGGCGGCCGTCTGGAGAAAGATTCATGGCAGGACCATCGTCATCAACGCCCTCCTCAACATTGTCGCGGAATGCGATTGCCTGCCGGGCGCCAACCCCCGGCTTCATCCGGATCTCGGCTTCATCGGCGGCTATCATCCCGTGGAGGTGGACGAAGCCTCCCTGAAGATGACAGGACCGGCCCTTTTTGAGAACGTCCATCCCGGCATACCCTGGCGGCGTCAGTTTTCCTATGCCCGCGAAATCGGCTTTCTCGGGTCCCCGAAGTCTCGGCTCCCGAAAAAACAACATCCATAGCTTTTCAAGACGATCCTCGCCGGAGGTTCGGCCGGCGTTCTGTTCCACGCCCGCGTTGGCCGCCGGCAGGCATTTCCTCAACTCTCTTTCTCCTGGATTCCGTGGAGCTTGCGGTAGCGTTCGACGGCCTGCTCGATGGTGGGAAAGAAATTTTCGACGCCCAGCCGGTTGAACAGGCCGTAGCGCTTCAGCCGGTCTTTCACCGGCCCCTTCATCTCCGCGAAGCATAATTCCAATCCCGCATCGTGCAGCGCGGCATCCAGCTCGGCCAGCATGCCGGCCGCCGTGATGTCCACGTCCGTGATCGGTTCGGCCGCGACCACGACCCAGCGGGTCGGCGTCGGCGCGTTTGCCGCCGCGCGCAGGACATGCCTGCGGAAAATTTCCGCGTTGGCGAAAAACAGCGGGGCGTCCCAGCGGAAAAGCACCAGGCCGTCCATGCATTTGGCCTCCGGATGGCGGGAAATGTCGTGGTAGCTGCCGAGCGCATCCACATAGCCCATCACGGCGGTATGGGGCTGCCACGCCCGCCAGATGAACGACAGCAGCGCGAGGCTGACGGCCATGAAAATGCCCGGAATAACGCCCAGCAAAACGACGCCGAGGAAGCACACCATCGACAAAACAAATTCATCCGGCCGCAGCCGGTAAAGCTGCGCCACGCCCCGAATCTCCACCAGGATAACGCAGGCGGCCACCACGACCGCGCCCAGCGCCGCGTTCGGCAGATGGGCCAGCAGGCCGGGGGCGAAGATCAGCAGGAGCGCGACGAACACCGCGCCGGCCAGTCCGGTAATCTGCGTTTTGGCGCCCGCGGCCTCGGCCACCGGCGTTCGCGACATGCTGCTGCTGACGGGGAAACCTGAAAAAAGGCCGGTCGCCACGTTGGCCGCGCCGAGCGCCAGGATTTCCTGATTGCTGTCCACTTCCGTGCCGGTCCGGTGCGCAAACGCGCGCGAAACCGCGCTCATATCGGTAAAGGACACCAGGGCAATCGCAACGGCGGCGGCAATCAGTTCACCGATTTCGGCGGGCGACACATCGGGAATCCGGAATTGCGGCAGACCCTGCGGCAGCGGACCGATGACGGCGATTCCCTCCCGGACGGGACCGGGAAGCCAGGAAACCAGAATCGTCGCGCCCGCCACGGCGATAAGCACGCCGGGAATGGCCGGCGCTAAGCGGCGGAATCCGAGAATCACCGCCAGACAGGAAAGGCCGATGACGCAGGCGATCGGATGAATCTGTCCGCTGCCGATGCCCTGCGCCAGGTCTCCGATTTCCGAAAGGAAACTGCCCGGGCTGACGGAAAAGCCGAGCACTTTGGGCAACTGGCCGACGAGCACGGTCAGCGCAATGCCGTTGATGTAGCCGTCCCGAATGGGCTTGGAGAGAAGATCGGTGATGAAGCCGAATTTTGCCAGACCCGCCGCAATGCATAACAGCCCGGACAGAACCGCCAGCACGGAGGCCAGGGCCACCGCCTTTTCCGGGTTTCCGGCGGAAAGCGGCAGAATCGTCGCGGCGATGAGGCCGACCAGCGCGGAGTCCGGTCCCAGAACCATGATGCGGCTGGGGCCGAAGACGGCATAGGCCGCAAGCGGAATGATGGTGGCATACAGTCCGTAAATGGCGGGCAGGCCCGATGCCGCGGCATAACTCATTCCCACCGGCACCAGAAGGGCCGTCAGCGCCAATCCGGCCGCCAGGTCGCGCCACAGCCAGCCGCGCTGATACCCGCGCAGGGTCGCGATCAGGGGAATCCATCGTGAAAGACCGTCCCGCTGTCCTTGACGTGAAAATGGATTTGGCCCCGGGATTTGCATAGCCGCCACGGCGCACCTCAGGAAAATGATGAAGAGCTTATAAATTTTCACCGGTTTTTACAACATGAAATCCCTTTTCGAGGTCTCCCCCCGGCATTTGTCATTTTTGGCAAATCGTTGTATAGCATCATTGCATTTTCCGAAGTCCCGGCAAAGAAAGGGTGTTTCAAGATGAAAAAATGGATGGTCCCCTGGATGATTTTTTTGTTCGCCGGCTGCACGGTGAGCCCCGTGCTTTACCCCAACGCCCACTTAAGCAATGTCGGAAATGATCAGGCCCAGCGGGACATTGCCCTGTGCCGGGAGCAGGCCGACATGTACGTCAAGTCCGACGCGGCCAAAGAAGCCGCAAAAGACACCGTCATCGGAGGCATCGGCGGCGCCGTGGTCGGCGGCGCGATCGGCGCGGTGGACGGAAGCTTCGGCAGGGGCGTGGGCATGGGCGCGGCCGGCGGTGCGGCGGCGGGACTGGTGAGCGGGATCATCCATGCCTCTCAGCCCGACCCGCTTTATATCAATTTCGTCAATCGCTGCCTCAGCGAAAAGGGCTATGAAATCATCGGATGGCAGTGACGGCCAAAGGACGGCGCCCATGAAAATTTCCATCCCGGATCGCAGTCTTTACTATAAAGGATTGATGATTCTGGTCCGCCGGGACCGCGAGATCCATGAAAAAGAAAAGAAATTCATGATGAGCATCGGGAAAAAGCTGGGATTTGACCGGAAATTCTGCGCCAAGACCATGGAGGACATTCTGGTGAACCACTACATCACCGACGAGCCGCCCCGCTTCTCACAAGCCGGCGTCGCCCGTTCGTTTCTCCTGGACGGTCTGAAGCTCTCCGCGGCCGACGGACAAATCCACGAAGCCGAAATCTCCTGGCTCACCTCCGTGGCCAAACAAAACGGACTTGCCGATTTCTGGAATGAGGAGCTTGTGAAATTCCGGTCCTCTCCCCCCGCCGGAATTTCCGGCGATCACTTCGAGGTGACAAAATTTCAATGGTGACGCCCGACGCACCCGCGCTGACGCCTACCGGAAAATTTTGACCAGCTCCGCCGCCGATACCTGATTTCTGTTTTTGATCGTCCGTTTGCCGTCCGATTCCCCCGTGACGGTGCAGGCCCTGAACCGCGTGCAGTCCCCGTTCCCGTTCGGTTTGTAGCCCCGGCACACCCGCAGGACGTCAGGCGATATTTCATCGATCAGCACGATTTTGCCGTCGCCGTATTTCAGCCGTCCCAGCTCGAACTTTCCGTCGATGACATGCAGATTTCGGGACGCAAATTCTTTCGAAACGATGTCGGCGATTTTTTGAACCAGCTTCACGCTCTGCGCGATTTCCTTTCGGGCCAGCGCGCCCGTTTCGGCCAGCGCCTCCATCGTGATCAGAACGTCGCTGTCCCCTTTCGTCCACGCTTCGACCACCCGGTGGAGGTTCGTGCAGGGCCGGATGAAGGGATACCGCCTCCAGAAGCTTCCGGTTGCGCTGTTCCTCCAGGTGAACTCCAGGTTGGAAAGAGGAGCCGAACCGGGAAACGCCGGTCCCTGCACCTTCATGCTCAGCGGAATGGCCGGCTCCACGATCATTTCGTTGTCGCTCGTCGTATCAATATAATGCGTGGCGACGCCCTTGGATTTCAGAAGCTGGAAAAAATACGTGGCAAACCGGCACGCGATGGCGCCTTTTCCGGGAATTTCACCGACGACAACGTCGTATCCCGGATCAAAAACCGGCTTGCCGTTTTCAAAGTAGCCGGTGCCCCGGTCGGTAAACACAAAACGGTACTTTCCTTTGTACGCCCCGCTTGTGATTCTAAATACATCTTTCGACTTGCCTCGGTAAACCAGGTTTTTCTCCGCCATGAGTGTCCTCTCCTTAATGAATTTTCAACCGTGCAACCGTTTTGTGCCACGCCGCCCTGTTCAAAAAAATCAGGATGCTGCATATAAAGAAAGGCCGGACGTGTCAAACGAAAACTGGCTTTGCGGGATTGCTATCATCGATTGACATTCAGGCTCCCGTTTTTTATAGTCTGCCCGGCTCACCGGAAACCTCCCGGCGCGCCCAGGCTCCCTTGGAGAACGCATGTGAAGACCAGCGGCAAAACGGCACTCCTGTTCATGCTTTACCTTTCGCAGGGCCTCCCCTTCGGCTTTCAGGCCACCGCGCTTCCAGCGCTCCTGCGGGAAAGGGGCCTCTCGCTTGCCGCCATCGGTTTTGCCGGGGCGCTGGCCGCGCCCTGGCTGCTCAAGCCGCTGTGGGCGCCGCTGGTGGACCGCTTCTGGTCGGGCAAAATCGGACGCCGCCGTTCCTGGATCATTCCGCTGCAGGCCTTCATGATTGTGATCATGCTGGCATCCGTGCCGGTGGCGGGTTCCGGCGCCGTGGCGCCGCTTCTGGCATGCATCTTTCTCATGAACCTCTGCGCCGCCACACAGGACATCGCCGTGGACGGTCTGGCGGTGGACATTCTGAAGCCCGATGAGCTGGGTCCGGGCAACGCCGCCCAGGTCGCGGGATACAAGGTGGGGATGATTCTGGGCGGCGGCATCCTGGTGTGGCTCGCCGGGCGCGCGGGCTGGGGTGCTCTTTTTCTGACCATGGCGGCGGTGGCGGCGCTGCCGCTGATTTTCATTCTTCACTATCGGGAGGCCGATTCAAGCGGACCGGCCGGCGCCGCCCGGCCGAAGCCTTCGGATATTCTCCATGCGCTTGCAGCCGCTCTGCGCTCCCCCGGAGCGCTGCCCTTTCTCGTCTTCCTCGCAACCTACAAGACGGGGGAAGCGATGATCGACATGATGTTCAAGCCGTTCCTCGTGGACTGCGGCTTTACCGCTCATCAGATCGGCCTGTGGATAGGCACCTGGGGAATGGCCGCATCCCTTCTCGGATCGGTCTTCGGAGGCTGGCTGGCTGCGCGCCTTCCCATCGTGCAGGCGCTCTTTGCCGCCGCATCGCTTCGGCTGATTCCGCTTGCGTCAGAGTGGTGGCTCTCCACGATCACACCCGCCGCGCCGCAGGTAGTGGCCGTAACGGTTGCGGAGCACTTCTTCGGCGGCATGCTCACCACCGCGCTTTTCGCGTACATGATGTCCCGCGTGGACAAAAGAATCGGGGCCACGCATTACACGGTTCTCGCGGCGATCGAGGTCCTGGGGAAATCACCGGGCAGCTGGGCTTCCGGGTGGATGGCCGAACGCTTCGGCTACACGGGGCTTTTTTCGCTGGGTGTTGTTCTTTCGGTTTTGGTGCTGTTTCTTTATTTTCCGCTGAGCCGGAAGCGGTTTCCGTAACTATTCAGGCGGTGACAACCACCGCCGTGGCGGGCACACCGGCAGGGCTCTTCGTCTCTTTTTAAAAATGGCTGAAGACATTGATTATACTGGTGCCCCTGGCGTGAGTCGAACACGCGGCCCACAGATTAGGAATCTGTCGCTCTATCCATCTGAGCTACAGGGGCAGCCTTGGCTGGAGTTCCCGAAGGAGCCGGCGATTTAACATTCTTTGCGCGGACTGTCAACCTCCGGCGCTTTCCGCGTCCTTGAAATCCTTCAGATGCGTTTCCAAAAGCCTGTCTTTCGAAAAGTTTGCCAGTTTCAGCTTTTGCGGCTTCGTGCCCGCAAAAGCGCATTTGGGCGCCAGTCCGATCAACTCCGACTCCAGAATCTCAACGCCCCGTTCGGCGGCCAGGGCCTCCACCCGTTCATAAACCGCTTTAAACGGTGTTTCTTTGCAGTTGGTCAGGTTCATGGAGACCTGCGCCAGACGCCTGCTTTTTAAAATGACGCCGATGGCGCGCACATGCGGAAATCCGCCGCTTTTTTCCCGAATGAGTGATGCGATTTTTTGCGCCAGGCGCAAATCGTCGCAATTCAAATTGATGTTATACGCCACCAGGAGTTCGCGCGCGCCGACCGCGGTTGCGCCCGCGCGCGGATTAAAGACGGGCTTGCCGGCATCCGGCGCGTCGCCGGGGTTGGACATCTTGTCCGACAGCGCCTCGTACCCGCCGCGACGGACATTGGCCAGCTCCCTGCGCTCGGGAACCAGCGCCGCGTGGCCGTAAAAATAAACCGGCACGCCGAATCGTTCAAATAACTGCCGGCCAAAGAGGTGCGCCAGATCAACCGCATCTTCCATTTTTGTTCTCCCCAGGGGGATGAAGGGCACCACGTCAACGGCCCCCAGGCGCGGATGGACGCCGGTCTGCTTGCGCATGTCAATCAGTTTCAGCGCCTGACCCGATGCGGCCAGCGCCGCTTCGAGCACGTCTTCAGGCTTTCCCAGAAACGTGAAGACGCTCCGGTTATGATCGCTGTCCCCGCTGTAGTCAATCAGGCGGATGGCGGGAAACGCCTTTAAGACGCCGGCAATCGATTCGATTCCGGCCTGATCGCATCCTTCGCTGAAATTCGGCACACATTCGATAATTTTCATATTTACACCTGATAAAAATTTAAAGTCGGCAGCTCCGCGCAGGTGAGCCTGCCGCCGAAAACCGCGCCCGTGTCAATCCCGATCTTGTTTTCGGCAACCAGAGGCGCGCTGAAATGGGTATGTCCGAAAACCACCCTTTTTCCGAAATCGGCTTCGGAATCGATAAATTCCCGCCGAATCCACAGCATATCCTGTGCGGACTGCTCGGCGCGAGGTATCCCCGGACGCAGGCCGGCGTGAACAAACAGATATTGGTCCGTTTCATAATACGGCAGAAGCGATTCATAAAAACGCAGATGATCAGCGGGTATTTTTGCCTTTCTGATCCGCGGGGGATCCAAAAGAGATATCCCGTAGTCATTGAGCGTCGTGGAACCGCCGTTTTGCAAGTACAACTCCTCCTCCACGCCTTCCAGATAGTCCAGGAGCATGGATTCATGATTGCCGCAAAGGCAGACCATGCCGGCATAGATTTCACAAAGCTCCAAAACGCAATCAACCACGCCTCTGCTTTCCGGGCCTCGGTCAATGAAATCGCCGATAAAAACCAGCGTGTCCTGTTCCGGATCGGCCGGAATTTTCTTGAGAAGGCGCTGAAGCTGATCCAGGCAGCCGTGAATGTCGCCGATCGCGAATATTTTCATGATCCGCCGCCTTCATGAGCGGCCGCCTAATCCAGAAGGGCGGCCGTAAAATCTCCGCTGTCAAAGGGCCGCAGATCCTCCAGCCCCTCGCCGACGCCGATAAAGCGCACCGGAAGACCCAGTTCGCCGGCGATGCGCACCACCACTCCACCCTTGGAAGTCCCGTCCAGCTTGGTCAGCACGATGCCGGTCGCCCCGATTTCCTCCTGAAACATTTTGGCCTGGATGACGGCATTCTGGCCCGTCGTGGCGTCCAGAACCAGCAGGATCTCATGCGGAGCCCCGGGCAGCTCTTTGCCGATGACCCTTTTGACCTTTTTGAGCTCTTCCATCAGATTGGTCCGGGTGTGCAGGCGGCCGGCGGTATCCACGATCACCACGCCGTTGAAACCGGCTTTAATCTTTCCCACGGCGTCGAAAACAACGGCGGCGGGATCCGCATTCATTTTCTGCTTGATCACGGGCGCACAGACGCGGGTCCCCCAGACCTCCAGCTGCTCGATGGCCGCCGCACGGAAGGTGTCGGCGGCAACCAGCAAGACCTCGTGGCCGTCCCGGCGCAGCATGTGGGCCAGTTTGCCGATGGTGGTGGTCTTGCCGCTTCCGTTTACCCCGACGGCCATGATGACAAAAGCTTCGTTTTTATTGATAAAAAGCGGGGTTTCCATCTTGCGCAGAATGGCGATCATTCGCTCCTGCAAAACTTTTTTGATCTGTGACGCGTCGGAAAGTTCCTTGCGCTTGACCCGCTGCTTGACGTCTTCGATGAGGTCAAAGGTAAACTGCGGACCCATGTCAGCGGAAATCATCAGATCCTCCAGCTCGTCGTAAAGTGCCGGATTCAATTCCCTTTTGCCGAAAACGAGCTGATCCAGATTTTTGGTGAGGGCGTCCCGGGTCTTGGTCAGCCCCGCTTTGAGTTTGTCGAATAAACCCACTTTCTTCTTGTTCCTTTCTGCAAACCTCCCCGTCGGGAAATCAAAACAGCCGTCATGCGGCCGACAGGGGAAAACCGTCGCGGCCTTATGGAATTCATAGCGGCTTTCGGCGCCAAAGTAAAGAAATGGATGATTTTCTGAAAGGAAGGGCGGAATTCCGAGCAGGCCGGGCGGTGAATCCCCGCCCGCGGGAAAAGAAAGGGCCCGGATTTCGAACAACGGCGGCGGATAAAGGACGGGCCCGCCCCGGATTCAGCGGCGGCGGGCCCGAACAAAATTCTATTTGAACACCGGCCGCTGGGGCATCAGTTTGATGTACTTGATTTCCGCCTTGGTCTCCTCGTACTGAAATCCCAGGATGTCCCGCATGGAAATCATGCCCACCACCTTTTTGCCGTCCGCGATCGGAATATGCCGAATCTTTTTATTTCTCATCGTGTTGATCGCGTAATCCAGATCGTCTTCCATCGAAGCAATGGCGACCTCGTGGGTCATGATGTCTCCGACCTTCTTGTCGTCGCAATTCCCCCCGCGCGCGAGGCACTTGCGCACGATGTCTCTTTCCGTAATGATGCCGATCAGCTCATCCTTTTCATTCGTGACGGGGAGCGCCCCTTTATCGTGCTGAATCAGCTTCTGGATCGCCGCGGAAACAAATTCATCCGCACCGACGGTAATTAACGATTGACTTTTGAATCCCGTGGCTTTCAACATGTCCCGTATTTTCATTTCATTGTCCTCCCTTTTCCAATAGAAAAAAGTTGCTCTGCAGCAGGTTAAGAAGCGTTTTCTGAATGAAAATGTTTTATGCCGGCACAGAAACCATCGCCGGCTCCCGGAATTTCTTGTTTTTCATATCACTCATTTTTCCCTGAAATCAAGCATTTTCTTCCGCACCGCGCCGAAGCGCAAACGCAGGGCCTCCTGAAAAGCTCTCGCACGTTCGCCGCACGCCGTCCTGCCGACGGGTTTTTAGCATTGCGGGCTGAGGAAAGGAATTAATTGAGGGTGACGGATACCAGGGACGATATTCCCTGCTTTTGCATGGTCACGCCGAAGAGCGTGTCGGCGACTTCCATCGTGCTCTTGTTGTGCGTGATCATGATGACTTGGGAATTTGCCGCGACATCGCGGATCAGGCGGTTGAAGAGGTTGGTGTTCGCGTCGTCGAGCGCCGCGTCCACCTCGTCCAGAATCAGGAAGGGCGACGGACGGTACAGCAGAATGGCGAAGATCAGCGCGATCGCGGCGAGGGATTTTTCGCCGCCGGAGAGCAGGCTGACGCTCTGCGCCTTCTTGCCCGGAATCTGAATATCGATGTCCACGCCGGTTTCCAGAAGATCGCTTTCATCGGTCAGGAGAAGCTCTCCCCGTCCGCCGGGGAAAATGTGGGCAAAGGTTTTCTTGAAGCATTCATTGACGGCGGCAAAGGTTTCGGAAAACCGTTCGCGGGAGATTTTATTGATCCGGGTGATGGTCCTCTGCAGCGACGCCAGCGACTCGTTGAGATCGCCCAACTGCGTCGTCAGAAACTGGTTGCGCTGATCCAGCTCGGCGTATTCGTTGAGCGCCAGGAGGTTCACTTCGCCGAAATTTTCGATGGTCTGCTTGTCTTTTTCCAGCAGGGCGCCGATTTCGGTGATTTTTTCATCCTCCATCATCTCAAAATCCGCCATGAGAGAGGCGAGATCGGCCTGGTGCTTTTCCGCGACCGCGTTTTGCAGGTTCTCAAGGTTCAGCACTCCCTCGCGGCACTGCATTTCCAGCTCGCTTTGCTGCCGGTGCAGCTCGTCCATGTTTCTCTTGATGTCGCGGATTTCATTTTCCTGAACTTTGAGCCGCTCATCGTCCCCGGCCCGCCTTTCCCTCAGTTCGCTCAGAACCGATTCACAGGACGCCAGTCTTTCGTAAAGGGTCTTGAGCGCCTCCGTGTCCGCCTCGACGGCGGCGGCAAGACCTGCCATCTGCTGTTCGCAGGCCTCGATGTCCTCCCGCTTTCGCGCGGCTTCGCTTTCGCTTGCGGCGAGATCATTCTGCACCCGCGCGATCGTCCGCAAATCCGCTTCCTTCTTTTCCGCCAGCGCGGCCAGCAGAACTTTTTTCTCCGTGATCCGCTTTTCCTGGGCGTCAATGGCCGCGCGCGACTGCTGGCGGCGGCTGTTGAAGCCGGAGATGATTTCGTTGAGTTCCTTTTCCGCCGCTTCCTTCACCAGGATTTCCGCCTCGAGCTCCTGCAGCTTCTGCCGGGCCTCGGCCTCTTCCGTCTTGATGTTCCGGCGGTTGAATTCCAGGACGGCGATTCTCTGCTTGAGCCTTTCCGTTTCGTCGCCGAAGCGCTCCAGGTCCTTCTTCCGGCTGTGGGCGTTCATTTCCAGTTGGTGTTCGCTGTTTTTCAGCCGGGCAAGCTCTTCGTCCCACCGGGCAATCGACGCCGTCAGCTCTTTCTTTTCCCGCATGAGGTCGTCGAGCTCGCCGGAAAGCTTTTTGACTTCACGCTCCAGCTCCACGATCTCCCGCTTGGTGGCCAGCAGGCTTTTTTCCACCGCCGATCCGCTGCCGCCGGTCAGAACGCCGTTGGGGCTGATGGTGTCTCCCTCGGGGGTCACGAAGGTCCCCCGGAAGCCGTTTTTCTTCCAGAGATTGATGCCGGTTTCAATGGAAGGCGTCAGGAGAACATCGCCCAGCAGGCCCTCGGCGATCTTTTTGAATTCCTCCTGGACGACGACTTTGTGCAGAAGGGGCTCCGCTTCCTGAAGATGCTCCGTGCCGTAAGTCCGGGCGTTGCCGCCGCGCAGCTCCACCGGAACGAAACTGCCCCGGCCCAGCTTGTAACTTTTCAGATAATCGATGGCGCGGACGCCTTCTTCCTGATTCTTCACCACGACATACTGCAGTTTGTCGCCCAGCACCGCTTCCACGGCCGATTCATATTCGCGGGGAACGTCGATGTGGTCGGCCACGACGCCGTAAAACGCGTCGGAGCCGTCCTGCTTTTCAATGACTTTCTTCACGCCCTCATTGGACCATTTGAAAGCGGCCTCAAATTCCGCAAGCGACTGCAGCCGCGATGATTTGGCGCCCGCTTCTTCCTTGACCTCGAGGATGCGCTCCTCGACGGTCTGCAGGTCCGACTTGGCTTTTTCCAGCGCATCGGCGGCCGATTCTTTCTCTTTGGCGACTTGCGCGATTTGCTCTTCTTCCTGCGCCAGCCCGCCGGCCAGCTCCTGCATCTTCTGCGTCAAATCGGCAAGCCGGCTTTTGTCCTGTTCGATCTCCCGGATTTCCCTCTCTTCACGCCGCTGGAAATCCTCCATGCCTTTCTTCAGCCCCGCGACGGCGTTTCCGAATTTGGCCAGGTCCTGCATCACGTCGATGTAGCGGATTTTTTGCTCCTCCAGCCGGACGTTGATGTCCCGGTCGGCTTCCAGCAGGCCCTGAACTTCGCGTTCGCCTTCTTCCAGTTCCTGCCGCAAAAGGGTCGTCTGCCGCAGGAGGTCTTCGGATTTCTTTTGCAGATTGCCGATCTCGGCGGCGAGGCTCTCCTTCTTCCGGCCCATCTCTTCAATCTCGGCCAGATTTTTCTGCTTGCGCTCCGAGGCTTCCGCCATTCGGCGGCGGGAAAACTCGACATTTTTTTCCTTGATGTTGATGGAATTCTTCACTTCGTAGAGCTCGGTCTGGCGAAGGCCGATCTGCTCATCCTTCTCCAGGAGGGCCGCCTTCATCTCCTGCAGCGCGGATTCCCTGGATTCCATCTTCGCCCCGACCGCGTCCGCCTGCCCGGCGATTTGCGCCCGCTCGTCCTGCAGCGCGGCGTTCTTTCCGGAAAGCTTTGCGTACGCCTGCCTCGACAGCGCAATCTCGGTTTCCTTCATGCGCTGCTTCACGGCCTTGTACTGTTCCGCTTTTTTGGCCTGGCGGGTAATGGCGTTGAGCTGGGTTTTGACTTCCTTGTGAATGTCGTTGAGGCGCAGAATGTTCTGCTTGGTGGCCTCCATTCTGCGAACGGCGGTTTCCTTGCGGCTTTTATACTTGGACACGCCTGCCGCATCTTCGATGAAGAGGCGGCGGTCTTCCGGCTTGGCTTCCACCAGGTTGGCCACGGCTCCCTGCTCGATGAGCGAATAGGTCCTGGCCCCCACGCCCGTCCCCATGAAGAACTCTTTTACGTCCAGCAGGCGGCAGGGCACGCGGTTGATGCAGTATTCGCTCTCCCCGTCCAGAATGTTTTTGCGCGAAATGGACACTTCCGTCAATTCGCCGTAAACGCCGGGAAAGGACGATCCGTCGCTCGACAGCGTCATCACGACTTCCGCCATGCTCACGGGGGCGGCGTCCTCGCTGCCGTTGAAGATGACGTCGTCCATCTTCTTGCCGCGCAGCGCCTTGACCCGCTGTTCGCCCATGACCCAGCGTATCGCATCGACCACATTCGATTTTCCGCAGCCGTTGGGACCGACAACCGCGTTGACGCCGCGGGAAAAGTCAATCACGACCTTGTCGCGGAAAGATTTGAAACCTGCTATCTCCAGACGTTTCAGCTTCATAAATCATCTTCAGTGGAAATGGTTGTAAATTCTGAAAAAGCCTAACAAAAGAACGTTCCTTTGTAAAGTGAAAATACAACAAAATGTATTTTTGAAAAAACGACACCACAATATATAGTGCTTTGACCTGAAAATGGAGTCGAATGGGAGGGATGAAAAAGCGGTTTTTTCACGGGGCTGGTTTAAAAAAGACCTTCCAGCTTTCGGCCGCAGGAGGGGCAATGATGTTCCGACAAAAAATCATCAATTATTTTAAAGCCATAGCGACGGATCAACATTTTGCCGCAGTTTGAGCAGAAGGTGTTTTCCCCTTCATCCCCCGGCACGTTGCCGGTGTAAACATGAAGCAATCCGGCTTCTTTCCCGATCAAACCGGCGAGACGCAGGGAAGAAACGGGGGTGGAAGGGGTGGACAGCATTTTGAACTGCGGATGGAACCGGCTGACGTGCCAGGGGGTTTCCGGCCCCAGTTCCCGGATGAAGAAGGCGATATCCTTTAATTCGTCAGCGGAATCGTTCAGACCGGGAATCAGAAGCGTGGTGACCTCCACCCAGATGCCGAGGTCTTTCATTTTTTTGAGGCTGTCCAAAACGGGAGCGAGCATCGCGCCGCACTGCTGTTTATAAAACGCTTCCTGAAAGGACTTCAAATCCACATTGGCGGCGGCCAGGTAAGGCGACATCGAATCCAGGGTTTCTGGCGTCATATAGCCGTTGGTGACAAACAGGTTTTTCAGGCCCTCCCGGCAGGCGAGCTTCGCGATTTCCAGTGCGGTTTCCAGGTAAACCGTCGGCTCTGTGTAGGTATAGGCGATTGTCCGGCAATCCGTTTCTTTCGCCCGTTCGACAATCATCGCGGGCGGCACTTCTTCCCCCATGATCATGAGCGTGGAACGGGGCATCTGGGAGATTTCGTGGTTCTGGCAGAACGAGCAGGAAAAATTGCAGCCGACGGTAGCCACGGAATAGGAGCGGGAACCGGGATAAACATGGAAAAAGGGCTTTTTTTCAATGGGGTCCACGTGCTCGGCAATCAGCGTCCCGAAAACAAGGGAATACAAAACACCGTCCCGGTTTTCGCGCACGCCGCACAGGCCGCGCCGGCCGGAATTGATTTTGCACCGGTGCGCGCAGACGGAGCACTGCACGCGGTCTTCCGGCAGTTTCTCGTAGAGCATCGCTTCGCGGATCATCTCCCGCCTCCCCTCAGCATGTCCCGAACGGCTTCCGGAGCGGCAGCCCGCGCTTTTGCCTTGAGTTGAAAAGAATCCATCACGGGATGCTGGACGGTCCGATACGTGCAGTGAACGGCAAAAACCATCCCGACGTACGCTCCCAGCGGATTTTTCCTTATGGGAAGAAGGTCTTCCAGTTCCGGCGCAAGGTCATACGCCGGACCGGGAAGGCACATCACGGACCCCCACTGAATCCGGGCGCCGGGCATGGCTTGGCCAATGAGCGTCCGCATTTCTCCAACCGAGAAAAAGCGCACATCCGACACTTCGGGAAAACCGAAAAGCTTCCTTGCAGCCTTTCCGGTCCCGGCCGGGGAATGCCGGTTTAAAAAACCGACAAAGACGCGATTGCGGCTGACCCGGACCGCCTCCGCAAGGACTTTTCGCGGATTCGCCAAGCGCTGCAGGCCGCCGGTCAGGGTGACCACGTCGAACTGATTGTCCGAAAAAGGAATGTCGGCCGCGTCCCCCAAAACCAGTTCGCACGATTCGCCAAGCCTGCTTCGGGCCGCGTCCAGAGCGGCTTGCGACGGGTCCATTCCCGTGAGCAGGCATTTTTTCCGCCCAAACAGGAGCAGGTCGTCTCCGTTCCCGCACCCCACGCCCAGGACGGATTCCCCGGCGGCGGGAGCGACCAGGTCCAGAATCAGTTTTTCCTTTCGCGAATCCAGACACCGTCCCCGCGGGGTCTGATGCCTGTCTTCTGCCGTATGGGAGCCTGGCGGATCAAAAAACATGGAACCTTCACCCCTCGTTGAAACAGTTCAGCCGCCGATGTCCGACATGTCCCGGTGGCATTTTTTCAGGTGTCTGTCCGTGCAGTCCAGGTCGTGCTTTTCGGGTTTGAGCCGGACGGCGCGTCCAATCAGGTCGTCCAGTTCCCCGTCGCCGCACTTTCGGCGAAGCGCCGCCTTTAAATCGACTTCTTCATCCTTGAGCAGGCAGGCGCGCAGTTTGCCGTCCGCCATCAGGCGCAGGCGGTTGCAGGTCGCGCAGAAATGGTCGCTCACCGGGTCGATAAACCCGATTTCCCCCCGGCCGTCCTGCAGCGTGAAGATTCTGGCCGGGCCGTCCGATTTGTGTTTCTTTCCCGCAAGAGGCGCAAGCCGGAAATGACGGCCGATGGTTTCCATCAAC
>Ga0265294_10002666_pt1 | contig 23295 bp, 20 predicted proteins | sample MunlanPumphouse3_FD_192504 | JGI IMG/M metagenome (GOLD analysis project Ga0265294, IMG submission 192504) | Groundwater microbial communities from a municipal landfill in Southern Ontario, Canada - Pumphouse #3 | ecosystem: Environmental > Aquatic > Deep subsurface > Groundwater | place... | reverse complement strand
TCATTTGTAGTAATTCTCCCTTTTAATGGTTTCCGATTTGTCCGATCTCCCCCTTTTTTTATAGGACTCGGGAAACTCGGGTTATCTCCCCTTATAGGGTGTTAAGTTTGTTAAAAATGCTCCCTTTTATGGGTGTCCAGTTTGTCCAGTTTTTCCCGGCTTTGTCGCGGCTTCCTCGCGGCTTTAGCCGGTTTTTATCATATTGTGTTACGTTGTTATCCTGTGTCGTAGACAATGTAAACCCGGCTCCTATTTGTAGCGTCCCTATTCCCCCCGTTTTTTATCCCGTACCGGGGTGTTTCTCGCTGCTTCCTCGCTGCTGTCTCTGTTTTTTACCACCTAACAGTACAGAAACTCCTCAGCGTCTTTTATCAATCCTATACCGGTACCTCCTCGCCTGGTTGCCAGGTCCAGAGCATTATCCAGCTCCTGGTCTGTAAATTTACACTCTGCGTGTGTCTTCAGGATATGAAAAGGTTATTTCATTTTCACTTACAGTGATGATTTTCGCAACAATTAGTGTCCCATCAATTTTAATAATTGTGTCGTTACTAGCAGTTTGAGCGTAAGCAGTACTAAATAAAATGACAAAACATAAAGTCATTATTTTCTTCGTTATCATATCTCTAGTAGTAAACATTTTTTAATATATAGGAGACTTTTTGCCGGGATAATCCGAAGGCTACAAGAACCAATAAGATTGTCTTTACCATCATTATGATAATGTTAAAATTCAATATCCCCGGCATTTACCGCCTTTTGGCCAATGTCAAAGGTAAACAAGTAATCATTCTGCACCCCCCTTATAATTATTGGGAGAAGAAAGGCAATGCTCTTTCCTATATACACCGGGTTTGCTGCTTGTACTTTAGTAAGGCCGGAGCGTATCCAGGCATTTACTTCTTTGGTGGGTATTATAACAGAGTACCACTTATCAGCCGGGATAAGTACATCAGATAAAATTGTGCCTCCCGGAATTGTTATGGGTGGTTGAAGATCGTTTGGATTTTTTGCACCAGAATGAATTACCCGGCCAACATTTCCTGTATAGTCCACATAACCGGCATTATCCCAGGGGATTTGCATCGAGTTTACGGATTTATTGGTAAGCCATAATCTGAATTGCTTGTTGCCCGGCTCCCAGGTGATTTTAATATATTCATCTTCAAAGGTATATCTGCCTTCTTTATCTTGTTGTAGGTCTGTTATAACAACCCTATCATCTTGAGCCTGGTCCGCCAAGCACGGTTTTTGTACCTCGGTCAGGTTAAAGGTATATACGTTGAACGATGTTACACCACAAGATGTAAACACAAGGGCTATTATAATAAATAATAGATGTTTCATCACGTTTTGTTTCATTAGTTATTTAGTGGGATATCAGGATTTCTCTTTGTATGGTAAAGCGAAGGTGAGTGGACACATATCGAAAACACTAATACCGGAGTTTATTTGTAATATTGTATTTACCAAGGAATTCTTTAATTTTTTCATCAGGCCACCCGGTAACATCTTTTTTGAAGAAATATACACTGGAATCTACTGTAACTAATTCCCAACCGTCTTTCCCAAAGTATGACATCATTAAGGCTGGGTTTGTGAAGATTATCGTTTTTCTATCTTCATTGGTAAGATAACCCTCATTAATTGACAGGTGAAGCCTGGAGGCTGAAAACGAAAAGCACATATACTCGAAGCTCTTGGATTTTTGTTCTTCCTTAATTTCTTGAGCAAAAACCAGGCAGGGTAAAAGAATGGCGAATAATAAAATTAGTTTTTTCATCTTATAAAGATCCCTAAATAATATTAATAAAAATTATCAATCCAGCAATAATGCTCACTTCAGGAGATAATGCCGTAGAGTGTCCCTCTTCTCTCCGATATTGTCCAGATATTTGTTTAAGTCCTCCATAGCGTTGGTATTACTTTTTAAATCTGTTTTTCTTTAATTATTCCTACTTCTGTAATGTAATGTTTACGGAAGTAGCCCCCAGGGAGAGGCTTATCTGCTGGTCTCCAGAAACTCCAGGAGATTCTTCTCCGTTACATAGAGAGGTCTCCCTATCCTTATCCCTTTTAGCCGGCCCTTCTTTATATAGGCCCTTATAGTTTGCGGTGTTACCTGTAGCCTGTCGGCTATTTCGTGGATCGTGTAAAATTTGATCCCTTCTACTTCCATTGCCATATCATTTAATTTTATTGGTTTGTCTTTGGTTTGTCTTTGGTTAAACCTAGGGTTATCCTTGGTTATCCTTTGGCCGGGGCTTTATTTGCCCCTCCTCCTGTATGCGTTTGTTTATTCCCTCCTGTAGGAATGTATTTAGTACGTCCTTTATTGTTACCCTGTTCCAGTAGGCCAGGTCTTTTAATTGCTCCAGGAGATCCTCCCGGACTATAAAGGTTGCCCGGATCTCTTTCGGTTTACTCTCCCGGGCCTCCTGTGTAGCTTTTTCTGTCTTACTCGTTGAGGTGGTAGGCCGGCTCCCCTTTTTCTTCTTTGGGGCGTCGGGCTCCTGGACCTCTCCTAACATAGTGTTTAAAACTCCGGTAAATGATTTCTTGCTCATATTATTGTATTTTTTAATTGTCCGCTGCTTATATTATTGTCCATATTATTGTCCTCTTTTTATAATCTCCTTACAGAGAGCCTTATAGTCCTGGGCTCCGTAGCTCTTAGGCTGGTAGCGGAATATATCCAGACCTCTGGCCGGTGCCTCTGCCAGGGCTATGTTATCCCGGATCTTTGTCTTAAATACCCTCTCTTTAAAATGATTCTCTATAATAGCTGCTACCTCCCTGTTTAAGACCTTGCGCTGGTCGTAGCGTGTAATAAATACACCCCCCAGGTCCAGGTCCTTATTAGGCCCCTCAGATATAGCCGTTATTACCTCCATTAGCTTGGTTAATCCCCCCAGGGCTAAGTATTCGGCCTGTAGTGGTATATATACCCTATCTGAGGCTATTAGTCCGTTTATAGTGAGTAAACCCAGGGAGGGAGGGCTGTCTATTAGGATATAATCATATCTTCCCCTAAGAGGATCTAGTAGGTTTTTGAGTATATACTCCCTGCCGGGCTGTCGGCTTATCTCTACCTCAACCCCGGACAGATCCAGGGAGGAGGGTATGGCTTCCAGTCTCTTGTCTATGGCTACAGGCTCCAGCCCATAGAGCCCCTTAAACGCTCCGTATATGGTCCTGTGTGCGTCTATGAGCCCCAGGCTCTGGCTGAGGTTGGCCTGTGGATCTAGGTCCAGTAAAAGCACCTTTTTACCCTGTCTACTCAGGGCTGCCCCTATGTTTATGGTGGAGGTGGTTTTACCTACTCCCCCCTTATGGTTGCTTATGCTTATTATATTACTCATATTACTGATATTATCCGTATTACTGAGGTTACTGGGGTTACTGTGGTTACTTGTGTTATTTATAGGTTGCCGGGCCCCTCTGTTCCTTATCCTTTATTACTCCTGTATGCCTGCTCCAGGAGAGTGTGGTCTTTACGTTTACTGCTCCCTCCCTGTTCTTTAGTACTGTTATATCCAGATCCACGTCTGTAAAAGATTCTGCTCTCTCCCTCTCCTCCTCTTCCCTCTTGGGACAGTAGACAGATATAACGGTATTAGCGTCCTCCTCCAGGTTACCGGCCTCTTTTAGGTTTGTTAGGGAGGGCCCGTCTGACGCCTCCCTGTTCAGCTGGGCCCCCAGGATTATAGGGAGCCCTGTCTCCTTTGCTATCTGTAACACCTGGTCAGATATATGAGCTATCTCGGTCCGTTTGTCTTGCGTTTTTCTGGTCGTATTCATTCGCTGGATATAGTCTATAAGTACTGCCCCTATCTGTTCCTTTCCGTTGAGGCTTACCAGGAGGCTGTGGAGACTTTCTACAGAGTAGTTTTTATCTATGATCCTTATCCTGTCCCGGTCTATCAGCTCCCTCAGCTTATCCTTTGCTATCTCTATGGAAGGTATATCTGTCCTCCCTGCCCTTATGTATTGCTTAATAAATTCGTAGTTATTCTTTTTCGCCATATCCAGGTCCCTGTAGTGTTTAGACAGATCCTCCCCTACCAGCCTGTTAAGTAGTTTTACTGATATATTCCGGGCCGGCTCCTCATAGGTAAAAAAGTAAAACGTCTTGTTACGGTAAGTGTCGGCCATTCCTAGCAGGAGGTTAAACAGGAGGGTAGTCTTTCCGTGTGAGGGCCTCCCTGCTACCAGCGTTATGGCCCCCGGAGTAAACCCTATAACCTTATCCAGGGTTTTATATCCTGTCTTATAGGAGGGTGGTATAGAGGAGATCTCCTCCAGGATATTGTCAAAACTCAACCGGGGCGGTAATAGATCCCTGCCGGATTTGTTTTTAATCTCTCCCAGGCCTTTCTCCAGGGTTTGTATAGCCTCCTGTTCCTCTCCCTGATCCACCAGCCTGGTAGCCTTCCCCGTTATCTCTTTTAGGCTGGCTACCTTTGCCTCCCTGCTCCTGTTGGCTCTTATTGCTTCTATCTCCATTGAGAATGATTCTCTCCTTATCCCCATAGCTTCCGGCTCTGCCTCTTCTATATACAGGTCCCGGTCTATAGGGCTGTCTATCCGGGAGCCGGTCTCCTTTATATCCTCTATAAGGTCTGCCAGCTCTTTATCCGTTAATGGGCCCCTGTTTTCTACGAGCCTTTTATATTTATCTGTTATGGTGCTAAAGAGGTGCCTATAGTATGGCTGGGCCTGTTCTATTGCTGTCTTAAATGCGTTTATACCTCTCTCTCTTATCAGGGAGTCCGGATCTACCTTACCCCCCTCCAGGTCTGGGAGTTTGGCTATATAGATCCTGTTCGTACCCTGCTCCAGGATTAGGTTTATTATTCTGGTTATCCGGTCCGCTGTCTCCGGTGCTTTTTCCGGCTCCTGGTCCAAACAGATAGTAAACTTTTTAGCCCCTTTTAGCCTGGCGCCTGTTATCTGTTCCGGGCTGACGGAAGAGCCGGCCAGGGCTACCACGTTCTCCATACCCTTGGCGGTGGCGTGTAGGCTGTCCAGTTCTCCCTCAACTATAACCAGATCTCTGTCCCCCTTAACTCCTGAGAGGTTAAAAAACGCTGTGTTCTTATCCAGGCCTCTGGTGTTTATATATTTGGGTGTCTCGCTCCCTGTGGATCTGAATTTAAAACCCTTTAGGCTGCCTCCTGCCCTGTAGGGTATAACCAGCTGGTGGGTAGATCCTATTCTGGTGTCGCTGCTTATGCCTATCTCTGCTATCTGTTTCTCTGTATACTTAAGCTCTTTTAACCTGTTGAGGAGCTTCTCCTGGCTTGGTATATACCCCAGGCCCATAGCTTCTATATCCTCGTCCATATAGCCCCTGGTGTGTAAATACTCCCTTACCTCAACGGCTCCGGTACCCTCGGACTTCCCCAGACAGTATATAAAATAATCACTACAGGCCTCCAGGATCTCCTGCCGGCTCTTATACTTGCTATAGGCCTCCTGGTCCATATCTCCCCTCGGAACGGATAGCCCGGCTATGGTGGCTAAATGCTTCAGGGCGTCAATAAAAGAGAGCCCCCTCTGCTCCATTACCTGATCTATAACAGACTTGCTGCCCCTGGTAAAATCTTTAATCACTCCGGGTGCCTGGTCCCATATATAAACTCTTCCCACTTCCCCTTGCTCTCCTGTTATCTTCCTGCCGTTGCTACTGATCCAGTTCCTCCCCTTTCTCTTAAACTCAAACTCCGGGAGCGCCTGGTCTATGTGGTTAAATAATACAGGATATAGCTCCCTGTTTATCCAGTCTGTTATGTTTCTCATATCTTTGTCTCTCTTGTTAATTTATACACCTTGTTTTAAAGCCTCTTTTTAGGCGATTTCAGGACCTTTGGCCGTTTGTGGAGTTCTCCCCTACTCTCTGAGTTCCCGTTATCCTATTAGCCCTAAAGAGCCCCCTACTGTAAACTTACTGTTATTTACAGTAAATACTGTTTGCCCTTATAGCCGTTTGCGTTACTTGGTTTACCCGTATTGCTCATATTACCGATATTACCCGTATTACTTATATTATCCATATTACTGGTATTACTCATATTACTGATATTGGTCTCCTGTTCAATGTAAATAAATGTTTTTTTCATTCATCTGATACCGTTAATACAGGCTGTCCAGGAGGGCCTCTCCGCTATTCTGTAGCCTCCTCTCTTCGTTAAGGGTTGCTGTATATATTTGGGTGGTGGCCGGGTTGGCGTGTCGTAGTGTAAATTGGGCCGTTTCCAGGCTTCCCCCTGCTCTTAGTATGTTTACTGCTGTGGTGTGTCTCAGGCTGTGGGCGGTATAAGCTCTCTCGTCCAGTCCTATGGCCTTTAATCCCTCCTTAGCTATGTAGGATATGGTCCTGGTGGAGAGTCGCTCTCCGTTGCTGTTGTTACTGGTTGAGGTAAATAAAGGATCTGATCCGTTGGCCTCCCTGGTCTTTAGATAGGCTGCTATAGGCTGGTAGGCCTTGTCCGTTAAAACCACAAAGTTATCCCTCTCATCTCTCCCCTTTCCGTATACAAGTAAAACCCTTTGAGATCCTTTATAGGTTATATCCTCAACGTTGGCCCGGATAGCCTCTATAGTGCGGAGGCCGGTCCTCAGGAGTAGGTTTACTATAGCGTAGTCTCTCAGGGCCCTGTCCTGGTAGTAAGACAGGAGGGCGGTAGCCTGGCTGGGGAGTAGAGGCTGTTTCCTAAATTGTTGTTTCCTCTTTGGTGTCTTTATACCTTTAGCTACATTCGGATAGTACTTATTAGCCTCGGTCCATTCGTAAAACCTCCTGACAGCGGTAATATAAGAGCCTACTGTTAGGCTGCTCTTCCCGGACCTTAACAGATCCTCCTTATACTCCAGTATCTGGCCCCTGGTTATATCCGACAGGAGGTAGCCCTTCTCCTCAACCCAGGAGATATAACGCTCCAGGGTGCGCCTATAGAGCCCCTTAGAGCTTTGTTTCACGTCCTGTGAGTCTATAAAGCTATCCAGAAGCTCCTCTATCCTGGAGCTGCTTACTGTTATATTGGTGTTTCCGGTGGGTACTACTGCTGCTGCTTCCATTGTATTGTTATTTATCTTTTAGTATCACAAAGATAATAAATAATTTTAATAAACAATACCCTGGAGATTCTATTTATTTCTATTTTAGAATGAAAAAAGCAGCCGATCTAAAGAGAGAGGCTGCCCTTTAATTATATTTAAATATATTTAAGGGAAAAATGCCCTTGTAACCTATTGACTGACAGGCTGTAAAAAATGGGCTCTCGTATTACTGTACACCTTTCTCGTATTACTGTACACCTTTCTCGTATTACTGTACACCCTGGGAGAGTAATTTTTTCTCCTTTTTGGAGGGTTTATACTTTACGTATTTATCAGAGTATGTGTATGTGTATGTGCCGGTGGCCTCGGCATTGCTGGGCATTGAGAATGCAAATCAACTGAAATTGCATCCCTTAAGAGGTGCACTGTTTGAAAATATGATTGTTGTTGATTTCCTTAAAAACAGATACAATCAAGGTAAGTTGAGCAATCTTTATTTTTGGCGTGACAGCCTTGGGAGAGAGGTTGACTTACTGATTGAGAACCACGATGGTTTGGTACCGATAGAAATTAAATCCGGACAAACCATCACCAATGATTACTTTGGCTCGCTTACTGAGTGGTTAAAAATTTCGGGTGAGGAGAGAGGATGGATAATCTATGCAGGAGATAGTAAGCAACTGCGCAGTAGTGGTATTACGGTTGTTCCTTATAGAGAGGCGGCGGGTCAGATTTGATCTGGGAGTGTAATCTAGGCGTGCTTCGTGTTGGCGCACTTACACATCAGATGTATTGCGCCAAGACAATTTTTCAAATTTGGAATTCCTTAATATATAGGCAAATACGATTTTTCGAATAAAGTTTGGCGCGACACATCTGATGTGTAGGTGCGCCAAAATCATTTATTGGTGGAAAAAGTCAAATGGCACACTATCTTTTAGAAGTGCGCCATTTTTGCTATAAAGAGTACCAGAATCGCTTAATAATTTTTCACGCAGCGTACGGAATGTGCAGCATATTTTTTACCACTTGCATCCTTATTTATATTTCCATCGGTAGCCCTAAGTTGGGGTCTTATTGCATTAGTATCATCAGTGTCTTCTGTGGAAGTATAAAAAGAAGCGTGCGTGCCTATGTTGCTAAAAGCATTTGAAGCTGTTCCCGATTTACTGCCTGCAGGAAGTGCAGTAAAACCAGAAATGTTGGTTGCATTTGTGTTATTATCGTTCCATAGCCCAAAACCATTATTTGTATTTCCAATAGCTTTAAAATAAATGCCCCTGGTAGCCCACGCTGTTCCGTATACCTCAAATATAGATAATAATTCAGCATGGCTGGGAAGATGCCAACCAGCGGGGCAAACACCTTGCACTCTGCTGGGGATGGTGTTGCTTGTGGTAGCTCCGTTCATGGCTGCCGGCCAGTTGTAAAGAACTCCGTAAATCTTATAATTGTCTGTGTCTTTAGCATCTTCAACGCTAAGCACATCTGTAATAGCAGCATCCTGACCAAAACCATATACATAATAACACGGTTCATCAGACTTGCTTATTAAACGACCCATCACCTCCGGAAGGTATCGCAGGTTCTCTGCCATGACAATTTTGTCGCCAATTTTGACTGTCTTATAGACGTTGCCGTCGCGGGGGTCTGTGAATTTTCCTTTAATTAGAGAGGAAAACGTAAAACTGTTATTGTTATATTCCGCAAAGAAATGGTAGGCTTTCCCGGAAACAGGCGGTGAGGGTTTTGCTTCTTTGATACCTGTAGTAGTAAGTAGTACATTATCTAATGCATCCAGTAATTTGAGCTTCAGTTCCGGCCAGTTGGGACCTTCCTTAGGGATAAACCATCCCCAGAATTCTTGAGAATCACCTGGTTTTAGGTTTATTACCCCGGGCAATACAAAGGAAAGTTCAGCTATTGAAGTGGTTTCGGTGAAATCTCCTGTTGCTACATTGTACCGGCCTGAACTTTTGTCGGTGTTTACATGAAGACCCAACGGATCAGCAGAGTTGGATGCGAGTACAGCCCTTGAGATACCGCTTATTGTCGTAAAATTCGCTGCGTCTGTATTGCTTACCAGAATTTTAAATACCGAGCCCAGGTGTGAAAAATTAACCGAAAAATCAGGTGAAGAGACGTTGATGTTCTTTTTTGCAAAAGTAAGCACCATAGCTTTTCTAATTCCTGCTTCAGTATCTGCGACAGGGTTATCAGGCAGTTTAACCAGTGTTGAATTTTCCTGGAACCCATCACCTCCGTACAATCCGTACAAATCGAATGTTGGGTAGTCTCCAGTCGGCAGGGTGAATGTAAAACTGGCTTTTTTATTGTTTTTTGGGTCTATGTCAACGTTAACCGTTTGCGTGTATGCTTGTTCATTCGCTACAATGCACAACGCAATTTGATCATCATCTTCCCACTTCAATTTCATATCGATTATATTTTGCTCCATAGAAATCCGGGTGTTGGGATTATTTGTGTCTGTGCCCAGGGTCGCAGAAACAGTAAATGTTTCGGCCATGGACTCCGGCGGGATATCTTCCTGAGTACAGGAAAGAACCAGAAAGGGTAGTACCAGGAAGGGTAGTGCCAAAAAAAGAATAAAGAATCTTTTTTTCATGACTTTTAATTTTTAGCAATTACACGTTTACCATATCTCTCCCTGAAGATCGTCCAGCTCTTCGGAGTCGAAGTCTCCGGCACTTCCACCGTTCAGGACGTTTTGTTCAATAATTATATCGGTTACCTGTACGTTTGGAGTAACGTAGCTTTCGCTTGTTTGAAGCTCATTTTTAGTAGTCTTCATAGGTTTTAATTTTATTTAATCTTTTATGCAGCGGACGGACATGGCCGATGTTTTAGCGTTTTCATCTGTAGTAACGCCCGGCTTATTATACTCTATTCTCCGTTTGAATGCATTGGTATTAGTACTGTGTTCTTCAGTTGACCAGAAAAAGGCCTGCGTGGTGAGGTAGTTAAAGTTCTTACTGGCCATATATCCTCCCGGCAGTGCACTAAATTTGGAAACATTGATTTTATCCGAAGCATCTGTATTACCCGGAGCACCTTCCTCAGTAGAATCTGCCCAGTCGGGTCTTCCTGTAGCTAACGCTTTTGCTATTCTTGACCACGGACCTACTGCTGACCCGTCATATGTATACCTATTTGACGTTAAGTAAGTTCCCATAGCGTCCCATTCTCCTCTACTGGGTACATGCCAACCGGGAGGACAAGCTCCTTGTACGCAACTGGGAATGGTAGCACTGCTTGCTGCACCATTCATAGCTGCTGTCCAATTGTAAAGCACACCGTATTTCTTGTAATTGGCTGAATTTTTGGCAGAGGATAATCCAACTCCAGTAGTGCCATAGACATAATACTTACTTTCTGTATTTGAAACATCAGTACTTTGCTGGGTTATTACCGGCAGGTATTTCAAGTTTTCTTGCATCCATGTTTGGGTTCCAATCCGGACTGTAGCGTACAAGTTGCCGTCACGTGTGTCTGCCAATATTCCTGTTCCAGAAGCATCTACAGTGCCGTCCGGGACAGTAAAAGCGCTCTCTTCTACAAATGTCAGCGTACTTCCGTCATGTGTGGCGTAAAAGTGGTAGGCTTTGCCGGTGGTGGCTTTTTTGGCCGATTTGTAATCTGTGTGAATTGTGGTAGTTGAGCCTTCTATGCCGTTCTTGATGGAAAGACGCAGAGCCGGCCAATCGGCACCTTCGCCTTCTCCTTTTGCCACAGGCAACCATGCCCAGAAAGCCAGAACTCCGTTTTCTACCTGATAGATGTGATTAGCTGAAAAACTGACTTGAGTGACCTTGTCGCTTACAGTAGCATCTTTCAGAAAATATTTATCGGCTATGTTAAATCTGTTCGATTGGGCATAAGCCGGAATCAGGCCGATTGTTCCGTCTTGTTCCAATGTAGCTTCTGTAATATTATTTATAGTGGCCGTTCCGGTGTTTTTGACCAGGATTTTAAAGAAAGAGCCCATGTGTTGAAAGTTAACGCCAAAAGCCGGTGTGGTTTTATCTATGTCACGAGCTTCAAAATAAAGCATGACTACTTTCTTTTCGTACAAGGTATGCAGGTCGTGGGCAAAAAAATCCTCCGTCTCCGGAAGAATGGCTTTGGACGGGTCATCTGTGCTAAGTCCTTTGCCGCCATACAGTCCGTACAAGTCAAATTTGTCTTTTACATCAGAGGGAATAACTACATCAAAAGTGGCTTTTCTGTTGTTTTCTGTGTCCACAACAACCTGTACTTCCTGTACTGTTTTTATAGTTTTGTCTTCGGTGTTTGTATATACAATCCCCAATTGTATCTTATCGCCGTTTTCCCAGTACAGGTCTATATCTAAACCGTTTTCTTCCATAGAAATGCGCGTATTGGGTTCGGTTTGTTTGGGGCTTGTTTGTGTTTCTTCTGCAAGCAGTGCCGTAATGGTAACGTTGCGCTCTTGCATATTTTCATTAGGTAAACCGTCATAAATGCATCCTGTCAATAGGAAAGCAAGCACCGGTAGTATGGCTATATATTTAGTTTTCATATTATTTCAATATTAAAATTTAATTTGTTTTACCAATTGGCTCCGCCAAAGCCATCCAGAAGGCCGCTTCCGCCGGACAGAATATTTTGTTCAATAATAATATCTGTTACCTGTACTTTTGGGGGAACATAAGAATCGCTCGATTGGAGCTCATTTTCAATAGAGTTCATTAGTGGTCGTTTTTTAGTTTTTAATGGACAAAAGTAATAAAAATTGGACAAATTATCAAGTCTTTTAAAGACTTGATTTTTAGTTTAATTTATGGTGTTTATATTTGTATTTCTAATAGAAAAGTAAAAAAGAGTTTGAATGTGTAAGTTCCTTATTGCAGGACATTACTTGATTATTAAAACTACCAACGCAGAGGCTACAGACGCCCTGTTGCCCACTTTCCGGCCGTTCCGCCTGGAACAGGAAGAAGGCAAAAAGGATTGGCAGCAAGAGGACAAAAATGTTTTGTTCTGTTTTTCCGGGGACGAGGTTATTTCTCTTCCGAGCGATGAACCGGATGAGACACTCACAGTGGACGGTGCTACTTTTGCTGTGTATCACAGCAACGGGGAAATCACCGTGAGCATGACACTCGGGGGATTAGAGCAGCAAACCGGGGGAGTGGAGCACCGTATGAGAATCTCGGCAGACAGGAAGACCGTCTCTACGGACCTTACGCTAACTGCTCCTTACGAAGAGCATTTTCTTACGTACCTGTTGCGGACTGCCTTTGGGGTGGCGGCCGCGTACCACAAAACGCTGAAAATACACGCCTCGGCCATTGAAAAAAACGGCAAGGCGCTGGTCTTTCTGGGTACAAGCGGTACGGGTAAAAGTACCCACAGTCGTCTGTGGCTCAAGCATATTCCCGGCAGTACGCTGCTGAACGACGACGAGCCGCTGGTGCGTGTGACAGACGACGGAAAGGTGTGGTTGTATGGTGCTCCCTGGAGCGGAAGTACGGCGTGTTACAGGAACGAGCGGGCACAGGTCTCGGCTTTTGTGCTTTTGCAACAGGGACCGGAGAACAAGCTGACAAAGATGGGTGCGTTGGAGGCGTTTAAGGTGCTGATGCAGTCGGCAGCCATTTTCCGCTCGGGCAGGGAACAACGCGAGCACGTGGTTTCGCTGATATACGATGTGTTAGAGAAAGTGCCTGTGTACCATCTGATTAACCGCCCCGACCGCGAAGCAGTGGAGTTGACACATTCGTTACTGAACGCGCAGGATGTAAACTATACCGGCAATGGAAGTTCGGACCATCAATAATACCCTGTTTTTTGCCGAGGTGGCCGAGCAGTTGGCCCTGGGTCATGCGGTGCGCATGCGTGCCCGCGGCAACAGCATGTTGCCTTTTATACGGGACGGCCGGGATGTGCTGGTGCTGGAAAAGCCCGGGAAGGATTCCTTTCGTCGGGGACGCCTGGTGCTGGCCCGCTTGTTGCTGGCCCGCCCGGAGGAGGACCGGTACGTAATTCACCGGGTGGTGAAGGTGCAGGGTGACCGGCTGTGGTTGCGGGGCGACGGCAACCTGAAGGTTTATGAACGGTGCAGTCGGGCCGAGGTGCTTGCCGAGGTAACGGAAGTGGTGCGCAGCGGAAGGCGGCCTTCCGTTGAAAGGAGTATCCGGCAGGGAAGTTGGCGTTGGAATGCGTACCGGTTTTTGTGGCCGTCGCATCCGTTTTTGCGCCGTGTGGGGCTGGCGCTTTACCGAAGATTGAATAAAAAATAATATATTGTACGACTATGCGACTGAAAGAACAATTTTCCATCCGCAACATTGGCGGTGAATATATGATGGTGTCCCAAAGCGGCTCGGGCCTGGATTATACCCGGGTGGTAACCCTGAACCACACGGCCGCTTTTTTGGTAGAATCTGTGATTCAAAAAGATTTTACAGAAGAAGATTTGATAGATTTATTGGTGGAAAAATACGACGTAGCGCGCGACGTGGCCGCTAAGGACGTACAGGCTTTGGTAGGTACATTACTAAAAGAAGGTTTGGTTGAAAAACAGGAATAACACCGGGGTAAACAATGCTGAAGTAAACGGCTTGTTCTTGCACTTGCTGTCGGCGGCTCTGTGGGACAGGCCGGCTGATGGTTTGCGGTTCAAAGGGCTGGATGGGGGCGTGTGGAAGAAAATTGCGGTGCTGGCTCACAAACAGAGTGTGAGCGCATTGGTGGCAGATAAAGTCTTGTCGTTGCCGGAGGAGAGTCTGCCTCCCAGGGAATTGCGTATGCAGCTGCTGTTGCAGATTGAACAAACCAAGACGTTGAACCGCAACATGGTCCGGGTGTTGGGAGCCTTGCAGCAGGAATACGAACAGGCCGGGTTTCCGTTTGTGCTTATGAAAGGACTAGCCAGCGGTGCGCAATATCCCAACCCGTTGTTGCGAAACCCGGGAGACATTGACGTGTGGTTGTACCGTCCGGGGGATTACGAAAAAGCACGTGTTTGGGCAGCCGGGCAGGGATACCAGGCAGATGATGCAGGGCATATTCATTACAATTACGCATGGAGGGGGATAGTGATCGAGCCTCATTGCCGTATTTCATATTTTGATCGGAAAAAATACGAAAAGCAGTTTGTTGCGTGGGAGAAGGAGGTAGCGGAGCAGGCCCGGTTCAGTCGGGTCCCGGTGGCGCAACTGCTGCGGGAGCCGCCGCTGCAATCGCCGCAGCAAGAGCCACAGCCGCAGCAGTCGCAAGAGCAAGGCCAGCCACTGCAATCGCAGTCGCAGCAAGGCCAGCCGCAATCGCAGCAACAAGGCCAGCCGCAGCCACAGCAACCGCAGCAGTCACAATCGCAGCAACAAGGCCAGCCGCAGCAAGAGCAACCGCAGCAGTCACAATCGCAGCCGCTGCAGCAACCGCAGCAGCCTGAAATTGCGGTGCAGGTGCTGCCCGCAACGCTGAACGCGTTCTTCCTGTTCCATCATATGTTTCGGCATTTTGTAAGCCTGGGTGTGGGGTTTCGCCAGTTTTGCGACTGGATACTGTTTTTGCAGCACTACCACGGGGAGATTGACCGGCAGGAATTTACGGAGCGTGTGCGTTCCTATGGGTTGCTGTACCCCATGCAGGTGTTTGCGCGGGTGGCCGTGGAGTACCTGGATGCCCCGGAAGAAATTTTCCCGTTTCCTCTGCTGCCGGCCGGGCGCCACGAACGCAGAGGGCGCACCGGGCGTCACGAACGCACTGAACGCAGAGGGCGCACCGAACGCACCGAACGCCCCGAACGCCACACAAGGAGGGTGGCGGCCGACATCCTGAAAAACGGGAATTTTGGGTTTCATCGGCCCGGTAAAAAGAGGCCTCCGGGAAAATACAGCGGTATGTGGTTCTCTTTTGTGCTTTCGGTGAAAAGATCGCTAAAATTTGCTACCTTATCAGTTTCACACATTTTGATTGTGCCGTATAAGAAACTAATACACCGATTTAAAATAGGTTTCCGATGAAAGCTGCCCTTCAGTTTCTGCGTTTTGCCTCGCGCGGGTTTCGTTCCCGGATAGTGACCATTACGCTCATTGGGTTGGCCGAGGTGGCGTCTTCGTTGGCTTTTGTCTGGTTTTCCAAAACCATTATAGATATAGCTACCGGGAATATAGCGGGGAGCCTGCTTCTTTATTCCATAATGTTGGTGGCGCTTGTGGTAGTGCAAATTCTTTTGAGGGCGTGGGATTTGCGTGTGCGCAGACTTACCGAGGTGCGCATGAGCAACCACGTGCGGTACAACGTATTTTCGCGCTTGCTGTACTCGCGGTGGCAGGAGTTGTCCTCGGTACATAGCGGCGATATGCTTACGCGTATTATCCGCGATACGGACGATGTGGTGGCCGGGTTGGCGTGTCGTAGTGTAAATTGGGCCGTTTCCAGGCTTCCCCCTGCTCTTAGTATGTTTACTGCTGTGGTGTGTCTCAGGCTGTGGGCGGTATAAGCTCTCTCGTCCAGTCCTATGGCCTTTAATCCCTCCTTAGCTATGTAGGATATGGTCCTGGTGGAGAGTCGCTCTCCGTTGCTGTTGTTACTGGTTGAGGTAAATAAAGGATCTGATCCGTTGGCCTCCCTGGTCTTTAGATAGGCTGCTATAGGCTGGTAGGCCTTGTCCGTTAAAACCACAAAGTTATCCCTCTCATCTCTCCCCTTTCCGTATACAAGTAAAACCCTTTGAGATCCTTTATAGGTTATATCCTCAACGTTGGCCCGGATAGCCTCTATAGTGCGGAGGCCGGTCCTCAGGAGTAGGTTTACTATAGCGTAGTCTCTCAGGGCCCTGTCCTGGTAGTAAGACAGGAGGGCGGTAGCCTGGCTGGGGAGTAGAGGCTGTTTCCTAAATTGTTGTTTCCTCTTTGGTGTCTTTATACCTTTAGCTACATTCGGATAGTACTTATTAGCCTCGGTCCATTCGTAAAACCTCCTGACAGCGGTAATATAAGAGCCTACTGTTAGGCTGCTCTTCCCGGACCTTAACAGATCCTCCTTATACTCCAGTATCTGGCCCCTGGTTATATCCGACAGGAGGTAGCCCTTCTCCTCAACCCAGGAGATATAACGCTCCAGGGTGCGCCTATAGAGCCCCTTAGAGCTTTGTTTCACGTCCTGTGAGTCTATAAAGCTATCCAGAAGCTCCTCTATCCTGGAGCTGCTTACTGTTATATTGGTGTTTCCGGTGGGTACTACTGCTGCTGCTTCCATTGTATTGTTATTTATCTTTTAGTATCACAAAGATAATAAATAATTTTAATAAACAATACCCTGGAGATTCTATTTATTTCTATTTTAGAATGAAAAAAGCAGCCGATCTAAAGAGAGAGGCTGCCCTTTAATTATATTTAAATATATTTAAGGGAAAAATGCCCTTGTAACCTATTGACTGACAGGCTGTAAAAAATGGGCTCTCGTATTACTGTACACCTTTCTCGTATTACTGTACACCTTTCTCGTATTACTGTACACCCTGGGAGAGTAATTTTTTCTCCTTTTTGGAGGGTTTATACTTTACGTATTTATCAGAGTATGTGTATGTGTATGTGCCGGTGGCCTCGTCGTGGCTGTAGCTGTTGATATGCCCCTTGTCCTTTAGCTCCTGTAGGCCCTTTAATATAGTGGCCCTTACCCTGGGGCGCCCTTGTGTCTTTAGCTGTTTGTTTAGTCCCAGGTGTTTTATAAGACTGTCCTCTCTTATCCTTAGGCTGGGCTTATTACTGGAGGAGTATGTTAGTATTTTTGTGGCTATATCCGTTAGCTCCAGGATCAGACCTACAAACCTGTCGTTTACGGTTAGGATATTACCCAGCCCGGCACCGGAGAGGGCTTTAATAAATCTCTGGTTAGGCGTTATTATTACCCGATCTACTGGCTCGTCTTTGATAAAGCTCATTAAAGCCGTTCCTGTCCTTTCTGCCCCCTGAATAAGCTCCCCCGATACCTCATATTTATCCGCTACCTTACCGCTGTATCTAAACTCTACCCTAAATAGCTGCTCGTTTGATAACACCAGCTCCCTGGTTTTTTCGTCTCGGTCCACTATTGGATAAAGATAGCCCCCCAGATATAACAGATAAAGCTTTAGCCTGTAATTGTTACAGTTCATTATATTAGCTATTTCTTTAAGGTTGGTAATTTCCAACGCCTCGTTTTCGTTATCCTGGTACCTCTGGATCAGATAGAGGGCCAGGGCTGCCGTGTTTTTACTTATCTCCTCCTTTAGTGTTGATATGGCCCCCTGCCACGTTTCTGTTATGCTTGGTAGAGAGAATAGGGTAGGCTCTTCTCTGGTGTTCCCTATCCCTGCTGCTATTGTTTTAAGTAGGCTCCTGGGCTGTTTATGAAGCCTTTCCCTTTTTAACTCTACACCCAGGACAGTATCTCCCAGGGTAAGGACTACTTTTTTTGCCTGTGTCATATCCCTGCTTTTTTAATTTCTTCCAGGTCCTCCCTGTCTATTTGTACCTCTATTTCCACCCAGTCGTTAATAATTAAACCGGATAGCTGGCCAGGGTTGTTGGTTTGGTAGTTTTTTAGGTGTTCTTGGCTATCTGTCAGCATATCCCTGATAGTTTCCTCCTCCTTATTAATAAAGTCCAGGTATGGCTTTAGTGGTAATTTTTTTTTCAGGAAGCGCCTGACTCCCTCTATATATATCTTCAGCAACTCGCTTGTGTTGTTTATCTCTACGGTCAGTCTGCGGATCTTATCCTCCTCCCCTGTTCTTTTAATTTTAATATAGGGCGTCGCACTACCTGGGGGCGTTGGTGCCTCCCTGTTATCAGATACCTCCATAACCGATATATTAGCTAGAACATTGTTAAGGACTTTCTCTATTATCTTGTCCCTTTCCTCTTTGTCTACATAGTCCAGTATTACGTTTATAGTGTTCTCATATATCTGTCCGGTTGATCTTTGAATAATAAGCTGGAGGACTTCTATATATTGACGTATTAGGTTGTTTCTCATTCCTACTATATGCGCCCTGAACATTAAAAACGCTCTGTTATATATTCGGAGATCCTCCCAGTATTTAACATCTTTCCGCTCTACTATGCTCTTATAGATTTCCTCCTTCTGTTTCTCCGTTAATAGCCGGGGCCTGGTCTTATGCCTTTCGTCCTCTTTCCCTATTAGGGTGTCTGAGTTAAACCGTGCCACGTCCAGGAAGTAGAGCCGGATCTTCTGGCGGATAGTTCCCTCCTGTAGTATTTTGTCTATTTTGCTCTTGTTCATTTGTAGTAATTCTCCCTTTTAATGGTTTCCGATTTGTCCGATCTCCCCCTTTTTTTATAGGACTCGGGAAACTCGGGTTATCTCCCCTTATAGGGTGTTAAGTTTGTTAAAAATGCTCCCTTATAGGGTGTTCTATTCGTTGTATTTCCTGGCCCTTTATCGCGGCTTCCTCGCTGCTTCGGCCGGTTTTTATCATATTGTGTTACGTTGTTATCCTGTGTCGTAGACAATGTAAACCCGGCTCCTATTTGTAGCGTCCCTATTCCCCCCGTTTTTTTATCCCGTACCGGGGTGTTTCTCGCTGCCAGCTCGCTGCTGTCTCTGTTTTTTACCACCTAACAGTACAGAAACTCCTCAGCGTCTTTTATCAATCCTATACCGGTACCTCCTCGCCTGGTTGCCAGGTCCAGAGCATTATCCAGCTCCTGGTCTGTAAATTTACACTCTGCGTGTGTCTTCAGGAGATAATGCCGTAGAGTGTCCCTCTTCTCTCCGATATTGTCCAGATATTTGTTTAAGTCCTCCATAGCGTTGGTATTACTTTTTAAATCTGTTTTTCTTTAATTATTCCTACTTCTGTAATGTAATGTTTACGGAAGTAGCCCCCAGGGAGAGGCTTATCTGCTGGTCTCCAGAAACTCCAGGAGATTCTTCTCCGTTACATAGAGAGGTCTCCCTATCCTTATCCCTTTTAGCCGGCCCTTCTTTATATAGGCCCTTATAGTTTGCGGTGTTACCTGTAGCCTGTCGGCTATTTCGTGGATCGTGTAAAATTTGATCCCTTCTACTTCCATTGCCATATCATTTAATTTTATTGGTTTGTCTTTGGTTTGTCTTTGGTTAAACCTAGGGTTATCCTTGGTTATCCTTTGGCCGGGGCTTTATTTGCCCCTCCTCCTGTATGCGTTTGTTTATTCCCTCCTGTAGGAATGTATTTAGTACGTCCTTTATTGTTACCCTGTTCCAGTAGGCCAGGTCTTTTAATTGCTCCAGGAGATCCTCCCGGACTATAAAGGTTGCCCGGATCTCTTTCGGTTTACTCTCCCGGGCCTCCTGTGTAGCTTTTTCTGTCTTACTCGTTGAGGTGGTAGGCCGGCTCCCCTTTTTCTTCTTTGGGGCGTCGGGCTCCTGGACCTCTCCTAACATAGTGTTTAAAACTCCGGTAAATGATTTCTTGCTCATATTATTGTATTTTTTAATTGTCCGCTGCTTATATTATTGTCCATATTATTGTCCTCTTTTTATAATCTCCTTACAGAGAGCCTTATAGTCCTGGGCTCCGTAGCTCTTAGGCTGGTAGCGGAATATATCCAGACCTCTGGCCGGTGCCTCTGCCAGGGCTATGTTATCCCGGATCTTTGTCTTAAATACCCTCTCTTTAAAATGATTCTCTATAATAGCTGCTACCTCCCTGTTTAAGACCTTGCGCTGGTCGTAGCGTGTAATAAATACACCCCCCAGGTCCAGGTCCTTATTAGGCCCCTCAGATATAGCCGTTATTACCTCCATTAGCTTGGTTAATCCCCCCAGGGCTAAGTATTCGGCCTGTAGTGGTATATATACCCTATCTGAGGCTATTAGTCCGTTTATAGTGAGTAAACCCAGGGAGGGAGGGCTGTCTATTAGGATATAATCATATCTTCCCCTAAGAGGATCTAGTAGGTTTTTGAGTATATACTCCCTGCCGGGCTGTCGGCTTATCTCTACCTCAACCCCGGACAGATCCAGGGAGGAGGGTATGGCTTCCAGTCTCTTGTCTATGGCTACAGGCTCCAGCCCATAGAGCCCCTTAAACGCTCCGTATATGGTCCTGTGTGCGTCTATGAGCCCCAGGCTCTGGCTGAGGTTGGCCTGTGGATCTAGGTCCAGTAAAAGCACCTTTTTACCCTGTCTACTCAGGGCTGCCCCTATGTTTATGGTGGAGGTGGTTTTACCTACTCCCCCCTTATGGTTGCTTATGCTTATTATATTACTCATATTACTGATATTATCCGTATTACTGAGGTTACTGGGGTTACTGTGGTTACTTGTGTTATTTATAGGTTGCCGGGCCCCTCTGTTCCTTATCCTTTATTACTCCTGTATGCCTGCTCCAGGAGAGTGTGGTCTTTACGTTTACTGCTCCCTCCCTGTTCTTTAGTACTGTTATATCCAGATCCACGTCTGTAAAAGATTCTGCTCTCTCCCTCTCCTCCTCTTCCCTCTTGGGACAGTAGACAGATATAACGGTATTAGCGTCCTCCTCCAGGTTACCGGCCTCTTTTAGGTTTGTTAGGGAGGGCCCGTCTGACGCCTCCCTGTTCAGCTGGGCCCCCAGGATTATAGGGAGCCCTGTCTCCTTTGCTATCTGTAACACCTGGTCAGATATATGAGCTATCTCGGTCCGTTTGTCTTGCGTTTTTCTGGTCGTATTCATTCGCTGGATATAGTCTATAAGTACTGCCCCTATCTGTTCCTTTCCGTTGAGGCTTACCAGGAGGCTGTGGAGACTTTCTACAGAGTAGTTTTTATCTATGATCCTTATCCTGTCCCGGTCTATCAGCTCCCTCAGCTTATCCTTTGCTATCTCTATGGAAGGTATATCTGTCCTCCCTGCCCTTATGTATTGCTTAATAAATTCGTAGTTATTCTTTTTCGCCATATCCAGGTCCCTGTAGTGTTTAGACAGATCCTCCCCTACCAGCCTGTTAAGTAGTTTTACTGATATATTCCGGGCCGGCTCCTCATAGGTAAAAAAGTAAAACGTCTTGTTACGGTAAGTGTCGGCCATTCCTAGCAGGAGGTTAAACAGGAGGGTAGTCTTTCCGTGTGAGGGCCTCCCTGCTACCAGCGTTATGGCCCCCGGAGTAAACCCTATAACCTTATCCAGGGTTTTATATCCTGTCTTATAGGAGGGTGGTATAGAGGAGATCTCCTCCAGGATATTGTCAAAACTCAACCGGGGCGGTAATAGATCCCTGCCGGATTTGTTTTTAATCTCTCCCAGGCCTTTCTCCAGGGTTTGTATAGCCTCCTGTTCCTCTCCCTGATCCACCAGCCTGGTAGCCTTCCCCGTTATCTCTTTTAGGCTGGCTACCTTTGCCTCCCTGCTCCTGTTGGCTCTTATTGCTTCTATCTCCATTGAGAATGATTCTCTCCTTATCCCCATAGCTTCCGGCTCTGCCTCTTCTATATACAGGTCCCGGTCTATAGGGCTGTCTATCCGGGAGCCGGTCTCCTTTATATCCTCTATAAGGTCTGCCAGCTCTTTATCCGTTAATGGGCCCCTGTTTTCTACGAGCCTTTTATATTTATCTGTTATGGTGCTAAAGAGGTGCCTATAGTATGGCTGGGCCTGTTCTATTGCTGTCTTAAATGCGTTTATACCTCTCTCTCTTATCAGGGAGTCCGGATCTACCTTACCCCCCTCCAGGTCTGGGAGTTTGGCTATATAGATCCTGTTCGTACCCTGCTCCAGGATTAGGTTTATTATTCTGGTTATCCGGTCCGCTGTCTCCGGTGCTTTTTCCGGCTCCTGGTCCAAACAGATAGTAAACTTTTTAGCCCCTTTTAGCCTGGCGCCTGTTATCTGTTCCGGGCTGACGGAAGAGCCGGCCAGGGCTACCACGTTCTCCATACCCTTGGCGGTGGCGTGTAGGCTGTCCAGTTCTCCCTCAACTATAACCAGATCTCTGTCCCCCTTAACTCCTGAGAGGTTAAAAAACGCTGTGTTCTTATCCAGGCCTCTGGTGTTTATATATTTGGGTGTCTCGCTCCCTGTGGATCTGAATTTAAAACCCTTTAGGCTGCCTCCTGCCCTGTAGGGTATAACCAGCTGGTGGGTAGATCCTATTCTGGTGTCGCTGCTTATGCCTATCTCTGCTATCTGTTTCTCTGTATACTTAAGCTCTTTTAACCTGTTGAGGAGCTTCTCCTGGCTTGGTATATACCCCAGGCCCATAGCTTCTATATCCTCGTCCATATAGCCCCTGGTGTGTAAATACTCCCTTACCTCAACGGCTCCGGTACCCTCGGACTTCCCCAGACAGTATATAAAATAATCACTACAGGCCTCCAGGATCTCCTGCCGGCTCTTATACTTGCTATAGGCCTCCTGGTCCATATCTCCCCTCGGAACGGATAGCCCGGCTATGGTGGCTAAATGCTTCAGGGCGTCAATAAAAGAGAGCCCCCTCTGCTCCATTACCTGATCTATAACAGACTTGCTGCCCCTGGTAAAATCTTTAATCACTCCGGGTGCCTGGTCCCATATATAAACTCTTCCCACTTCCCCTTGCTCTCCTGTTATCTTCCTGCCGTTGCTACTGATCCAGTTCCTCCCCTTTCTCTTAAACTCAAACTCCGGGAGCGCCTGGTCTATGTGGTTAAATAATACAGGATATAGCTCCCTGTTTATCCAGTCTGTTATGTTTCTCATATCTTTGTCTCTCTTGTTAATTTATACACCTTGTTTTAAAGCCTCTTTTTAGGCGATTTCAGGACCTTTGGCCGTTTGTGGAGTTCTCCCCTACTCTCTGAGTTCCCGTTATCCTATTAGCCCTAAAGAGCCCCCTACTGTAAACTTACTGTTATTTACAGTAAATACTGTTTGCCCTTATAGCCGTTTGCGTTACTTGGTTTACCCGTATTGCTCATATTACCGATATTACCCGTATTACTTATATTATCCATATTACTGGTATTACTCATATTACTGATATTGGTCTCCTGTTCAATGTAAATAAATGTTTTTTTCATTCATCTGATACCGTTAATACAGGCTGTCCAGGAGGGCCTCTCCGCTATTCTGTAGCCTCCTCTCTTCGTTAAGGGTTGCTGTATATATTTGGGTGGTGGCCGGGTTGGCGTGTCGTAGTGTAAATTGGGCCGTTTCCAGGCTTCCCCCTGCTCTTAGTATGTTTACTGCTGTGGTGTGTCTCAGGCTGTGGGCGGTATAAGCTCTCTCGTCCAGTCCTA
>Ga0265294_10002665_pt1 | contig 23299 bp, 15 predicted proteins | sample MunlanPumphouse3_FD_192504 | JGI IMG/M metagenome (GOLD analysis project Ga0265294, IMG submission 192504) | Groundwater microbial communities from a municipal landfill in Southern Ontario, Canada - Pumphouse #3 | ecosystem: Environmental > Aquatic > Deep subsurface > Groundwater | place... | reverse complement strand
GACGCTATAACACCCTGCGGGAAAACGAGGGCAGATATGTGCGTTCCTGGGTGAATATGTATCTAAAATTAATGCGGGAAATGGCGCGGCGGGATTCCAGCATAGATCTGCTAAGCCTTAGCCGGGAGGAAATCTATAGCCGAGATCTGCCTTGCATCAGCATCAAAAGAGCCGTGGAAGCGGGTTTGCTGCCTGCAGTATATGATTATGCTCATCTGGATAGAGAGCTATAGATAAACCTTGAGAGGGATTTGAAAAGCGGCAATCAAAGCCTTGCAGATGGATTTTTTTAAATGCAGGAATCTTGTGTCAGATACGGATTTCTTTTTACTGGTTTCAGAAATGCTGGAATATCAAGGAAATAGACCAAATGGAAAGACTCACATCGTGAGTGGTAAAGCTTGCCTTGCAGGCAAAGTGGAGGTCTTAAAGAGTCTTGGACGATCCTCATGATGGTCTATTATGAATAGATGCTGCGTTTTATAGCTTAGTAGAAAGGGCTTGACTCAGGGTTTATCAATGATAGAGAGGTATCATATATGAAAAAGCTAAAAATACTCGTAGATCCCAGAATGGAACTCCTTACTGCTTTACAGCTTGTAGCAGGTGATCCGAACATCAATTGTAACAGCAAAAGTAGCTATTACCAGGATATGCTGGCTTGGTTTACTCCCTATCGTGATCATCATGCTGTAGCGCAATATCGGGCGATCAATGATTACTTCTGTTTCGATGCACCGATTAACTCCATGCTCTTTATGGACTTCCATGATGAGCTGAGCCTGACTTGCGAGCCCTCTGAGTATCTGTGTTTACGAGCAGGGAGCAAGCAAAACTGGATGGATTTTTATAAAGGTCTGCAGGACTTTGCTCGGGTAACGGCTTTTAAGAGATTTTACGATGATCATTCGGACTACTATCAGCAGGCGATAGAGAAGGTAACAGCCATAAACGGAGCTTGCGATCCTGCGACTGAGCTGGAATCATACATTGGACTGGAGGCTGAGCAATATACACTCAGGTTTTCTCCCTTGCAGAATTGCGGTTATGCAGGGGGCAATGTTCCGGAAAGCGGTGATGTGTCTTGCACGATAGGCTTTGATCATAATGAAGAGAATGATAGAGCTGAGATTTGCCTCAGGGTTTATCTTTGGCATGAATTTGCGCACGTCTTTGTGAATCCCATCATTGATGATTGTATGGCTCAGAATTCTGCAGACTGGCAAAGATTCGAAAAGTACATCAGCAGCCTGAACATCGACCCTCAGAAATATCCCGAGGTGAATAACTACGAGACTTTTATCCGAGCCATCACCTATAAACTGAACGAAAAGTATTATGGGATAAATGAAGCAGAAGGTATCCTCAAATGGGATGAAGAACAAGGCTTTATACATGTGAGGCACATTGTCAAAACCCTGGATAATTATGAGATAGCAAGAGAAAAAATGGGCGTAAACATCAATGAATACTTCCCAGCTCTTCTGAAGGAAATCATTGATATTTCCAAGACTTAGCGTTTCTCCTCAAGCAGACAGATCTCATGATTGATCGTCTGGTGGTAATTAATCAAATCAATCGTTGATTCGTTTTTATAATTATGTGATATCCTTCATAGATGAATCATATAATCAGTATAAAGGTCATAATGGGCTCAGGATTCCGATGATTTGACAAAAGAGTGTCATAAACTGAGGGCGTTTTTGTGGTTTTGTCAAACGGCTGTCACGATTTGACATTTCCGGTGTCACTTCTTAAAAGGGGAATTGCTTTGCAACTACTATAGAAAGAGCTTCGCGGAGCGGCAAACCTTTTTTTACTTGACAGTATGTCAATTCTTTTTACAGTTGCACTGTCAACAAACTGATTCAGGAGTAGAGATAATGCCTGAAAAGCTATATCAACAGATGCACGAATTTGTTTCCGAGCGCTTTAATTTGTCGCGCGTGCTGGAGCCGATCCAAGACAGTAGTCACAGTCACTTATTGGAGATCACCGGCAAATCAGGTTCCGGCAAATCCTATCTCATTACGCCCATAATATCCGCTTTGCAAGAGAAGTATGCCCAAATCGAGTATTTCAGCCCACATCCCTTGTATTTCAACCATTTTACCGAGTTGGTAAGGATCTTGACGGGCCTGGATGAAGCGGCACAAATGGAGCTGTTTAATGAGCATTTTGCCAAGTACCGCACGGGCAAGCAGTATGATTTCTTCTATTACTTCACTGAGCAATTGCTGAAGCGTGATTTATTGAAGCCCAGAGTGCTGATAGTGGACGATAGTGACGTCCTGGATGCCTACAGCAGGGATTTTCTACAATATCTGGTGCAATACGCCGCTGATACGGGGATTCAGATCATTGCTCTGTCGCAGAAGCGTTTGTTTCCATTTTCAGTGGAAGAAAACCTGCCCACTTTGGGAGCAGAAGATCTGCAAAAGCTGCTTAGCAACATATTCCCGGACGCGGGTCTGAGCTACATCTCCGAAGGCGAGATCTTACACAAGATTTCCGGGGGTAATCTGATGATCCTGGAGCGCATCTTTTCGGAGATGAGAGAACACCAGCCCAAGGGTGGATTTGATCTGAGTCCGTATCTGGAAAAGACTTACGACCCACATGAGGTATACTATCAGAGTCTGGCCGATCTCAATAACAGCCAGATGGAGTTATTGACTGCCGCTTATGCCATGGACGGCATGGAATTGAGTGACATCACTGAAGCCTTGGGACGCAAAGGGATCAAGAACGATAGCAAGGCTTTGGTGGAACGCGGTTTGTTGGCCATAGTAGAAGACTCTTGCGTGGTTCAAAAAAAACGCGCTTTCGGTTTGTGGCTGGAAGAAAACCCGGGCTCATCAAACGCTTTGCTAAAGAAGATAAGCGTCTTTCTGAAAAAGCACGATGAGTTAACGCAGGTGATACTGCGTCTTGCCATACATCAAGAGGCTTACAACGCGCAGTTGTTCAATGAGATGCTGCAGCTATTTATGCTGATCTCAGACGGTGATAGCTGCATCAGTATCTACGACTATTTGCTCTCGATCAGCAAGAACGCAAAGGAAAAGCTGCAATACACGGCAAAGCTGGCTGCCTGTTATTCGGACCTGAGCCAAAAGGACAAGGCGATAGACTACTACAGGCAATGCCTTCACATCTGCACTGAAAACAACTTCCCCGCCGAGGAGATTGTATACAATCTTTCAAACACACTGTTTGCAGTGAATTCGAACAGTTTTGCACTGGAGATAATCAAGAAATACTCCCCTGCCACCATCGAGGCTTATTGGAAATCCAGAATTCTTTTGCTGAAAGGCGATATTCTGGCAGAAAGTGAAGATTTTAACGAGGCTTTTGAGACTCTGGACAATGTGTTGCAATCCATGATCAACATCGAAGATCAGCATCACCGCTATCTGATCCAGGCCGAAGCCAAAAAGATAAAGGGCAAGATCCACTATTACATCAATGAATGGGATCAAGCTGAAGAAGCTTTCAAAGAATCTGAAACCATGTATGGGCTGGCCGATGATCACACAGGACTGGCGGCGATCTATAACAATCTAGGTGTTTTGTATATGTTTCAGGGCGATTGGGAGCAAAGCGAGACCTACTTTCTGAAAAGTCTGGCCCTGGAAAAAGACTACTTCAACCTCAATGGTATCTCGGTTTGTTTCAACAATCTGGGTGGTTTGATGGACGATAAAGGCGATGCCGCCCGTTCATTGTACTACTTGGAGGAAGCTCTCAAGATTCAGCGCTTGCTTTCGGAACCCTACAATATCACGAATATATACAATAACATCGGCGTTACAATGATGGATCATGGGGATTTTGAGCGGGCTGAAGACGCTCTGCGGAAATCCTTTGAAACTGCCGTTGAATTCAATTTCTTCCGCAATACCGTAGCGTCCCTGAACAACTTGGGCGCCCTCAGCTTCAAAAAGGGAGATTGGAAAGAATCCATCAGCTATTATGAAAAAGCCATCAAGCTTAGCGAGGAAAACAGCTTTAGTGAAGGACTCTTGCGCTCGTTTAACAACCTGGGAGAAGTGTATGAGAAAAGCAATGAGCTGAATCTGGCTTACGATCTCTATTTCAAGGGATTGGAGCTGTTGCCCGGAGTGAGCGATGAATACATCAAGGCAGAGCTTTACGGCAATCTGGGTTCTGTGCTCACAAAATTGCACAAATTTAAAGACGCGTATCGTTACCTGATGGAGAGTTTCGATTTCTTCAAGGCTCTGGGCGCTAGGGACAAGATCATAGAAGGCTGTCAAAACCAGGCCTATTACTTCATTATGACTCACAACGCTGAGAGCGCAGATTATTTCCTGAATGAAGCCTTCCGCCTGGCTACTGAACAGCAGAACGAATTTGAGATGGGCTGGACCCACTACCTGCGCGCACTGCTGGAGCGTAAGAACCCACAGAGTGCCAGAACGCATCTGGATGAGGCAATCAAGTTCTTTGTGGCCACAAACAGTTACTACGAGCTGTCTCTGGCAAATTACGAGCTGGCTGGAGTGCTGTTGGACCTGGAAGAATGGGAACAGGCCTTGCAGATTTTGAAGAACAACAAGAAAGTGATTCAGCAATATGGCTCCATCAAGCTTTTGGAACAGAACGATATACTGATGCAGCGGATATCCCGGGAATATTCCTCGCAAATGCAGGAAGTACAATTTGAAGAAAACCTGCTCAATCAATTCTATGAAATCACCCAGAAGCTGAATACAATAACAGATCTGGATCTGATTATCGATCAATCCCTGACAAGCCTGATCGATATCTCAGAGGCAGACGGCGGCATTCTGTGCTTGCAAAACAGTGCCAATCTGCCTGATGCTTGGGAATATAAGATTTTCAGAAATTTCTCTGCCGAAGACAAGGATTTTGACGTCTTTATGAATCTGTGCGCGAAGGTTCACCGCGAAAACAAGGTGGAGAATTTTAAACAACCACATTTTGCCTCTGCCTACAACAACATATTGCTGTTACCTCTATCCATCAGAAAAAACAACTTGGGCGTGGTGCTGCTCTTTTGTAAAAGCGGATCGCACTATTTCAGTGAGCGCATCATAAACCTGTTGAACGCGCTTTCGAACCAGATAATCGTAATCATTGAAAACATCCGCAGCGCAAACTTGGAAAAAACCCATGCCATCATCCGAGAACAGCTTCACGAAGGCAATCTCTATGCAAATATAATAGGTAAAAGCCCGGAGATGATGAAGATCTTTGAGATCATCGAAAAGGTGAAAGATACGCCTACAACGGTGCTTTTGGAGGGTGATAGCGGAACAGGTAAGGAATTGATTGCCAGAGCCTTGCACTACAGCAGCAATCGTGCCGGCAAGGCATTTGTGGCCCAATATTGTGGCGCTCTGCCCGAGACTCTTTTGGAAAGCGAGCTGTTCGGCCATGTGAAAGGCAGCTTCACCGGTGCAGCCTACGATAAGAAAGGCCTCTTTGAGATCGCTGATGGAGGTACCTTCTTCCTAGACGAGATAGCAGACATAAGCCAGTCAACTCAAGCCAAGCTTTTGCGCTTTTTGCAGGAAGGTGAGGTGAAACGGGTCGGCGCTACCAAGACCGAGAAAGTGAATGTGCGGGTATTGTGTGCCACCAATGTCCCGCTATTGGAAAAAGTGAATAATGGCGATTTTCGTTTGGATCTATACTATCGTCTGAACGTGATCCGCATACAAGTACCACCGCTCAAAAACAGGCCGGGAGACGTTCCACTTTTGGCTATTCACTTTTTGGATAAATACAACAAACGCATTGGAAAGAATGTATCGGGCTTCACCGAAGAAGCTATGAAAATCCTTGAGAACTACGATTTTCCGGGGAATGTGCGGCAATTGGAAAATGAAATTGAGCGTGCTGTAACTCTGGTGGAAGATAATACCTTCATCCATGCCTCGGATTTCTCGGAAGAAGTGCATCGACACTATGAGCACAGCCAGACCATCGACCTTCTGAGCACGAAGCAAAACTTGAAGGAAGCAGTCGAAGAGCTGGAACGGAAAATGATCTCTGCGTGCATGGATAAATACGATTGGAACCAAACTCAAGCTGCTCGGGAACTGGGGCTTTCACGTCAGGGACTCATCAAAAAGCTGCAACGCTATAATCTATTTAGGGATGAGGGATGAAGTTTTCTGACTCGTTGAATTTTACTGCACTGGACATAGAGACTACCGGGCTGTCCGAACGCAAAGACGAAATCATTCAGATAGCCGCGGTCCGCTTTCGCGGGGGCAAGGTGGTGGAAGTCTTTGATAGCTTTGTGAAGCCTACGATTGCTCTGCCCAAATTTATCATGTTCCTCACTCATATCCAGCCGGAAGACGTGAAAGACGCACCGGACGTAGCTGAGGTATTGGCAAAACTAAAGAAATTTTTAGGCTCAGACACCCTGGTGGGGCACAATGTGTCCTTCGATCTGGGCTTCATCAACTACAACTACGGAAAAATCGGAGATTTTCCCCTGGAAAATACTGCCTGGGATACAGTGGAATTAAGCAGAACCTATCTCCCTTTTGGCGCAAATCACAAGCTGGGCACGATGGTAAAACAGTTTGGCATCACTTTGGAAAACGCGCACCGGGCAGATGCAGATGCCAAAGCTACCGGAGAATTGCTGATGGCTTTGGGAGATTTTGCCTGCGAGAATTTCAGCATGATCGTGAACGCGAGACTGCATTCCTTTGCCAAAATGGCACAGATCCAAAGCACGGGTTTCTTTGAGGAGATAGTTCGCTTCCAGCGACAATCGGCAATCTCAACTCCTCCTTCGTCCACAAAGAAGAGTCCCTATTATAATGTGATCGACAACAGTTTGCCGGCTGCAGCAAATCCTCAGATCGATGCGGTGTTTTCCGAGGACGGCATCTTTGCCCACAAATTCCCCAATTTCGAATTTCGCCGGGGTCAGGTACAGATGGCTCAAGCGGTATCAGATGCATTTAACAACGAGGATCATCTGGTGGTGGAAGCCGGAACGGGAGTGGGAAAATCCTTCGCCTATCTGGTTCCCGCGCTGGAATTTGCCCATCGCAGTAAAGCCAAGGTGGTGGTATCTACAAATACCAAGAACCTGCAAGAACAGCTTTTTTACAAGGATCTGCCGCAATTGGCAAAAATTCTACCAGTGCCATTCAAAGCCGTACTCATCAAAGGACGGGAGAATTATATTTGCGAACGGCGCTGGGAAGAGCTGATCAATCAAAGCAGCAGGGAGCTAAGCTCTTGGGACGCTCAGGCTCTTTTGTATCTTTATATCTGGAAGTTGCAGACTGTTACCGGAGATATCTCGGAAAATTCCTCCTTTGACCGGGGACGTTTCAACATCACCTGGCGCAAGATCTGCTCGGACAGATACTTGTGCGGCAATAGAAGATGCCAGCACTATCGTAATTGTCACATTATGATATTGCGACGGGAGATCGAGAATGCATCCGTGGTGGTGGCAAATCACGCGCTGCTACTGGCAGATATGCGGATGGAAAACAGTAGTCTGGGTGAATATCGCTATTTGGTGATCGACGAAGCGCACAATCTGATGTCTTCTGCCTCCAAACATCTCGGTTCATCAATGTCTTACGCGGATGTTATCATCCTGCTAAATCAAATCGCCGGAACGTCACGACGTCATAGCGGCAGTTTTCTGGGGGGTCTGGAAAAGGCACTGATCAAGAGTCCCCTGCCCGATGCCAAAAAAGACCAGTGTATATCAGTGGCAAAGCATTTGGAAGATGTAATCGAAGAAGCTCGCAAACCTTCTATGGATATCTTTAATCTGGCTTCAACAATGTGCACTGCGGCAGATTCTTACAACAAACTGCGCATCAAAAACAAAGCTGAAGCCAAAGACTTGTTTGGGCTTCTCAGCAAGTTCGTCTTGCTGTTCAAAGAGATATTGAAAGCTGCTAAGGCCCTGGAAAATGTAATCAATGCGCTTGAAAGTAAGCAGGTAGCTTCTTACGATCAACTTATGGAGTCCATCACGGCCTTTGTGATGCGGCTATCGGAGATGGAAGAGGTCTTGCTGTATTTCTCCGAACCGGACCTGGACAATTTTGCCCTATGGATAGAGAACAATCCGCGTCCGGATCGTAATGTGCCTGCCGCGATCCTGAATTACGCTCCCATCGAGGTAAACACATTCTTGAAACGCTTGCTCTATACTCAAGTGCCTTCCATCGTGTTTACTTCCGCCACTCTGGCCCTGAGGGGATCATTCCGATATTTCCTCAATCAATCCGGTTTGACCCTTTTGGAAGATAAAAATGTGATAGAGCGGATTGTGGATTCTCCTTTTGATTATGACAAGCAGTCAAAATTGCTGATCTCCAGCTTTTTGCCGGAGCCCAAAGACAAGTTTTTTCAGCCTCAGGCGATGTCTTGCTTGAAGCAGATCTTTCAGACGGTGGATGTGGGGACGATGGCGCTTTTCACCGCGTATCGGGATCTGGATATGGCCTATAACGAGGTCGCGGATCATATGTACTACAGCCAAAGACCGCTTTTCGCACAGGGAAAAGTGGCTAGCCGCAGCAGCATACTGGAAGAGTTTAAAAAGGCACAAAATGCAGTACTGCTGGGTACTTCCTCTTTTTGGGAAGGTGTGGACGTTCAGGGAGAATCGCTATCACTTTTGATTTTGTACAAGATCCCCTTCCAAGTGCCGTCTGAGCCTTTGGTGGAGGCTTATATCGACAAGCTGGAGCGCGAAGACAAAGACTCCTTCATGCATTATATGTTGCCAAACGCTCTACTCAAAATCCGCCAGGGCTTTGGTCGGTTGATTCGCTCAAAGAATGATCGAGGCATAGTATTGATCCTGGACAGCAGAGTCAGCCGCAAGCGCTACGGCACATATTTCAAGGAAATCCTGCCCGGTAAACACCTGGAACTCAAAGATGAACTACAGCTTATGGACGAAATAACGAGGTTCTTTAGCAAGATATGAAACAGATAATAGATAGGTTTTTGCGGCTATCCGAACAGGGAAAACTGCTGTTTGACGAACCGCTGGCACCATATAGCAGTTTTAAGATCGGTGGACCGGCAGATGTGCTGGCAAAACCGGATACTCAAAAGGACCTGATCGACCTGCTGATATATGCCATCAAACGCGAGATACCCTGGTTCATATTGGGCAAAGGCAGCAATCTCTTAATAGGGGATAAGGGCATTCGGGGTTTAGTGATCAGTATGGAAGGCTTCAACAAGATCACGCGCGACGAGAACTATGTATCCGCCTTCGCGGGACAAAGCCTGAAGGAGCTTTGCCGCTTCTGTATGGAAGAAGGGCTTTCCGGACTGGAATTTGCCTGTGGAATACCTGGATCTGTGGGCGGCGCAGTGTTCATGAATGCCGGTGCCTACGAAGGCGAGATCAAAGATGTGTTGTATTGCAGCAAATGCCTTACGCCTACTCTGAAAAGCCTTCAAAGTACAAATCCCATTTTGCATCTGAAAAAAGAAGCTCATATGTTCAGTTATCGTCACAGTGCCCTGCAAGACAGGGGTTTGATCCACCTCAGTTCAGTGTTTAAATTGAGTCCCGCTCCCCGTGTAGATATACTGAAACGTATGGAAGAGCTGGATCAAATGCGCAACGATAAACAACCAATGGATATGCCCAGTGCCGGCTCAGTTTTCAAGCGACCTCCAGGTCATTTCACCGGAAAACTGGTGGACGATTGCGGATTGCGCGGCTTCAGAATTGGTGGTGCATCGATTTCCAACAAGCATTGTGGCTTCATCGTAAACCTGGGAGGGGCCACTGCCAAAGATGTGAAAGACTTGATCGAACACGTGCAGAGCACTGTTTATGAACGTTTTAAAGTACATCTGGAAACCGAGATCCGTCAGGTTGGCGAGATGTGAAAAAGTCTTTGCTCCCACTGGGATTTCTGCTGATACTGCTAGCAATCTGGCATATTATCAGCTCCAAAGCAGTTATCGCATTTTGGATCATTCCAAATCCCAAAGCGGTAATGGAGGTTTTCACCCAAAGCCATGAACTGATCTGGCATCATCTGAAACCCACACTTACTGCGGCAATATCCGGCTTGCTTATCAGCATTGTGATAGGCTCGCTTACTGCAATTCTGATGGATGTCTCAAAGCTGTTTAAACAGATTATCTATCCATATCTGGTCGTATCTCAGACAGTGCCGATCATCGCGGTGGCACCACTTATCATCATCTGGTTCGGTTATGGCATTTCCGCCAAGGTATTCACCGTGGTATTAGTCTGTTTTTTCCCCATTGCCCTAGGTATGTTTGAGGGATTTCAACAGGTTACAGTGGATCAATTGCGCTTGATGAAAGCCCTGGGAGCGTCGGGATACAAGTGCTTTCGCTATCTCAAGCTTCCGGCGGGATTACCGGGCTTTTTTACAGGACTGAAGCTGGCTGCCACCTACAGTGTGATGGGCGCAGTGATCGGTGAATGGCTGGGGGGCAAAGCTGGATTGGGCATATACATGACCAGGGCCACAAAGTCCTTTCACACGGCTCATGTATTTGCGGTGATCATCGTAATCATCTTGCTATCAATGAGTTTGTTTGGCATTGTGGCCTTGCTGGATCGCTTCTTTTTGCGCTGGCGCTATCAGCACATGGATGAATATGTAGAGCCCAAAAAAACTCAAGCATGATGTATTTTTGCTATTTTTGATGGAATATTCTCAAAGCCCTACCTTTGTCTTTCAGCCATGCTCTGTGCTCCTTGTACTGCGCATCCAGTTTCTGTAATAGCGTGTAGAAATCCTTGGAATGATTCATGTGCCGCAGGTGGCACAGTTCATGCAGGATGATGTAATCCTGAATGGCTTTGGGGGCCATAATCAAGTAATTGCTTAGAGTTACATTCCCCTTCACAGAGCATGATCCCCATTTTGAGCTAACCCAGCGCAGATTTATGCGGTTAACCCTGAAGTTATGCTGCATAGCCAGATACCGGCATCTTACGCGTAAGTATTCAGCTTTGTGAGAAAAGAAACACTTCAGCAAAGACTCCACTTCATTTTGAAGATCCTTTGCTATATACAGAGTGTTCTCATCCGGATTAAAGTGAAACGCAATGCTGTCCATAGTCTTGTAGCGGAGGATAATCTCAGCGCCCATTAGAAAGAGTTTTATGCCATCCGCAAAGCCACGAACAGGAAAATCCAGATAGTAGCTTTCAAAGAGTTTATGGACTTTATCCCAGTTGCGAGATATATCTTCCCTGATGTAATCCATGGATGTACCGTGTGGCGCTTTTACGGCAAGTGTATTGTGATCCTTCACGGAGTAGCAGAGGGAACCACGCCTGCTTGTATATTTCAGCTCTAGCTTTAGTTCTTCAATGTTCATATGCTTGCAACAGAGGTAACAATCTGGCAACGATATCGGCTCGAACTTTGCGAAAGCCCTGCATGGCTTCATCAATATCCAGTGCGCCGTATCTTACCGGATCTTCGAAGCTCATGTGGACGCGGGGGATCGGTTTATGGAATACAGGGCAGTTTTCTTTGGCGCTGTCGCACACTGTAACCACCAGATCCAGATCCTCAGAATCCCAAAACTCCGAGATGGACTTGCTGCGCAGACCTTGCACCTCTGTGCCCAATTCCTGCAATGCTTTGATGGCATAAGGATGCACGTGTGAGGGATGAGTCCCCGCAGAAAAGGCCTGCCATTGTCCCTTCAAAAAATGGTTTATGACAGCTTCTGCCATAATGCTGCGACAGGAATTTCCCGTACAGATTATCAGTACTTTCTTCATAAACCCCAAGTTCAGTAGCCGTAGTAAACAGTCAAGAACAATGTAATATGAGCTTTCTTCTTTGAAATGATATAGTCTTGCGGGAGTTCAGGGCTGAAGTTCCATACAATAACGGGTGGTGGACCGGGTATGGATTATGGCAATTGTTTCCAAACGTGATACAGGGGATACGGGCAAAAAAGGCCCGGGCTACAAACTCCCGGGCCGATATAAGGGAAACGAACTTTATCTTACTCTGATGATACGCTTGATGCTGTGCTGATTGTCTTTTGTGGCGCGGACAAAGTAGATGCCGTTTGCCACAGCTCTGCCATGGTTGTCTTTGGCATCCCAGATCACGGAGCCGACGCCGTTGCTGTTGATTGTCCGGATCAGTTGACCCCTGGCGTTGTAGACATCGTATCTATCTGCCACTCCCGTCTTGCCGGAAGCTTCCAGCGTGATGCTGCTGTTAAAAGGCTGAGGATATGCTTTGATTTGCATTAGGTTTGAGCTTGGAGTAGTGGGATCATCCACAGAGGTATAGGTTTCCCAATAAAACTCTTTTTTACTGGACTCATTCCAGTCATCCATATTGAATTCGAATTGCATCAATAGGGTCAGGTTTCCCATATCATCGTAATCATAGCTTTCTTTCCAGTCTTCCTGCCAGCTGTCTCCCGTCCAATAGAAATCGATTTTTTCGATGCGCTGCATGCTACTGTTATAGAGATGCTCAGTCTTTGAATCCAGGATATATTCAGAGCCATTATAACTATAATCTGTTTCCACATCCAGCAATGCGGGAATGGGACTATCCTGAAAATACGTCATTGCCAAAGGGTAAAACTCGGTCAGGTAATTCACAAAAACTGCCCCGGTGCTATTGTCTTGGGCTAGATACTCGGTTACATACTTGCCATCATTCTGCCATGAGAGAGAATCCTGAGAGATCTGATAATATTCAGTTGTCATTCTACCTTGGGAATCAAAATCAAATATGCTGCGTTGATACATTTCATTTTTAGTTTCGCTGATTTCCCATTGGTATAGGGAGAATTCTGTCCCCTCTCCATATACTATATGCAACCTATGCATCGGATCCCAAGCCTGTCTGTTATTATAATCCAAACTATAAGCATATGTGTAGGCATGGACGAGGCGATTCTGCGAGTCGTAGGCAAAGGTCATTTTTGTGCTGAGAATTTCCATCCCGTATATAGAAATAGACGTGACAGACTCAATCAACTGACCATGATCGTTATAGCTGAGACGGGAGAGAAAGGGGTTTTCTGACCATTCTGAGTTATAGTAGTAATTGAAATACAATGAATCCGGTTGAGCACTGGTATCACCCCCATAGTACATGGTATACTTGGTGGCCGGAATCCATTCTGAAAAGCTTTCTTGATATTCAATGGACTCATGAAGTCGATAACCGGTACCTCGTTGACCGGCTGATGGCCCGCTGTTCCTGAGGAAATCGCGGATTGATACAGCATTTAACAGAAGAGGTAAAACTAACAAAACAAAGACACAATACTTTTTCATTTCTATCCTCCAACAAAAAAGATAAGTATATAAAAAACGATTTCGCTTTCTGTGTCAACAAATTTTTAGTCGTATCTGTATATCCGATAAAAGCTCTGTATTTGAAAAGACGTCAAAGCATTTGACTAATGGAGCTTAAATGTGTGTTGAAAATAATCCACATAATAAAAAAGCCCCGTTTTTTTCTAACAGGGCTTCCATATTTCGGCAAGTATCTACATGCTCTTATCGGCGATGTAATTAGTCAGTTTTGAAAGACTGTTTACGTATGAACCGAGCTCGTTATCATACCATCCGAATATCTTGGCATGAGTCACGGGCATTTCCAGTTGTTTATCTGTTTTCAGTCCCTGTTGGGCGAGGGCTTCCGGGGGGAAGCTGATAAAGCCGGTTCTGGTATGGGTTTCGTGAGCTTCGATGGTGATTGCTGCCAAGCTGCCGATCAGATCTGCGGATACATTTTGGCGTTCGCTATAGATCAAAAGATCCTTTTGTGGGCCTTTGGAAGCTGCCGCATATACATCATTGATCACTTTTCGGTTCAGCAGAGGTTCACCGAGTTCATCCAGCTTTGTGTAGAAGGTTACATTGAGATTGATCAGGGAGACCGTGTTTGTGGGGATGCGTACGCTATCTGCCATAAAACCGATGTGTTTGATCTCCGGCATCACCAGTTCTAAAGCTTTCGCAGCTCCCGTGGTGGAGAGGATGATGTTGTTGATCACACTTCGAGATTTGCGTAGATCGGTAGCTCCTGTTTTGGGTACGCTATCCAGAATGGACTGTGTGTTTGTGGCGGCATGGATGGTGCTCATTGAAGCCGTTACGATTCTGGAGGTAAGGTTGTTTTCCAATAGAGGCTTTATCATGTGGGAGAGTCCGGTGGTGGTGCAGGACGCGGCTGAAACGATATGGTGTTCGGAGGGGTTGAATTCCAGGTGATTGATACCATAAATCATGGTTCTGGCATCGGTGGGTGTTTGAGCAGTTCCCTTGATCTTGAAGGGAGCGCTGCAAATTACTTTCAGTGCTCCGGCGTCCAGATGTCCGCGCAGGCAGGGCTTGCCGCCTTCCGAGGCGATGGTCGGATCCAAGAAGTTGCCGGTGCAATCCACAACCACTTTCACACCTTCGTTCAGCCAATTGATATCTTTGGGGTCTCTAGCCGTTCTGAGTATCTTTACAGGAATGCCATCGATTTCCAGAATGGGTTTATCTTTGTCCAGGACCTTGATTTCAGCTTTTCCTCCCACTACACCATGCAGAAACTTATGAATTGATCCATAAGTGCTATCTGTTTCGATCACTTGAATCAGGTCGTCCAGTGTTTTGCCCACATCGCGACCACAATTGACTACTATACCTTCGAAGTGTCTCAGGTGAATCTGATTCCACAGCAAGAGCTTGCCGATTCTTCCCAAGCCATTGATACCCAAGAGGTTCTTGTTCCGTAAGCTGAGGTTCATGCTTGCGATCTCCTTATGTTTTTTTTGTGTTATACCAAAGATTGTACGCTTTGCAGCGGATATTTACCCATGTATATGGTGCCTCCATTTGCGTCCACCGTTATCATATCCCCGGCTTTTAATTCCACATCCTTGATGCGGCAGGTAGAGTTTTCCTCATTAACCACCAAATCTCTGCAATTGACCACTCCGATGAGTCCCAGACGAGTGGCAGTGACAGCAGCGTGTGATGTCACTCCACCGCGGGAAGTGAGCAATCCCTGACACTCAAACAGCATCATCATGTCATCCGGAACAGTATCCGGGCGCACCAGAATCAGAGCTTCGCCCCGATCTTTGAGGCAAGTGATATCGTCCTGATTGATCACGATGATTCCGCTCACCGCGCCTTTGCCGATTCCAATGCCGCTGCCCAAACTTTCCAATTGCATATCCGAGGTGCCCAAAACCTGATATTCGGGGCTTTTGTGGATCACCTGATTCCGTGTCTGCAATATGTAGAGCTGTTTTTCAGAGCTTCCCTCAAACGTGAATTCGATTTCTTGATGGGGATAGTTATGTTCCTCGATCAGTTGTTTGGCGTAGCGCAAAAGCCTCTGATAGAGTGCAGGGAAATCTTTTTCCAAAGACATATCACCATTGCGGTGAAAGCGCTCTGCTTCGGATATTGGCATGGTATGAACCAATCCGGCCACCACATCCTCACCCTGGCTGCATAAGGTAAAATCTCCATTGAGGAATATACCCGGTTCCTTGGACCAATCAGCGTGAGTAAACAATACTCCGGTACCACTCTGCAGTGAGATGTTTCCCAAGACCATTTTCTGGATGATCACAGCAGTGCCCCATTCTTCGGCGATATGCAGCTTTGCCCTGTACATCTTTGCGCGTTTGGTATTCCAGCTATCCAGCACGTGGGAGATGGATTTGTATAGCTGGCGATAGGGATCTTGTTCCAAAGCAACATTATAACGTGCGAGTACCTTTTTGTAGTCTTGCACCATTTCTCGCATCTGTTGAGGGCTGAATTGCGTTTTTTGCTGAATGTCATAGCGCTTTTTGAAGTCTATCATCACGTTGTCAAACTCGTCGCGTGAGATGCCGTATGCCATGCCCCAGCTTTGGATCAGGCGCCGGTAGCAATCCCAGGCGGTCCAGCCGTAATTCGGGCGTTGCGATAGCTGTAGCGTAATCTGGTCTGTGAGTCCGATGTTTAGAAAAGTATCCATCGCGCCGGGCAGACTCATCGGTGCTCCGGAGCGTACAGAAAACAGCAGTGGCTTTTGTGGATTTCCAAATCCCAAACCTGTATAACGCTCCATTTTGTGCAAATTATCCCACAATAGCTGATCAAACTCGCTGGAGATGTCTGGGTGAGTATTGATGATTTCTCTGTTTCTAAAAAGATCTGTGGTGATTACAAAACCTGGAGGGATGGGGAATTCATATTGGTGCATGCGTTTCAGGAAGAAGGCCTTGGAGCCCAGCAAAACCTGATTTTCGATGCGTGAATTGCGGGTATAAAGATGGAAGAACAGGCGATCCGGATCGTAGGACATCAGCTTTAGGATATTCTCTTTACTGAAGAGTCGGCGCATCTGGGTGAGGGATTCCAATATTCTGGTGATAAAATTGTCCAAGCCCTGAACCAAAAAGGATGCTGAGAGTAGATTCCGATAGAATTCTTCGGCAAAAATCTCGCTGCTGGTGCGGCTGTCATCATCCGTTCTGGCCCTTGCCAATTGGCTGTCGTAAAAGCGGTAATAGTATTCATTGGCCAGTTCGTTCACGCTGTCTTTCAACAGGTTGAAGATGTCCAGATATTGTTCTAAAGACAAGTTAGAGATGTTCTGAACAGAACTCAGCATTGCCAGGGCGGTGCTGTAAGCGTCGCTGGATACCATCTCCTGCCGCATGGCAAAATCGTATATCTCCAAGATGCGCACAATGCGGCGCATAGTTTTGCCGTTTATATAATTCAAGTTCAATTGCCCTACACTGCGTTCAAAGAGGCGACGGATTACATTTTCCAAGCGGAATACCATGCCCATGGCTTCCAGTTTTGGTTCCCGGTACATGCCATACATGGAGGGGATTCCCGCGGCGATATGGCGCTTGTAGTAGATATTTTCCCAGGGGCTGGTAGGTTTCGGATCCAGGATTTGAGTATTCAGCCTGCCAATATAGTTCAGCATCTGGCGAATGGAACTATCGTAATCCCGGCGAGTTAGACTGCTGCGCAGGCGGTTTTGCTCGTTTCCGTCAAAGAAGCTGTAGCGGGAAAGGAATTTCACAATGTCGTAGGGGTCCAAGTTGTACTTGTCTTTTAACAGGAAGTGGCAGTAACAGAGTAGTTTGAGGCGCTTATTGTAATAATCCTCTTCCAGATTTGCAAAGATGATTTCTACTTTTTGCCAGGAGAGCGAGAGCAATTCGCTATCCGTGAGACGGTTTTCTGCCAAAAACTGTTTGGTGGCATGGCTTTGCTGGAGTGTACGCTCATCGATTTCCTGAATGTTTTCCCACACATCCGCGGGGATGATGTGTTCCAGGGGAGCGGGATCTTGTGTGATCCAATAGCGCAGAATGCGCTCGATCAATGTGATATGGGTATTATTGCTCTCGGTGTGAACCTGTTTGCGCAAAAAGTGGATAAGGCGGTCTTTTCTATGTGACATCTCGTCCAGATTTGTGCTGGCGTCCCGGATCTCTCCCTCTGCCCCTATTTCATTGAAAAAGACCGGAAACATGCGCAGAAGGTGCTTGCTTTGCACGAATATGGGCTTGAGGTTCGCGCCCAAAAAAGCAGATACATCTTTTTGAAAGAGGTCTGTATCCGAGATGAAGACACCATGCTTGCTGAGACTGATGATGGTGAAGGCCAGCAAGTCTTTATTTTGTAAGGGATTGATGGAGATCAGTTCCAGTAAAATCCTGAGGTGTTTTACATGGTTTTTGTCCACCTCAATCTGCCAGTCTCCGGATATGCGTACCTCTCCCGGAGGAGTAAAGCCCAGATCGATTATGTGTTCAATAATGTGCTTGTGCAAATAGCCATTGTTCCCCTTCAGCACGGCTTTGCCGATCGTTAGCACGCAATCCAGCACGATACTCATATGAGTATTGATAAAGTTTTTCAAAGTCTCAAACACGGTATCGATCATGTCGTGAACTTCATCCAAGGAGAGTTCCTGATACATATCCGCCAATTGCCGGTTCAGATCCCACAGGAGGTGATCCATCATGTCCTGCATGGTAGCTTGTCCCAAAAGGAAGAATATGTATTGCACTCTGTGGCTCAGGGAGGAGAATTCGCGGATATAGTCGCGATGTAGAGTGGCTATTTCGGTGAATGCCGGTACGATCTTAAAATCATTCGGTTCCAGTGCCCGGGATAGATGCTCCTGCCAATGGGCGTAGAATTGATCGTTTGGCAAATGGCTGAAATCCATATCATCGGGTTTGTTTTTCAAGGCATTCAGCCAGCGGTTGATGTCTGTAGTCTGTTGCCAATAGTGCAGGTTTTCGGTGAGGATCATACGCAGCAACGGCGTTGCAATATCCGGTTCATGGCATTTGTTGCCCAGAGATATCAGTGTTCTGCGCGCTTGTGTGCTGAGACGAATGAAGAGAGGGAGATTCTGTTCAATAAAGTCTCTTAGTAGCAGCAGTAAATCCTGATACACATCCGGCAGATCCTGCTCACACATGGCTTGGCTAAATTCCAGAAAGTCGTTGAACAATTGCTTCCGTTCAATATCCTTCTGACATAGAGTTTCAGCTTTGCGATACATGCCCAGAATGATGCGTATGCTTTTTTCAGGGTTTTCATTCTGCTTTGTAAACCACCACAGGTCTCCCAACACACTGGCTCGCATCAGGCTGAGCGTAACACCGGGATTCACGAAAGGATGGTACAGCTCATCCAAAAAACTGCCCAATCGCTGGTTTACGCCATAAAAATCTCGGGATGTATCAAGCAGCCATTGCGCGGATTCATCCAGCGGGATCCTGGCCACTTTGGTAGCGCGCAAGTTCTCCGTCAGGGCCTTAGATACTATTTTTTCCACTATCCTCTTCCTCTGGAATTAATCGCGGTTGTAACACCCACCCTGCCTGTTTAAATACATATATAATTCTGTCAAGAGAATTGAAAGCAAAATATAAACAAGCAGTGTAAACATAGTTTATGCGGTGGCATTTCGCACTTGTCCAAGACAGAAGCCCTGTGTTTCGCAACGCAGCAAGACCGTTATACCCACCGGATTCGGCACAGATTAAGGAACAGGGGAGTATAGAAAAAAGCACCACCCGGATAGGGCGGTGCAAGGAAGTTACAGATATTTTTATCTGCTCAGGTCAATTTTTGCGTCTACGGTCTTCACAAACTCGGTGAGTAGCAAGACCGCGTTATCTAGATCCCGTAGATTGATGATCTCATTGGGTGAATGCATATAGCGATTCGGTATGCTCAGAACAGCGGTTGCCACACCGCTGCGTTGGGCGTGTATGGCGTCGGCATCGGTTCCGGTATAACTGGGAGATATCTCCAATTGCAGCGGAATCTTATGCTTCTTGGCCAGTGCTTGCAGATGTTTATTCAAGCCGGGATGCAGGGCTGCACCGAGGGCGAGAGTAGGGCCTTTACCCAGTTTCACATCTCCGAATTTGCGTTTGTCCGCACCGGGAACATCTGAGGTAAAGGTTACGTCCACCGCTATGGCAATGTCCGGCTCGATCTTGTAAGAGCTGGTGCGGGAGCCTTTCATGGTGGTTTCTTCTCCCACAGATGAAACGGCATAATAGTTCGCCTGGATGCTGGTCTTGGCGAGAGCCTTCATTACTGCCGCGGCGATATATACACCAACTTTATTATCGGTAGCTTTGCTTACGATCAAGTCTTCGCTGAGTTCTTCTATTTGGCTGTGGTAAGTAATGATATCCCCGATGCTGACTTTTTTCTCGGCATCCTTCTTGTCTTTGGCACCGATGTCGATCCAGATATCTTCCATTTTGAGTTTGGGAGTATCAGAATCACCACGGGTCATGTGGGGTGCGTTTTTACCAATTATCCCACGCACAATCTTACCCGCGTGATGGATGTCCAGACGTAAACCGGGTAAGAGATTGACGTCAAAGCCCCCCAAAGGCTTCACGTAGATGTATCCGTTTTCATCGATGTAGTTTACCATGAAGCCGATCTCGTCGGCATGGCCAACAATCATCACCTTTAATTCGCTTTGTCCGCGTTTGAAGGCGATCAAGTTTCCGTTTATATCCGAGGAGATGTCATCACATGTGCCGCGAAGATATTCCCGGGTAATCTTTTGGGCATCAGTTTCAAATCCGGAGGGACTGGCTACTTTCAACAGCTTGTAGAGATATTCTTTATTGCTCTTGTTCATCGCCCGTCCTCAGCAGTTATTTGCTTCTTCATCGGCAAAGGGATTCACTGTCTTCTTTACCACAGGTTTTTCATTGGGGATGAGGCAGAGAAACTTCAGAGTATCTTCGCCAACGTTTTTGAAGGCATGCATCATGCCGGGGTCTACATACATTATATCGTTTTCGGCAAAGGGAAGCTCTCCGCGTTCTGTAACTAGGGCTCCCGTGCCGGAGAGGCAATAGAGTTCATGTTCCCATTCATGCTGATGATAGGGAGTATGGCCACCGGGTTCCACTTCGAACATGCGCATGGCAAAAGTTGGCGCGCCGTCTTTTTGGCTGATCAGCCAGCGGATCTGAGCACCTTTGGCCCCTTCAACATCTACGGGTTCCAGTTCCACGTTGTCATAGTGAACTACTTTCATGTGATTCCTCCAGTTGTTTTCTTTGTTTATGAACAAGATAAGTGTTTTAGCGTTGTGTGCCAGTAAAATGCATACTAAAATGCTGGAGTAATAAGCTCCAGCATAAGATTGACAGGGGCAAAACCAAAGCTTATTCCTCGGTTTCGGGCTCCTCTTCCGCGGGGCTGTCGGCTTCTTCCGCCTTGGCCTGGATGTCTATATCCACAGAGCATTTGGCTACTTCGGGATAGAAATCGTCGATGTACTCACGGATGGTATTTTCGATGTCATCGTGTTTGTCCAAGATATCCTGGCTAAAGCGTACTTTTATGGAGAGATAGTTCATGGTCTGATTGATGTCTATCTTGGGCTGTTCACCATATACATTGGACAGAAATTCTGGAAGCGATTTGGAGAGTTTTACTGTTCCACTTACACGACGGTATGCTTTCATGCCAAAGTGCGCGGCTGCAGCAGTTCCACCAATAAAGAGCAGAGCTTTGAAGAACTTTTTCATTATTTAAACCTCATTATTTGTAGATGGATTTGATTCTTCCCCAGCTACGGTTTTGCACCGAAACAGGCTGGTTTACTTCAATATCTGTACCGGAAACCGGATTCAAAGAAAATTCACCAAAGCTGAAAGTTACAATGCCGGTAATCGAAGAAAATTGATTCCCGGTGCTTTTACCAAAATCAATTTTGGAAGGGCCGAAACTACCCATAGTGATACTGCACATACCGGTACCATCGCTCACCATAAGGCGGTTACGGGAACTTTTCTGCCCCGAAGCGCTGACCGAATATACCCGGGCATACACACTTTCGTAGGATTCTGCTTCCACAGAGTGTGTGATTTGTGCAGTAGTGAGTTTGGCGGGTATGGGCAAAGGATGATTGCGTTCTAAGATGCTAAGCGCGGTGACATCCTGCAGCGTAGTCATGCCAAAGCTTTCCTGCACAAGCCCTGAAATTCGGATGCGATCTCCCACGCGGACATCGCTACGCCGATCCAATACCAGCAGACCGCTAAACGGCCCCGCTACTGCTTCTGAGATGAAGAAACCGCCAGATTTGTAGTTCACGGCGGTCACGATGCCTTCAGTGCTTACTCTATTACCGGCGTAGGGGGAGGGATATGTATTGTCACTACCGGGGGAAGCGGTATACTGAATGTCGTATATAGAGAGGCTCCAGGCCGAAACAATCAAACCTGTAAACAGGGTTATAAGTAATAGATACTTTCTCATATATTTCCTCTAAAACTCAGTTTATATTCATCTGATTCCTGTCAAGCAAAATCACAAGGTCTTTTTCGACTTGTGGATATCTTTCCACATAATCTGTGTCGCGAGCGATGTGCATGACGCTAAGCCCGAACTCTGGGATAAGCGTCCCGCAACGAGACAATGCGCAAGCCCATGCTCTGTATCTGCGTAATGAATTTGCGCAGGGCATCCAGTTTTTCACGATTGTGACAGTGACTGATGATGACTATAGGTTCTTTGCGCCCTTTATACTTTGCCAGCGATTCTATCTTAGCTATGATCGTGGCATCACTTACATCCGGTACATCCAGGAAGATATCACGTCTGGCCGTAAATATTCCCAATTCCTGAGCGGCGCTATAAACCGCGCTTTTGGAAGTGGTGGCGCTATCTACAAACAGCAGCCCCTTTTTTGTCATATGCTTCAGCACTGCCTTCATCGTGGGCAAGCTTGCGGTAGTGGCACTTCCCATGTGATTGTTGGCAGCAATTGCCATAGGCATTTGGGCTATAAATGAATCCAGTGTTTTCATAATGTCTTTTTCATCCATGTTTTTAGATATATACTCTTCACCGGGACTTATACTGCTGTTTTCCGCTTCCATGGGAACGTGGATGCTCACTTCGTGCCCTTTTGAACTAGCCATTCTGGCAGCTTCTTCGCTATGAGAAAGATCCGGTAATACGGCAAAAACCACTTCTTTTGGCAGATCGGCAAAATCTTCCAGAAGCTGCCCGCCACTATTGCCAAAATCGTCGATTATGATTACCACATCGGGCATATCATCGGAATTTGTCCATGAGTATTGATAGCTTTGCAAAGGTGTTTCAGCTACCGGAACCGTCTCTTTTTCCGGATTGTAAATGCTTTCTTCACCCTGCTCGGGTTCTGCCTTGATTTCTTGATTCTGCCCGTTCGGTTTGCTCTTGCAGGCAAAAAGTACCAGTAGCAGAAGTAATGGGAAAATCAGTTTCTTTGCCATGTTACCTCGTCCGTGTCTGTAATATTTAGTTTATCTGTAGTACCGGCAAGAAGCTCCAGTACGTATTGATTTGGTTTTTCAGGGAAAATGGGATCTTCACTGAAAGGAGTGGTGTTTTTGGCTATATTGATGATCTTGTTGTAGTGATCTATAAAGATCATATCAAGGCTGAGGTAGGTATCTTGCATCCAAAAGGAATGGTAGTCTATTTGTTCAAAGATAAAGAGCATTCCCTGGGTTTCTGCCATGCTTTCGCGGTATTTTAGCCCTTGCGCCAATTCACTCTGGCTTTCCACAATCTCGATATCGAATTCCGCTTTCAGTATACCGGTAGCAGAGTGAATTTGCAAAGTGCCATCCTTGCGAAAAGAGTAGCCGGAGTTATCTTTCTCTTCCATAGGAGCCTTGGGGCATCCACAGGCAAAAAGAATCGAAATCAACAAGCCGAAGCTGACGAGTATTCTATTCATTT
>Ga0265294_10002664_pt1 | contig 23300 bp, 19 predicted proteins | sample MunlanPumphouse3_FD_192504 | JGI IMG/M metagenome (GOLD analysis project Ga0265294, IMG submission 192504) | Groundwater microbial communities from a municipal landfill in Southern Ontario, Canada - Pumphouse #3 | ecosystem: Environmental > Aquatic > Deep subsurface > Groundwater | place... | reverse complement strand
CTTCAGCGAGAACTTGGGCGGATAGATGTAGGTGTTGCGCACCATGAACTCCTTAAGGATGTCGTTCTGGATGGTTCCGGCCATCTCTTCAAGTTTCGCTCCCTGTTCCTGGGCTGCTACGATGTAGAAAGCCAGGATGGGCAACACGGCACCGTTCATGGTCATCGATACCGACATCTTGTTGAGGGGGATGCCGTCGAAGAGGATCTTCATATCCTCCACCGAGCAGATGGAGACACCGGCCTTGCCGACGTCACCCACCACCCGTTCGTTGTCGGCATCATAGCCGCGGTGCGTGGGCAGGTCGAAGGCTACCGAGAGCCCTTTCTGGCCGGCCGCCAGATTGCGGCGATAGAAAGCGTTCGACTCCTCGGCGGTGGAGAAGCCGGCATACTGCCGGATGGTCCAGGGACGCATCACGTACATGGTGGAATAGGGTCCACGCAGATAGGGAGCCACACCGGCCGCATAATTGAGATGCTCCATGCCTTCGAGGTCCTCCTTCGTGTAGACCGGCTTCACCGGAATCTGTTCGGGTGTCAGCCAATCGGCCTTGATCTCATTCTGTTCGGCCCATTCCTTCACGTCGACAGAGCTGAATCCGTCCGATTGAATGTTTATTTCTTTAAAATTTGGTTGCATATTCTGTATCGTTGTTTGTTCTGATTCTTTTATAAAAAGGGAGCGACAAAATTGGCAGTGGCGAGCAGCAGGCTGAAGATCAGCACCAGCTTGGCGGTATCGGTATCGAGAAAGCGGATGATGCCCAGATCCTCAAGTGTTACTTTCTTCATCAGTCGTATACCCTTCATTGCCAAAGGAAAGCTCAGAAAGACCGCGAATGCAAGTGGGGTGAGTAACTGCATCCAGACCGCCACGGCAATTAACAAGTAAGCCAGTAACAGAATGGTCTGATAGACTACCTGCGAGCCCTCCACTCCCAGGCGCATGGCCTGTGTGCGGATGCCGGCTGCTTTGTCCTGCAGCATATCGCGGGTATTGTTGGCATGAAGGATCGCCACCACCAGCAGTCCGGTAGGTGTCACCACCAACAGGACCGGCCAGATGAGCAGTCCGGTCATCACGTAAGCCACACCCAGGGCAATTGCCAGTCCATAGCTGATGAAGATGATCAGGTCACCCAGTGCCATATACTTGAAGCGATAGTAGAGGGTGGAGCTGATGATTCCAATGAACCCGAACGCCAGCATGGGCAGACCGGTATGCACCAACAGATAAATGCCCAGGATGATGCCCGCCAGCAGCACCGAATAGCCATAATAGAGTACCGTTTTGGGTTTGAAGAGTCCCTGCACGATCAGTCGCTCGGGACCGGTCTTCTCCTTGATATCCACACCGCTCATGTAATCGTGGTACTCACTGATCAGGTTACCGGACAGGTGGAAGATGATGGCACCCAGGAGCGCCAGCGCCCCGAAGCTCCAGTTCACACCGGTGAGCACTCCTGTGTTGTTGAGATAAAACACATAGGAGAAGCCAACCAGTGCGGGAGAAGCAGATGCCGGGATAGCCCAGGGGTGGGCCACCTTGATCCAGTTCATCAGTTTTCCTTGTCCGTCCATTGCGTGAGATGTCGCTTTCTAATTCAAAGAATCATATCTGATTTATAATAGTTTGTCATTGAACGAATTGAGTGTCTCCAGCACGTTGCTGCGCACGTGGATAAAATGTTCAATGCCATGGGCCTTCAGGTCATCCATGCAGGCGGGGGCACCCGCTACCACGAACAGCTCACTGCCGTCCCTGAGCAGGTCGTACGCTTCCGGAGCATAGGTCACATATTCATCATCGCTTGAGCAGAGCACCACCACATCGGCTTTCTGCTCACGGGCTGCCTGTACCCCCTCGGCCACGGTCTTGAAACCAAGGTTGTCGATCAGCTTATAACCGGCACAGGCGAAGAAGTTGCCCGAGAACTGTGAACGGGCCAGCCGCATGGCGAGGTTGCCAATGGTGAGCATAAATACCGTCGGTGTTTTCCCGCTCCGTTCGGTGGCGAGACGCAGCTCATTGAAGGGGTCGGCCAGACGACGTGTGTTCAGCTTCTTCAGCGGAGTGGCTTCCTGGTGGTGGCTGCAGCCGCAACCATGCTGTTCCATCTCTTCTATCTTCTCCCCCATGGTCTCCCGGGCATTGGGATACTGGTTGGTGCCCAGCAGGATCTCCTTGCGACTGGCAACAGCGTTAAACCGGCTGTCGGCAGAGGCGTTGATCGCATCCTGCACGCTGCCGGCTCTGAGCGCTTCGTAGAAGCCGGTCTCGTCTGTTTCCAGAAACAGCTTCCAGGCCTGCTCCGCGAGCGAGGTGGTGAGCGTCTCAATGTAATAGGAGCCGGATGAAGGATCGGTCACCTTGTCAAAGTGCGACTCCTCCCTGAGCAGCAGCTGCTGGTTCACGGCAATGCGTTCGGCAAAGGCGGTAGGCGTCTCAAACGCTTCGTCGAAAGGACGTACGGTGAGTGAGTCCACTGCCCCGATAGTGGCCGACATGGCTTCTGTCTGCGTACGCAGCAGGTTCACATAGGGATCGTAGAGTGATTGGTTGAAGCGTGAAGTGATGGCATGTATGTTCATCTTGGCGGCACAACGGCAGGTACCGTCGGGAGCCTTGTTGTCACAATCGTGGGGACAGGGGGGCCGGTAGGCGTTGACGATCTCGGCCCATAGCCAGCGGGCGGCACGGAACTTGGCGATCTCCATGAAATAGTTGGATCCTACTCCCAGGTCGAACTTGATCTTCTTGGCAGCCAACGAGGGATCCACACCCTTTTCAATCAGCTTCGCCAACACCTGGTTGCCGTAGGAAAGGCTGTAGCCCAACTCCTGGTAGGCAAAGGCACCGGCATCATTCATCCTGTTTCCGGTGACGGTGATAGCTTTATAGCGGGGTAGCGGCGCGGTGATCTGTACCATCTCCACTGCTTTCTCCACCCAGGCAGGCTCGTCGATCCCTTTCTTGAGGATCTTCCGGAAAGGATCAAACTCGATGGAACCGAAACATTTCATCGGGTCGAGGTTGCAACCCTTCACATAACCGACCACCAGCTTTGCAAGTTCGATGGTGCGTGAGATGCAGGTGCTGAAGTTCAACTCCACCTTGTCCGGCGCAATGCCATTGAGCAGCAATGCCAGGTTCTCTGCCGAAAGTGCTTGCTTCGGCAGGCGGAATCCCAGAGAAGTCACTCCCCTGCTGATCAGCGTCACGGCCTTTCTGTTTGCCTCCGCAAAATCCTTCACATCAATATCCTGACGTACATACCACACATTCTCCTTTTTCGTGCCCCGCACGTAGGGAAACTGACCCGGCAGGTTTTCCAGCGTGGGCTTACCCTCCACATCCTCTGCACGATAAAAGGGATTCACTTGAAACCCTTCATTGGTCTTCCAAACCAGTCTCTTCTGGAAGTCGGCACCCTTCAGGTCTTTGGTGACGACATCCATCCACTCCTGGGCGGAAACGGGAGGAAAATCGTTGAAAAGTTTTTCTCTCTGTTTGCTCATACTTTACTACTTAATTGTTATTTTGAGGTTTTTTCTGCGTACCCGTCATAAACCCGGAGAGACAATCTCGTCACTCCGGGAACCAGTGTACAAAAATAGGATAAATTGCGCTCTTTTAAAAGCAATTGCCTGCTTTATTGATGCATGATCAGCTACTTCCGGCTATCTTTCCTTCTTCAGGTCGACCAACAGGGAGGAGATCTTCTCCACCACCGCTTCCACGTAACGGGTTCCCTTTTCAGCTGTCGATTTCTTCGGGTTACCGATACCGGTATCCCCAGACACCTCATCCCAGTTTCTCGGCATCCAGCCCGTTTTGTTATCCACACCTGCAATCCGGCAGGGAGCCACCTCTCCGTCACCCGCCTTATCCATCGCCACCAGTTCGGGATGGTAATGCAGCATCACCGAGGTCTCCTGTTCACCCGCATGGTCATCGGGCAACTCCTCGAAATAACCTGCTTTCGGTACCGTGTTCCACCAATCCACCACCATCAGTGTAAAGTCCGGAAACCTCATGGCCAGGTCGCGTACAAAGGGTTTGAAGCTGTTGCCTCCGTGTCCGTTGAGGATCACCATCTTGCGGAATCCCTGACCATGCAACGAGGTAACGATATCGGTGAGGATCGCTTGCTGTGTCTCACTGCGGGTATGGATACAAAAGGGCTTGTTCCATTGACCCGGATTCTGGGAGCCGAGCCACACCGGTGGCATCACCATACAGGTGACATTCTGCACCATCGCTTTCCGGGCAGAATCAACGGCAATTTCATAGGCAAGGATAGAGTCGGTAAGATAGGGAAGGTGATAATTGTGCGGTTCAACAGCTCCCCAGGGAAGAATGGCAATCTCATAGGCATGTTCCAGCACTTCGCCATAATGGGTTTCCGGAAGACGGAAAAAGGTAGGATGTGACATAGTGATTGTATTTAGACGAGAATCATTACAATGAAATCAGTCCGTTTCTGATACAGTAGAAGGTGAGACCGGAGACCGTTTTGATTCCGGTTTTGGCAATGATATTCTTCCGGTGGGTCAGCACCGTGTTGTGACTGATCACCAGCTCTTCGGCAATCTCCCTGTTGGTGTGCCCCTGCACGATCAGGCGCAGGATCTCGGTCTCACGGTTGGTGAGTGACCGGCTCTGGACACCGTTGCGGGGATGGTGGTGATCATCATGAATCGCTTGACGTAGCTCACGGATCCCGCTATGATCCAACTCATTGAGTTTGGGACGGAGCACCTTGTTACGCAACCGGTTGTGTGCCGACAGATCTTTTTCCAGAGAGTGGACTGAAAAGATGGTGGCATAGGCCAGATTCTGGTTGTATTCCGGTGAGAGATGCTTGATCAGGATGTTTTTCAGATCATGCAGCAGGTCGTCGGGCAGGTCATCCTCCTCATCATCCGCCATACGCTGCAGGTAACCGGCCATCCGCTCGCTAAAGCGCAGGAAGAGCTGACGCAGCATCCCCAGCTCCCTGCTCTCGGTACCGCTCAGGGCGATGAAGGCGTTGAGGTGCTTCTCGATATTGGGGACCAGCACATCGATATAGTTCTCTACCGTACGATGGAAGTAGTCGGCAATCAGTCCGGTATCAAACAGGGGGAGAGCGGTATCGGGCAGGTACGATTCATCCAGATAGACATTGAGTACAGTCAGGATGAAATCAGGGTTCAGTTCATGCTCCCCGCACAGCTCGAGCAATGTCCGGTTGCCCACACCCAGACGGATACCGAACCGGTTGAGGACAGGGATCAGCTCATTGTGTGTTGCCAGTACATCGGCCATGATGCTATCGTGATCAAGCTGTTTCACCTCTCTTTTTTATTTTGATTTCACCTCTTTTGTGTATCTGCGGTCTCTCTGGCGCTCCCTGTAGAAATGGCGCAGGGTATCGATCGGATGCAACAGGAGCATGCGGGGACCTGCCATGCGCATCACCGCTCTGATCTGTTGTCGCATATCACTTTTGTAACAATGAACAGGGCATGACTCACATGTGGGTTTCTGCTCACCGAAAGGGCAACGTTCCAGCCGTTGTTCCGCATACCGGAGCAACGCTCCACATTCCCCACATATCTGCCCGGTAGATGCATGCCGACCACGGCAGTAGATGGTGATCATCTTTCCAACAACCCTCTTTTCAGCTTCATTCATAGATATCCCGGAATGGAACCGTAAAAATAGCCTAATTCTTCCTCATAGCCAAACGGATTGGGGCAAAACGGTTCCACCGACAGTTGAATTACTTTTCCGTAGTCTCTTTTCCGAGACGAATGGTCTGCATCTGCCGGAGAATATGGAGCTCTCTTTTCCGGACGTAGGGACCGGGGTGTAGAGAACTGTATTGCAGGGGATTGGGAAGGGTTGCGGCAATCCGTGCCGCCTGTTGCGGTGTAAGCTCTCCCGCAGAAGTATTGAAATGGCTTCGGGCTACTGCCTCAGCACCATAGAGATCCTTTCCGGTTTCCATGACATTCAGATATACCTCCAGAATGCGCTCTTTTGACCAGATCAGTTCGATCAATAGCGTAAACCAGGCTTCCAATCCTTTTCTGACCCAGGAGGATCGTGGCCAGAGAAAGAGATTCTTGGCCGTCTGCTGGGAGATGGTACTGGCACCACGCGCTTTTTTTCTTGTTTTGTTTTCTCTGATGGCTTTCTCGATCTCGACCCGGTCAAACCCGTGATGGGTGTAGAAGCGCTGATCCTCAGAAGCTATCACCGCCCGCTTGAGATGATCGGAGATCTGTTCGTAAGAGACCCAGTGGTAGTTGATGAGGGGGCGTTCACCCTTGCTGAGCGCTTCCACTGAGCGGATAAGCATCAGAGGGGTTCCGATGACCGGCAGAAAACGAAACAGAAGAACCACCGTAACCGAAAGGATCACAAACCAGCAGATCAGTTTCCAAAAAAATCGCGTCAGTTGTTTCATTGCATAGCATGCTGTTCCAGCTACAAAAGTAGCAAAAAATAATGTTACTGCTTCCGGGTGACCAGGTAGTTTCCATCGCGACTCTCCTCTACCCTATACCCCTCATTCAACTGGAGGCTCCATCCCTCACCGGTGACATGGTTGCCCTCAACCAGCAACGGTTGGGAAACAATCACCCACCGCCAGTCCATGCGCATCAGGGCACCACTTCCGTCGACACGCAGGGTTCCCCAATGATCACCGATCTCTATGGAGAGATAGACGACCCCCTCATCCTCATCAAGCGGAATCACGCCATGCAGGTCAAAAGAGAGCCCTATCTCCCCGAGTTGTATTTCCAGATGCGGTTTCTCCAGAAACTTCTCCCGGTAAATATCCAACCGGGCATTGTGGGATATCTCTCTTCGAAGTTCCTCATCGGCAATCCTGCGACCATCATATTCCTCAGCTGCCTGTTTGATGAAACGTGGCAGAATGATGCGTTGATCCATTCCGAATGCTTCGGAAAAAAGTTCTGTCAGATCGGTATCAACCGTAACCCGTTTGTTCCAATCGTTCTCCTTCTGATAGAGAAAGAAGCCATAGACAGGTATCGTCTCATAGGCGAATGTGCGCACAAATGAGTGTGCAGGATCATACATCCCCAGTCGGTACTGCAGATAATTCCGCCACTGCCATTTGTCACGACCACTCATCATCTGGCCGGTATAGGTTGCCAGCCCCTCAAGCAACTCAAGCTGGTTCTCTGCACCCTCCGATCCGCGATAAAGCTGGTGGCGGTATCTGCGGAAAAGCAGTGCATTCTGAAGATGTTCCAGCGACCGGGTAAACCTGCCGGCCAGCAGCGCCTGTCGCAACGCCTCCAGTTCCAGTCGGAGAAAGACACGCCCCTCTCTCCGATCCAGGTGACCATTCACCTCCTGCCGGAAATGGTACCCAAATGCGGGTTGGGCAGCGTGAAACAGTTCATGGGTAATCAGTTCCAGCTGATCAAACCTGTTTTTCGGAAGCGGTAGCCTGATCATCGCCCAGTGAAGGCCACCCCACTCCAGATCGGTATTGGATATCGGAATCTGTTTGGGCAACACCCCCGTATACATCTCTCCGGCAGGTCTTAGCATCCCTTCGTTGTCAGGCATGTTGGCATACAGTTCACGACTTTCGGGATCGACCAGCATGATGGGGCCATATATATCCTTATCCCAAAGAGAGATATGGGCACGGGTAATGGCTGCTGTCAGTGAAAACAACGAACGCATACTGTCCACGGGCATCTGTGGATGCTGGGCACTGAGAGCTTGCAGGCATAAGCTCATCAGCCATACGCCGGTGAGGCTTTTCATTCGGATCGATGACATGATGGCAACATTTATTCTGTTATCAGTCAACCACTTCCACCACTGTCAGTACCCCGTCAGAGACAGTAAACCGCACATCCTGCCCGGCAAATGTGAATCCGTAGACCCTGTCAGGATCCCCCTGATAAGAGGGTCTCGGATCATTTGCCAGCACCTCCCTGAGCGCCTGTAGCTTCGCAGGGAAAACCTTTCCAAGCAACTCCGCCGGTATCACCACCCCAAGTGGGGTGGTGACAATATCGTCGGTAAAACCACCCGATGCCTCTGCATGAGAGTCGGTATAGGGAATATAGGGTTTGATATCGAGAATAGGTGTCCCATCCATCAGATCGACACCCGCCACATGCAGTACCGGCCCCTCATCTGTATGCCACTCGATCCGCTCCAGCCTGACCGAGGAGAGTCCAATGGGATTGGGACGGAAGGGGGAACGGGTAGCGAAGAGACCCATCCGTTTGTTGCCACCCAGTCGTGGGGGACGCACGGTGGGAGACCACCCCTCCTGCTTCGATGCAGAAAACTCCCAGATAAGCCAGATGTGCGAGTACTCGTTCAGTCCACGCAGTGCATCAGGGTTCCGGAATCCCGGTTCAAACAGGACCTTCCCTTTTAGTTCGTTCACCATGCCACTTTGACGCGGGATGCCAAACTTGGTAGGGAAATCGGTTCGTATGCGGGCGACAGGTTTCATCCGACTACCCTATTTTTTCATCACCCAGGCTGCCATACGCGTTACCCATCTCCTGGGCATGAAGCGAATGGCAAAGGGAGCCACTTTGTTCATGGCACCATGCAGCACCACCGGTTTGCCTTTCATCATGGCATGAAACCCCAACAGTGCTACTGAATGTGCATCGGCAATCTGAACGTTTTTCACCAGCTGAGAGGCATTCATCTTCGACTCGGCACCAAACTGGGTGGCGGTAGGTCCGGGACAGAGGGCGGTGATGGTGATCCCCTCCCTTCTCAGTTCATTGTCTACCGCTTCCGAGAGACTCAACACGAATGCCTTCGTGGCGAAATAGACCGCCATCATCGGCCCGGGCTGGAAGGCAGCGGTTGAAGAGACATTCAGAATCCTCCCTGCTTTGCGTCCCCGCCAGTCGGCAACAAAGAGATGGGTGAGCTGGGTGAGTGTGGTCACATTGAGCTGTATCATCTTTTGATAGCGCTCCCATGAGGTATCGGCAAAGGCACCATAATCGCCGAATCCGGCATTGTTCACCAGGTAATCCACCTCCCGTCCGGTTTCTTTGACTGCTTCAAACAATCGCATTGCCGCATCCGGCAACGACAGGTCGGAGACAAATATTTCTGCGATGATGCCATATTGCTCTTGCAGCAAATCTTTCAATTGCATCAGTTCCTGCTCGCTGCGGGCAGCCAACAACAGGTTACAACCCTCCTCGGCAAAAATGAAAGCCAGCTCCCTGCCGATACCCTTGGAAGCGCCGGTAATCAGCGCTGTTTTTGTTGTCATAGGGGACTCTTTTGGGACAAAAATAGCCTTTTTTCCTGAGCGATAACAGAGAATAGCCGGTTTTTTTGCCTCAGGTCCGTTTTCGGGATTTGTCGATGCGCAGCAAAATAAAAAGCAGAATGGTGAAGCCCCATAGTGATGAGCCCCCATAACTGAAAAAGGGAAGAGGGATACCAATCACCGGCATGATACCGATCACCATTCCCACATTGATGACCAGGTGAAAGAGGAAAATGCTCATCACCCCATAGCCATACACCCTCCCGAAGGGAGTGGTTTGTCGTTCAGCCAGGCGTAGCAGCCGCAGGATAAAAACAAGAAAGAGAATCAGGATGATGGCTGATCCTATAAAACCATGCTCTTCACCGATGGTACAGAAGATAAAATCGGTATCCTGCTCCGGCACATACTTCAGCTTGGTCTGGGTACCATTCAGAAACCCTTTTCCTGTCAATCCCCCTGAGCCGATGGCAATCTTGGACTGCCCCACATGATAGCCTGCACCACTCAGGTCCTGTTCCATACCGAGGGTCACCTTGATACGCATCTGCTGGTGGGGTTGCAACACATCCTGAAACACATATTCAACCGATTCGAGAAAAAGAAATGACCCCAGGAGAAAGAGAAGAATGTAGAGATAGCTCTTTTGCCGGTAACGAAAAAACAGGAATATCAGATAGAAGGCTGATGCTGCGAGCGCCACCAACGCGGTACCCCCCCAGTCGAGTTTCATCCCGAATAGGGAGAGGAGATACACCGAAACAAAGATGCCGGCTGACAGGAGAAGCATCCCCCAAAAGGGTTCACTTCTGTGGAGGTAGTTCCGGATGAGTGATGCCGTGAAGAGGATGATCAACAGGATGGTGATGAACTCACCCTGTGAAATGAAACCAATCATTGTATCGGAGAACTTGATACCCAGCACAAAATAGATGACAAGGGCTATACCCATAAAGAGAAAACCACCCGGCAGTCCTTCGCGGTAGAGCATCAGGATGAGGCTGAGATAGACCAGCGCCGTGCCAGTCTCGCTCTGGGCAATCACCAGTATCACCGGCAAGAGAATGATAGCCGTCACCAAGATCAGGTTACGTCTTTCCATGAGGCGAAAACCGTAGGAATTGAACACCTTGGCCAGCGAGAGGGAGGTGAGGAATTTCATGAATTCGGCAGGTTGCAACCGTACCGGCCCGATAATCAACCATGAGCGGGATCCGTTGATCTCTTTGGCAACCAGTAACGTGACGAGTAACAAAAAGATACCGGAAAGGTAGAAAATAAAGGCATAGGTTTCGTAAAAACGAACATCAATCTTGATCAGTGCAAAAGCCAGGAGCAACGAGGTTCCAATCCACAGGAGCTGCATACCGGCCCTGCCGGAGAGGTCGAACAGTCCGGTAGTATTCTCCAGGTCGTAGCTGGCGGCATAAATATTGAGCCAGCCAAGCACGACAAACAGCAGGTAAAACCCAACTGTCAACCAGTCGATCCTGCCCTTTTCCACCCATTCCTTGCTTCCCTGATAAACCATTGCCCCTCTTCTCAGTTATTTGTTTCAGAATCGGACTGCCTAACCGGCAGGTTACGTGTGTAGACATAGGGGAGGATCTCCCGGTTGATCAGGGAACTCTCCAGCCAGCGGTCACTTTCCGGTATCTCTCCCCTGAAATAGTGCTGCATCATGAGCCGTGCAATGGGTACGGCATTGGTTGCACCAAAACGCCCATTCTCCACCACTACGGCAATGGCCACCTGGGGATCATCCTTGGGTGCAAACCCCATAAAGAGGGAATGGTCGTCACCGTGCGGGTTCTCCGCCGTACCGGTCTTGCCACATACCTCCAGGAAAGGCTGCAGGTTGATGCCCCGGCAGGTACCCATCGTTACCGCATCGGACATCCCCGCAACGGTCACATCAAAATATTCTCTGTCGATTCCCGATTCATGACGCCTGGTATAACGTTCATCCAGAACCCCTCCCGTTATCTCCTTCACCACATGAGGAGCATAGTAATGCCCTCTGTTGGCAATCAGCGCCGAGAGGTTGGCGATCTGTAGCGGGGTTGCCAGTATCTCTCCCTGCCCGATGGCAATGGAGATGATGTTGTGTGCGTTCCAGCGTTCGGTTTTGAATACGTTGGAATAAAATTTGCTGTTAGGGATAAAGCCTCTCTTCTCGGAGGGAAGGTCAACCCCCAGGGGGTATCCAAAACCCATCTTCACCATGTGGTCTCTCCAGATATCAAATGCTGCTCCCGTAGAAGGATATTTGCTCCTGTTGCCAAGCATCCCGTTGAGGCCATAGCAGAAAAATGCGTTACAGGAGGTGGACAGCGCATACTGAATGGCCAACGGCGAAGCATGCCCGTGACAGGCGGGGCGCCCCCCCAGGGGCGGGTAACCGCCGAAGCAGGCGTAACGGCTTTCGGGCGTTATGATTCCTTCCTGAAGGAAAATCAGTCCCTGGGTAGGCTTGAAGGTTGATCCGGGCGGATAGGTTCCGGCGATGGCCCTGTTGATGAGCGGTTTGTAGGGATTGTTCTCCAGCGACCGGTAATTTGTGCTGAACGATTTACCGGTGAGCAGTGCCGGGTCGTAGGTTGGCGCAGAGACCATGCAAAGGATCTCCCCCGTTTCGGGTTCAATCATCACGATGCTGCCCACCTTGTTGTGCATCAACAGCTCTCCGTATGCCTGCAGTTCCATATCGATGCTCAGGGTGAGGTTCTTACCCGAAACGGGGGCTTTATCATTCCTCCCCTCTTCATAGCGGCCCTGCACCCTGCCATGTGCATCCCGCAAAAGCACCTCCACTCCTTTCTCACCCCGCAGATCCTCCTCATGTGAGAGCTCAACGCCTGACTTTCCGACATAGTCGCCCCGCACATAATAGGGATCGGCGGCGATCTTGTTCTTGTCTACCTCCGCCACATACCCCAGGATCAGGCCCATTCCCGAATAGTTGTATTGTCTTTCCGTGCGGCTCTGGATATAGATCCCGGGGAATTTATACAGTTTCTCCTGCAACAGTCCATACTCCTCCACGCTGAGTTGCGAAAGAAACAACTGAGGGGTATAGGAGGAATATCCCGGGTTTCTGCGTCGATCTCTCATATCGGCATCAAGCTGACGAAACCTACCGATATCGATGTTCAGCGTACGACAAAAGTCAAGCGTATCGAACTGCTCCATCTCCCGTACCACCATCATCACATCATAGGTAGGCCGGTTGTAGACCAACAGATTCCCTTTCCTGTCGTAGATGGCTCCCCTGGCAGGATAAAGCGTTCTGCGGAGAAAGGCATTGCTGTCGGCATACTCCCGGTATTCCGGACTTAACAGCTGCAGATGAAAGAGTTGCAGCAGATAGATCAGTGCCATGATCACCGCAGCTGCAGCAATGATATTTTTTCTGTTGGCCAAAAGGTTATGACTGCTCACCACTCTTCCTCCTATAGATTATGCTGTCGATGGCAATGATCAGCAGGATGGAGCTCACTCCTGAGGTGATGATCCGCAAAAGCGTGTTACCCAGGTTGAAGAGCGTGAACGATTCGATAAAATAGAGCAGGGTAAGATGCAGGAAGATGGTAAAGAGGGCAAATCTGACAAAAGGAGCGGCAGCATTGTTCATTCCTGGAACAAAGCCTGCAAACTCCTCCTTTTCAAAAAAAAGCTCCATCAGTGGTTTCCTGAACATCGCCACCAGTGTGGTAGCTGCCGCATTCATTCCAGGGGTATTGAGAAAGATATCGATGATCAGTCCCAGGAGAAATGCAGAAAAGATCACAAAAAAAAGATTCCTGCCCATGGGCAGTTTCAGCAGGAAGTAGCCATACAAGACCGGTGTAGCCAGACCAAAGAGGCTGATCCGGCTCAACAGCAATACCTGCAGCAGAATCAACAGCAGAAAAAGCAAGAGCTCATGGAGATAACTGATCTTCATCGTTGCATCATTGTTTCCAGTGCCTTCTGTTCTTCAAAAAAACGGTCTTCAATGACCAGTACATCCTGAAGTGTATAAAAATCGGTGGCCAGCTGCAGGTTGAAGGAGACAAAGTTATCATCTGCGGACTCACCCCTTCCACTCACGGTCCCAATGATGAGGTTCTTGGGAAAGATGCGCGAGAAGCTGGTCATCACGGTATCCCCCTCGCGGAAGGATTCATGCCGTGGCAGCTCCTGCACCTGCGCCTCGCGGATGTTCCTGCCATCCCATGAGAGGGATCCGTTGTTCTCCGAATGTTTCAGCCGGGCACTCAACCGGAACTTGGGGTTGATCACCGGGATCACTACTGCGAAATTGGCAGAGACGTGGGAGACCACCCCCACGACACCCCGGTGGGAGATAACCCCCATATCGGGTTTGACACGCTGTTTACTGCCTTTGTTGATGGTGATGAAATTGTTCACACCCGAGAAGCTGAGGTTGACCACCTCGGCAGGGATAAACCCAAACTGAGGGAGAAAGAGTGAGTCGGCCACAAAAGCCTCCAGGGAGGGGGTGTCAGCACGGTCAAGGCTGTCGCGTTCTGCCTTCCAGGCATAGAGTTCCTGCTCCAGTTGTGCGTTCCGCTCCAGCAGCTCCCGGTTGTTTTTCTTCAGCAGCAGAAAAGAAGAGAGATTGCCGGAAACGGTGTAGAACCATCCTGTCACCCGATTGGCCGATGTAAGATATACACTACGCTGATAGGAATTATGCGCAAAAACAAGATAGAAACTGAATGCAACCAGCAAAATTGCAACCAGCCAGTGACTGTTTCGTATGATGAAATTGAACAGATTACGCATGCAATCCTATTTCATGTATCCCGCTCAGGCGATGCCGCCAGCAACTGCCACTGGCGGCAGCCCTTCTATCGCATTAAAAAGCTGAATTTATCAATGTTCCGTAGTGCAATACTGGTTCCTTTGGCAACCATGTGTAGCGGATCATCGACCACCCGGAAAGGAATACCAATCTTTTCCGTGAGGCGTTTGTCAAGTCCTCTGAGCAGGGCTCCTCCACCGGTCAGATAGATGCCGTTGCGCACGATATCGGCATAGAGTTCAGGGGGAGTCTGCTCCAGGGCGCTCAGCACTGCAGAATCGACCTTCGAGACCGATTTCTCGATACAGTGTGCAATCTCCTGATAGGATACCGGCACATCCATGGGCAGGGAAGTCATCCGGTTGGGGCCATGCACGACGAAATCTTCGGGCGGATTCTCCAGCTCGGTCAGGACCGATCCCACATTGATCTTGATCTGTTCGGCGGTACGGTCCCCCACCTTGATGTTGTGCTGACGTCCCATGTAATCCTGTATATCCTCCGTGAAATCATCCCCTGCAATCTTGATCGATTTGTTGGAGACAATACCTCCCAGCGAAATCACGGCTATCTCGGTTGTTCCACCGCCTATATCGACAATCATGTTTCCTTCGGGTGCCTCCACGTCGAGCCCGATCCCCAGGGCGGCGGCCATTGGCTCAAAGATCATGTAGACATCCCTGCCACCGGCATGCTCTGCCGAGTCGCGTACCGCACGGATCTCCACTTCTGTGCTGCCTGAGGGAATGCAGATCACCACCCGCAGGGAGGGGGAGAAGAGTCCTCCCTTATTCTTGTTGGCCATCTTGATCATTCCCCGGATCATCTGCTCCGCGGCATTGAAATCGGCAATCACCCCGTCCCTCAGGGGTCTCACCGTGCGTATATTCTCGTGGGTCTTCCCATGCATCTGTCTGGCTTTTTCCCCCAGTGCGATCATCTTGTCGGTTTTGCGATCCAGTGCCACAATGGATGGTTCATCCAGGAGAATCTTTCCGGCATTGTTCACAATCACGGAATTGGCAGTACCAAGGTCCATTGCCAGCTCCTGCGTAAATGAAAATAAACCCATAATATTTGAAGTTATCAGCTTTCAGCTCTCAGCTCTCAGCTTTTGTGTTAATGTTTAAAATGTCTGACGCCGGTGGTCACCATGGCGACACCGTTTCGGTTACAGGCTTGAACCGATTCCTCGTCCCTGATTGATCCTCCCGGTTGAATCACTGCCGTGATTCCAGCCTTGTGGGCAATCTCTACACAATCGGCAAAAGGGAAAAAGGCATCACTGGCCATCACCGCACCATGGAGGTCCAATTGAAAGTGCATGGCTTTCTCGATGGCCTGGTTGAGCGCATCCACCCTCGATGTCTGTCCCGTACCACTGGCAATCAGCTGTTTGTCTTTTACCAGAACGATCGCATTGGATTTGGTGTGCTTCACCAGCTTGTTGGCAAAGAGCAGGTCTTCCGTTTCGGGATCAGTGGGTACCTGTTGTGTCACGACCTGCAGGTCGCCAGCACTCTGCAGACTGACGTTTCTCTCCTGTACAAGCATGCCGTTCAGTATCGAGCGGTATTGCATCGGTTGCAACGCTTTTTCTGCCGATTTGTGCCGTAATATGATGCGATTCTTCTTTTGAAACAAAATATCCAGTGCCTCTTTGTCATAGGCCGGTGCGATCAACACCTCAAAAAAGATAGCGTTGATGGCTTCGGCGGCAGCCTGGTCGACAGGCCTGTTGGTCACGACAACCCCACCGAAGGCAGAGACCGGATCGGCAGCCAACGCTGCTTCCCACGCCTCTCTGACGGTGGGACGAGAGGCCATGCCACAGGCATTGTTGTGTTTGAGGATGGCGAGAGCCGTCTCATCGAAATCGGCGATCAGGGAGATGGCCGCATCAATATCGAGCAGGTTGTTGTAGGAGATCTCCTTCCCGTGTAGCTGCTCGAAAATCTGATCAAAATCGCCATAAAAGAGTCCCTTCTGATGGGGATTCTCGCCGTAACGAAGCTGCTTGCCCTCATCAGCAGCGATCCGCAGGGCACTGTTTGCCTCCCGGTCAAAGTAACGAAAGATGGCCGCATCATACCCTGACGAGACCTTGAAAGCCTCTTTGGCAAACCAGCGGCGATCGGCTTCACTGGTTTCTCCCTGTTTCTCTTTGAGCAGCTCATAGAGGGGCTTGTACTGGCTTCGGGAGGCAACAATCAGTACATTTTTATGGTTCTTGGCGGCTCCACGGATCAAGGAAATACCTCCGATATCGATCTTTTCAATGATCTCCTCCTCGCTACCCCCGTTCGCAACTGTCTGCTCAAAGGGGTACAGATCTACGATAACCAGGTCGATCGAGGGGATATCGTATGCCTTGACCTGTTTTTTATCGGACTCATTCTCACGCCGGTATAGGATTCCGCCAAAAATTTTGGGATGGAGCGTCTTCACCCTGCCTCCCAGTATGGAAGGATAACCGCTCACCTCTTCCACCCCTTCGCATTCGTAGCCCAATGACTCAATAAATTCGCGGGTACCACCTGTTGAGATGAACTTCACCCGAAGATTGTTCAATTCCTGTAAAATCGCCTCTAACCCCTCTTTGTGGTATACGGAAATGAGGGCTGTTTGAATTTTTTGTGACATCGTCTGTCTTTTTGACACGTTAGTTTGTTAAGGAGTACAAAGGTATAAAATCTATTGATCTTTTTCATTCCTTGCCCCATTTGTTTTGCCAATAAAGGGAATGTCTCCGGTGGAGACACTCCCCTTAAGAATGACTGTGACGGCAGACAACTGTCTCCCTACTTCACCTCCCAGCCAAGTGCACTGGCTCCAAGGACAGCGGCATCGCTCTCCTTCAATTCAGAAAACATCAGTTTCACCTTATTTTTGAAGATGTTGAGCAGGTTTTTCTCCATGCTCTCCCGTATCGGATTCATGATCAAGTCTCCCGCCTTGGAAAGTCCTCCGAATAGAATAATCGCTTCAGGACTGGAAAAGGATACAAAATCGGCAAACGCCTCGCCCAGCATCTCTCCTGTGAAACGGAAGATCTCTTTGGCCATTTCATCCCCAGCCATTGCTGCATCAAACACATCCTTTGAGGTAATCTCATCGATCGGAATGTTACGCAAGCGCGTCTGGACTTCAGGCCTCAGCTCCAAATATTCACGGGCTGTACGGGCCACACCGGTTGCAGAGGTGTATGCTTCAAGACATCCGGCCCTGCCACAGCCACAGAGACGACCGTTGTGGCGCCGCATGATCACATGCCCCAGCTCACCGGCAAAGCCATCATGCCCATACACCAGTTGTCCGTTCACCACGATCCCACTGCCTACACCTGTGCCGAGGGTAATTACAATAAAATCTTTCATTCCACGTGCCGCACCATAGGTCATCTCACCAATGGCTGCCGCATTGGCATCGTTGGTCAATGCCACCGGAATGCCCACCCGGTCTTCGAGCATCTGTGCAAAAGGAATCACCCCTTTCCAGTTCAGGTTGGGGGCAAACTCAATGCTCCCGGTAAAGTAATTACCATTGGGTGTACCGGCACCAATGCCTTTGATCTGATCTTTTGTTGTGGTCTGACTGATCAGGTCATTGATCAATGCGGTCAGTTCATCCAGGTAATCTTCCACCTCAGGGTGCTTCGAAGTCTTGATGCTTCCGCTGATCAAGATCTGACCTCTTTTGTCTACAATGCCAACGACTGTGTTTGTACCGCCGACATCCACACCTACTACATAGGGTTTTTCCATGATTTGTTCTATTTAAATAGTGAGTCTATGATGAATAATAGATTTTGCATCCCACAAATATAGCGTTTTTTCGTTATTGGGCTTTCACTGTCGGCGATAAATTTGATAATTGGCATGCAGCTTTCAGCATCAGCATATGGTTTGTTAACGAACGAACGTATTAACCTGCCAACATTGAAACGTTAGTGGCAGATTCTTTTTCGTTGTAATAAAAAATCTCTACATTTGCATTTTTCAATTTACATTGATCGGTTTACTCCCTGAAAAACCAACAAAACAGAACAATAATGCATCAATTATCATACAAACAGACAACACGTAAGAAGCAATCATGAACGAAATCAAGTTTTATCACGGGGAGAGCATCCCCCTGGAATTACACAAGGTACGGGTAGTACAGAAGTTACATTTGGTTCCCATTGAGAGAAGACTGGAAGCATTGTACGAGGGTGGTTTCAACACCTTCCGTCTGAATACAAAAGATGTGTTTCTCGACATGCTTACCGATAGCGGAACCAACGCCATGAGTGACAACCAAATGGCTGCAATGATGCAGGCCGATGATGCCTACGCCGGCTCACAGAGTTTTTTCCGTCTGCAGAAGGCAGTGGAGGATGTGCTGGGAAAGAAATATTACCTGCCGGTACACCAGGGCAGAGCAGCGGAAAATATCCTCGCCAATGCCTACGTACGCAAGGGTAGTCTGGTTCCGATGAACTACCACTTCACCACCTCCATGGCACACATCACCCAGTACGGTGGCAAGATTGCGGAACTGCTATACGATGAAGCCTATGTGATCAACTCCTCACATCCCTTTAAAGGCAACATGAACATCGGGAAACTGGAGGAAATCATCAAGATACACGGTGCCAAAAACATCCCTTTTATCCGAATGGAGGCCTCCACCAACCTGATTGGTGGACAACCTTTCTCGGTACAAAATCTCCGTGACGTAAGGGCTATAGCCGATAAATACCATATCCGGCTGGTACTTGATGCGAGCCTGATCGGTGAAAACGCTTTTCTTGTGTTGCAGCGGGAGGAGGAGTTTAAAGAGAGCAATATGGGCGAAGTGATGCGCACCATGACCTCCATGGCCGATATTGTCTATTTCTCTGCCCGCAAGTTGAGCTCTTCACGCGGTGGTGGCATCTGTACGGACAATCCGGAAATCTACCGGGAGCTGGAAGCACTGGTACCGCTCTTTGAAGGATTCCTCACCTACGGCGGTATCTCGGTACGGGAGATCGAGGCGATGGCAGTAGGTCTGTATGAGACGCTCGATGAGACAATGATCAGCCAGAGTCCCAGTTTTATCGCCTACCTGGTCAATGCGCTCGATGCACATGGTGTGCCGATGATCAAGCCGGCAGGTGTACTGGGTGCCCACGTGGATGCGATGCAGGTATGTGACCATATCCCTCAGAAGGAATATCCGGCCGGGGCACTTGCTGCTGCCCTTTATCTGATTTCCGGTATCCGTGGTATGGAACGTGGCTCCATCTCCAACCAACGGGATGAGTATGGCAATGAGACCTATGCCGATATGGAACTTGTACGCCTGGCGGTACCACGGCGTGTCTTCACCCTCTCGCAGATAAAATATGTGGAGGATCGTATGAGCTGGCTCTACGATAACCGGAAGCTGATCGGCGGTCTTCGATTTGTCTATGAACCTCCGGTGCTGCGTTTCTTTATGGGTGGACTGGAACCGGTGAGTGACTGGCCTGAGAAACTGATAGCCAAATTCAAAGAGGATTTTGGCGAAAGCCTATAAGCACTGAGATAAAAAAAGATCGCTATTGAAGCGATCTTTTTTTATCCTCACTATTCCAGGAATCTTCATCCCATTTTTCCGTAAATTGCAAAGAAATTTGCTATATTTATCGATTCATTTAAAAAACGAAACAATGATGGTAAAAAAAACTGTAACGATGCTGCTGTTGGCAGCGGTGCTTTATCTTCCCACTCTGCATTCGCAAAAAATCATAGCCCACCGGGGTTTCTGGAAGACCGAAGGATCGGCACAAAATTCGGTCGCCGCACTGATGAAAGCCGACTCCATCCGGGCTTACGGCTCAGAGGTAGATATCTGGATTTCCTCCGACGGAATCCCAGTAGTGAACCATGATGCAACGGTTACCCTCAACGGGAAACAATTGCGTGTTGAGGATACTCCTTTCGAGACATTGAGAAAGGTGAAACTCTCCAACGGAGAGCAACTCCCCACTGTGGAGGAATACCTCAATGCATTTGAAAAATGTACCCACACCAGGCTGATCATTGAGTTCAAATCGCACAAAGTCAAGGAACGGGAAACAGAACTGGCACGCAAAGTAATCGACATGGTACATCAACGGGGAATCCGGGAGAAGGTGGAGTATATTGCCTTTGGCATTCACTTTGTCCAGCTGGTGCGACAGTTCGATCCGCAGGCCCCCGTCTACTACCTGAACGGAGACATGTCTCCTGCCGTGCTTTCTTCCTTTGGAGCCGCAGGGCTGGACTACCAGTACAATGTGTTGTTCAAACGCCCAGAGTGGGTACAGGCTGCTCATGAACTTGGCCAGAAGGTGAATATATGGACAGTCAACAAACCGGAAGATATCCAGAAAGCAATTGAACTGGAAGTGGATTTTATCACCACCGATGAGCCATTGCTGGTAAAGGAGCTTTTGAAGAAACATTGACATTGAATGTGGACCAAGTGGCGGGTATCTATCTCCATATCCCTTTCTGCAAATCACGTTGTACCTATTGCGATTTCTACATGGGTACCAACGAGTCGCACATAGATGCTTTCGTGGAGGCACTCTCGATGGAGGCTACCCTTCGCAGGGGGGAGACAAGAGATCCGATTGGCACCATCTACTTCGGCGGAGGGACTCCTTCCCGCCTGCAGCGGCATCACTTTGAGCGGATCTTCGACACCCTTTACGGCCACTACCTCATTGAAGCGGATGCGGAGATTACGGTGGAAGCCAATCCCGATGATCTCACCGAGGAATATGTTGCAATGCTGGCTTCCCTCCCCTTTAACCGCCTCAGCATTGGCATCCAGAGCTTCGACGATAAGGAGCTGCATGCTCTCAGCCGCCGACATACTGCACGGGAGGCGATCGACGCAGTGAAGCGCTGTCAACAGCAGGGTTTCCACAACATCAGCGTCGATCTCATCTACGGCCTGCCGGGCCAGACCATCGCGGTGTGGCAACGCAACCTGGCACTGGCACTGGCACTGGAGATTCAACACATCTCCTCCTACCACCTGATCTATGAGGAGCGCACACGTATGTATCGGTTACTACAGTCAGGCAGGATCACACCTGTGCCGGAGGAGACCAGTACGAACATGTTTGCCATGCTGATCGACCAACTGACCGTCGCCGGGTTCATTCACTATGAGATCTCCGCCTTCGCAAAGGAGGGTTTTTTTTCGCGACACAACAGCTCCTACTGGAAAGATGTCCCTTATATCGGCCTGGGACCCTCTGCCCACTCCTACGACGGAACGAACCGTTCCTGGAATGTGCGTTCCATACTCCGCTACAACAAGGGTGCCAAGAACGGTCAATTTGAGCGGGAAAAGGAACAACTGAGCCCGCAGGAGCGATACAATGAGTTTATCCTCACCGGTCTCCGCACCATCTGGGGTATCGATCTCCGGGAATTGGAAAAGCGGTTCGGCAAAGAGTTTCTAGACTATTGCAGGAGAAACGCGCAACCCTTCCTGGAGCGGGGAGTGATCCGGCAGGAGGGTAGCAAGCTCACGCTCACCCGCGAAGGGATCTTTATTTCTGACGGCATCATGAGCGATCTGATGCGGGTGAACTGAATTGATCAGCTCAACCCTTCAATCTCTCCGTTCACGATATCGATACGGGTTGCCTGCGGATCGGCCGGCAGTCCCGGCATGCGCATCATCTCACCGGCGATGGCCACGATGAACTCCGACCCCTGATTGATGACCAGGTCGTTGATCTTGAAGCGGAAATCCTTTGCCACACCATACCACTTGGGATCGGCCGAGAAGGAGTACTGTGTCTTGGCGATGCAGACCGGCATCTTCGCCAGGGGGGTACCCTCAATCAGCTTCAGCATCTTCAGTGCCTTCTCGCCCAGCACCACGTCGCGGGCGCCATAGATTTGCATAGCGATCTTGGTCAGTTTGGTCTCGATGTCATCCTCGTCCGCATAGGTGAACCGCAGGTCACCGGAGGGAGCATTCTCTACCGCATCGACCACTGCATTCGCCAAATCCACAGCTCCTTCACCGCCATCGGTGAAGGCTTCGTTCACTGCGAAGGGAACTGTATGTGCGTCACAAAAGGTTTTGATCGTTTCAATCTCATCAGGGGTGTCGAAGGCATATTTGTTGAATGCCACCACCACCGACTGACCGAATGCAGCCAGGTTGCCGAGGTGTTTCCCCAGGTTCTCCAACCCCTTTTTCAATCCCGCCAGATCGGGTTCCCGGATGCTTTTCTCCGGTGTGCCGCCATGCATCTTGAGCCCCTGTGCGGTGACCACGATCACTGTCAGCTTGGGTCTTAATCCGCTTTTGCGGCACTTGATGTTGAAGAACTTCTCCGCCCCCAGGTCGGCACCGAAACCGGCCTCGGTGATCACGTAGTCGCCGTAACTCATCGCCATCTTGGTGGCGAGCACCGAGTTGCAGCCGTGTGCGATGTTGGCAAAGGGACCGCCATGCACGAAAGCGGGTGTGTTCTCGGTGGTCTGCACCAGGTTGGGATTGATGGCATCCTTCATCAGTACGGTGATGGCACCTGCCACACCCAGATCCTTCACGGTGAAGGGATCGCCGTTGCGTTTGTAACCGAGCAGGATATTCTCTATGCGTCGCCGCAGGTCGGCTTCATCTTCCGCCAGACAGAGGATGGCCATCAGTTCCGAGGCGGCGGTGATGTCGAATCCCGCCTCCTGGGGCACACCGTTGCCGGGTCCCAGCCCTGTCACGATATAGCGGAGGCTGCGGTCGTTCACGTCGAGCACCCGTTTCCAGAGGACATCCTTGATCTCATCACCGGTACCCTGCACCCGCAGGATGTAGTTGTCGAGGAGTGCCGAGATGGTGTTGTGTGCGGTGGTCACCGCGTGAAAGTCGCCGGTGAAGTGAAGGTTGATGTTCTCCATGGGGAGCACCTGCGCGTAGCCACCACCGGCTGCACCGCCCTTCATCCCGAAGACGGGGCCGAGAGAGGGTTCACGCAGTGCCACGATCGCCTTCTTGCCGATCTTGTTCAGTCCGAGGGCCAGACCGATGGAGACGGTGGTCTTGCCGATCCCAGCCTTGGTGGGGGTGATGGCGGTCACCAGGATCAAGTTGCTCTGATCCACTCGCTCCTGATCGATCAGGCTGAGCGGTATCTTGGCCATGTGCCTGCCAAAGCTAATCACTTCTTCG